>Ga0123355_10015725_pt1 | contig 11899 bp, 8 predicted proteins | sample TergutEmb28metaG_3_FD_89872 | JGI IMG/M metagenome (GOLD analysis project Ga0123355, IMG submission 89872) | Embiratermes neotenicus P1 segment gut microbial communities from Petit-Saut dam, French Guiana - Emb289 P1 | ecosystem: Host-associated > Arthropoda: Insects > Digestive system > Gut ... | reverse complement strand
TAAAGCCATTAAATTGAACTACAAAAACACTCGCACTCGTGTCATAGTTGTCCTTAGACTTCCAAGTACTTTACGCAGGCTGCAGCTGATCTGTTATCTTGTGACGTCAGAGCTACCGTGTGCTACAGCGCACACGCCAAGGTCACTGCATTACGAAGTCTAGTTGTCGGGCAGGCGCATTGGACAAGTATGACGTCACGGACGGCATACAGTACGTCGACACCGATGAAGACCACACTTTTCTCTGGCTATTATCTCCGTAACCGTTCACCTTTGGATATAGGTGTTTTGGGTTATATCGGTATAGTTTAACATAAGGAACACTCTCCCGAAGTCTGGCACATCCCTCCTGGGACACCCTGTATATATATATATATATATATATATGTTGTGCATTTGTTGGTCTGGATAATAAACTGTACAAGATGCATGGTACATACTTCAAAAAATGAGTTACAGTTAATGTAGTAGTGACTTCTTATTTGTTTCATTACCTAGGAACCTCACTTATTGAACATTCTTCATGTGTCACATTATTGTCACTTTGCATTTAAAAGGTCCTTTACATGAGGGAGAGTCACATTACAAGATCATTCTTGCCTTAATCAGTACACAATAACACGAGTGAACAAAATTAAGACATTCTTAGGTGTATTTGTGTAACAGAGTCAACAGTTTGTAAAGCTTTCACTAACCATTAAACCATAGAGTACTTATGAATGTTCTGCTGAACATGCACAAATAGATAAACACTATATGGCAAAAACCACATGCTCATATATGCACTCAGCATATATAGACACACAGTCTGTTAGATTTGGCATCAGGAAGGTAGGCTTTTAAGAGTAAACAAGTCAACACAGATCCAGGCAATCTGAACACATTTTAATCATCAGAAAAATGACTGCTAACTTTTCACTCTACAGTTCAAACATCATGGCTCATACTGGAATTAGGAGCCACCATCCATCAAACAGATATTTTATGCAGGCCACTCAAACCAGAAGTTGATGATGAAGGTTTTTCTTTGAAAGCTGTGATAATGTTTATCACATGCTCATTCAAGGAATGCATTACAAGAAGAATGTTTACAGGAACATTTTTCACCATCTGCAGGAAGCTGTACACTGTGAAAATCCTCTCCTTTTGGAACCTGAAAAACAAGCTGCTCCAAATTACTATGCACATGGTCTCTTTTGGTACAAGAGAATCTGACCAAGATTTGCTTCAATGTGCTTTCAGAACTTTCAGATCTAGACCCTGACAATTCCTGTTTCTGGAACGAAGGTCCTCCTGCAAGTTGGCAGAAGTGACAAAGCTGTAACTGCAGTACATCAAGCCTTTTTTAATGTCGTTTTGCTTTAATGACCCTGGCAAATTTATACCACTTCTTAATTTACATCCTAGCATTTTCACTTCAGCACTCTTTGGTTGGTTTATTTCCACTTACTTAAGTCATTTTGTCTTGGTGGAATAACATTTTCTATTTATGTCCACTTTTTTCAGGAATGCAAATATGGCAGAAAACAAGGCCTTGGTGTACTTCAGGATAAGAAAAGGCTTGCAGTTGCATTTCCCACCAGTAAAAATGTGACAGTCGAAGGCAACTACCTGACAGGTGGCAGAAACTACCCCATCATAACGGTTAAGCTGAAACAGGCAAACATTTGCAAACTTTTTGACTCACCATGCACATAGGACATGAGACTTACATAGTCATACCCTACAGAAATACAGGCCAAATAAATTCTTCAAAGAGATGAGTGTTAGGCCATGCAAAGTTAACTTTTTGGCACCGGAATTAAATGGCTGATGTGAGCTGCGGGAGTATCACATTGCGCCGGTGGAGATACCTGACCTTAAATGCCAAATGGTTGAAAAGTGCACAGAGAAATTTATGTCCCACCCTGCTATGCCTACGCACTTCATCCGTCAATGCTACAACATATTCAGTCATCAACCAATCTCCAACCAACACAGAATCATACAATTCAGCAAGGATATAACACCTCTCATATTAATAACAATTGGATTACACTTTCAAAGCTACAGAGTGTAAACAGACACAATTTACAGACTAAGAAACTCAATGCCTTAAGGTAACCAAAACATCATATAGTAACACTCCAAGCTTTAACATGTTTAAGAATTTATTTTCCTATTCATACATAATACACTTCAGATACAGCAATCAGTCCCCATTATCGACGCCTTCTGGTCAATATGTTGAGATATTTTCCTCGTGTCATCTCTTTTGCCTCTTCCAAGCCCAGTTGATAAGCAACATCATGTAGTTTCTTCACTTCAGCTATGAGACCAGATGCTGTAAGGCTACCAAATTCTGTAATAACATTAACACCAAACTTCAGGGGGAACAAGACTCTACATTATAACATATTTCTAAAAACAGCTCTCTTACCACAAGGACAATTTTGCCTTTTTATATTATCCATTCCGTTCACTGGTAAATAAAATTTTTAACAACCAAATAATACCATAATGTGTGTATTATTATTTTAATATATATTATTCTAGGTTTTTATATGGGCTCTTCCATGTCAAAAATCAATCAAAATGCAGTTCCTCAGAATATCAATGATATCAGACCAGAAAGAAATACCACCATGTAGGATTTAACAGGTGAAAAGCACAGAATACTTAAAACAGGACTTTTTCTGATATGATGCCAACATATTTACATAAGTTTAACAAACGTTTCATGTTCTTCTGAAAACTGTTGACAGCTACTTAGTTAGTCACCAATACAGATGTGGGAAAACTCCGTGCCCAGACTTCGTGAGGTGACAAGGGGGAACCAAAACAAAGATTTATCGTCAAGGCACTATATGCTGGAGAAGCATCCTTGCGGTACTATGGACTGTCAAATTGGGTCTGACTAAGATTGGAAATCAAGCAAAACCACTGAAGTATTCTGAAAAAAGTTGTATTTCATAACAATTTAGAACATATGTTCAAACATATGGCCACGACCTGGATACACAGCTGACGATACTCCAGAGACTGACGTGTGCGCTCAAAAATGTCAGGTTGCTGCTGCCTGAACGATACAGGCAATAAGATCCTCTTCAGAATCAGTTGGCAAAATATAAATCAGGGCTTTAATGTGGCCTCATAGGAAGAAGTCCAATGGTGCGTGGTCCGGTGACCTGGGAGACCAGGCCACTGTCCCACCCCATCTAATCCAGTCATAATTATGAGTGGCAGTGAAATGTTTATTCTGAAGAGGATCTCATTTCCCTTATCGCTGAGGGAGCAGCAACCTGGCATTTTTGAGTGCACATGTCAGTGTCTGCTGCATCACTGTCAGCCGTGCATTGAGGTTGGTAGTCGTATGTTTGAATATCTGCTCTAAATTGGTATGAAATACAACTATTTTTCAGAATACTTCAATGGTTTTGCTTGATTTCCAACCTTCGTCAGACCCAATCTGACGGTCCACAGCCCTGCAAGGACACATCTCCAACATACAGTTCCTAGAAAACAAAACTTTGTTTTGGTCCCCCCTATCACTTCACAAAGTTTGGGCATGGAGTTTTACCGCACTCTGTATACGCTTTTAAGGCATCCAAGATCTGTTTCTGTAATCACAAAAGCCCATCATATCCTCACAAACTTTTAATATTAACCTCTCATTTCTAACTAAAACTCAAATTTCATATGCATGTTCCATCCATCCTTGTTACTGAAGGCCAGGATGATCCGAGTCAAAAGACTGAATAATTCTCATTGTGATAGAATGTCTGAATCCTATAGCTTGTGCCACAATGTTCCTTCGCTATTGAGCCTATAAAAGGTAAAGGTAAAAGTCCCTGTACTTAATTAACCATCACGCAAAGAATGCATAAAAGGGAGTGAGACACAGCTCCAAACATTTTTAGCCTTCACAGTCAATATGGGTAAGGCCAATGCTATTCCCCATCTGCTTTACCCATACAGATAGTCCCTGGTACTCACTAAATATGACAGTGAGCAACAAATATCAGTATGCAAGTGAATGTGATAAAGTTGACTGCCATTACTTATGTTTTGCAAAAACACAAGTCATGCAGGGCAGGAATTTAAATTAAACGCCCCATGAATACAAGTTTAATAATCTAGTATGCAATTTCAGTATGACATATAGGGAGAAGCGGGGGTACACCTGCCAACTTTAGAAAAACAAAATGACAGTGGAAGAGATCCCACAATTTACCTCCTGAAATAATGAACATGCTTAAGTAAAGGCCTATTTAACTTTGTCATAACTGCACTTCAGCTGACGTATACGACAGACCTACAAAATGAGTGCATATGAAAAGAACGTGGTTGCGATTCAAGAAAATTATCACAGCAGTTGCATACAGGCATTATGGCAAAACCACGAAATTCTGTCATCACTGCCAGTTTCCGAATGAGAAATTGAGTCTCTTTAGCAATACTATGACTTACGATGTAAGAGGTTAACGTCATCCTGATCCAAACCTCTGGTCCAGGGTTGCGGTGAATAAGGAGTTGATGGATGCAACGACACAAATTCCGACACACCTGGAACTGACACACACAACATTACACGTCAATAGCCACAGTCTTGATTCTGGTTGATCAATTTTATTTGTTAAAAACCATACTCTGTTCCGGCCATAATTCCGGGGATGTCCTATCAAGCTTCTCTAGGCTCAACAAGCTATCGTCCAAGGCGGTCATCGTCTCCCCTACAGTAAATGTAAGTACATATGTAAGTATACGTCCATCAGTGAATAAAAGCTTCGCGGATATCAATAATATGATGCATATGTACCCGACTGAGTTAACCTCACATTTGAGGCAGCCATCATCTGGATCTTAACCTCTACACCATTGTTGGCGACGCTAATCACAACAGACCAAACGTAAACCAAATAACTGTTCCACGCTTCCGACCACAGATTACCTCTTCCGACAACCGAACGGCGGCAGTTCTGCTATCAGTGGAAATGAGATTTTAATCCGTGGTTCGTGTCTCTAATCCATGGATTTTACCGGGTTACCTACCAGATGAGGTAAACTTCGTTAGAGTTCACTGGAATATTGCCTGGACGCATTCGACGTCAATGGTGGGAAATAATGGGGCGCGTAATTTAACTAGAAACAAGTTGGGCAATGCACGTCCGACTCATTTGACACAACTAGTCAACGTTATGATGACCCAACGCAATTAGACACGACGTTGAGTGAACATGGACCTTTCAATCGACTGTAGCAATTGCAACACTCGATGGGCTACAGCGGCAATGAGGAAACACACGCATTTTGTACTTGCCATTACTTAGGTTAACGAATTTTATTAACCTAATAGTGTTCGGTGAGGGGTACAAATCATAAAGTGCGTAGTTATGGAATTTTCTCCACCCTTATGTTACTTTATATTAGTCCCCAGATCTCTTATGAAGCGGAAGGAAGTCTGATAAAACTACTGCGCGAACAATCCTAAAAACCATATGCCTATACTACCGAAATTCAGAATGTAACGGACTGTGCCTTCACATCTAGTAGAAGACTTTTTGGCTGGTTGTTAGCACAGAGTTACCTCACCTTTACTGTTTCTTATCTCTTTCTTACTTACTTACTTTACTTACTTACTTACATGTATTGCGTGGAGCAGAGTCCTTCTGGAGAACTAACTGGTTTTCAGCTAGTCAAGGAATTCCCCGCATTTTATGGAACCTGAAGGTTCATTACCGCCTTCACAAGAGTCCAACACCTGTCCCTAACCTGAACCAGCTTGATCCAGTCCAAGCCCACACATCCAACTTTCTGAAGATCCACCTTAATATTATCTTCCAATCTATGCCTGGGTCTTCCAAGTGGTCTCTTTCCGTTTCTTATCTCTACATACTTAAAACTGTGTTTGCTATCTTGGTTCAGTGGGTGGTAGTTTTGTAGCTCCCACATTTCTCCAAACAGTGCAGGAGATTGTACAGGGCCTGTTACTGGCTCCCTATTGGTGTGGGCTTTACCATCGCTATAGTGGTTGGTAATCAATGTATTTGCACAAGAGAGCAGAATGTATGATTCCAAGTGTAATAATTATTGTTTATGTGGCATCATAGACCTATGTGTGTTTTACTGACTTTGTTTGGACATCCAAAGCACTTTGTGTTACAAACATCTGGAAACCCTTTTAACTTTTATGTGGTTGTTTTGCTGAGTGAAATAATTTCAAATTATTTTGTGCCAAAACAGTTTAAAGGTCATGGAACTGTTTATTGTCCCTACTAGGCCTGAATACAAGTTTCTTAGTTAAAGCCATGCTTAAAGGCCAATATCTGACATTTAAGTAAACACAACACAAACACCACTGAAATCTACAAAATTGTCTTGGTTTAGCAGCTGCATCAGGTGGTTGAATGGTGAGTAAACTAATGTTCTTTCATCTCAGGGAACTGAATTCAGTCCTCTGATGATGAGAACAGAGGATGTTCTGAAAGCATTGGTTTACTTCAATCAATCAATCAATCAATCAATGTATTTATTTCCCTTGATCTTATGTACAAGATATGGAAAGCGTCATAATCATAAATCAGAAAAGTATTAATTAATACGCACACAGCAATAAAGATATTGCTGCAAATATACACATATATAAATTGTTCGTACTCTTCAACCACCTGATGCTGATCCCAGCCAGAGGAAGATTTATTGAAATTCAGTCACCATGAAAGATTTAGATTATATAAAACATAGGTGATATTATGCAAAGTATTAGACATACCACTTCTCCTCTGTGGTAGTGAATTCTGGACTCTTAACACTGTAACACAGCAAAGTAGAGAATTGGGAGAGATGCACCTCTTGACGGCAACAATACGTTACCATGAGAGACAAGAAAAGGAACCAGAATTTAAGGCATGAATTAAGTTGCAAGACTTCAGGCTTTTGCCACAGTGTAGTCGAGGTCTTCGCCCTTCTGGGATGTTATGCAGCATAGGGTGGTATATTTCTTTACCACCAACTTACACCATGTAACATCTCAGATGAGCAAAGGCCTTAAAAATTAAGCTCCTTAACATAACATAAGAATCAAATACTTGTACAAAAAGTTCCAACAATATCTTCAGTCATAGTGAACTCAATTTACAACACAAGAATTAGGGCCTTAATTCCAGATGTTTCTGTAACACACAACAAAAATTAAAACAGAAAAATTAGGTCAGAAAGTTTACGTAAGTAAATGCTGTAAAAATCAACTCAGATTGTAATTTGTTCCTTTTTGGGTAATTCCCCGGCGTCTGAGTTCCGAAACGTCGGCAATTAGAACTCAGGACGCCGCGGAATTACCCAAAAAGGAACAAATTACATTTAGAACACGGCGAAAGCTTAAAAACAAGAATCAACTCAGATTGTTTCCGCATTTGACTTTAGTAACACCCAACTTAGAGTATAACACAAGAATCACACTCTTCATTCAGAAAATTGTCAGTAATATTCAACTCTAATGGTTTCAAGATATGGAATAACTTGTGTCAGAGATACAACATCAGTGCCTGCTGTTACAGAGGCTGGCACTTCCACTGGTTCAGTGTGTGGATTATGTCCCCCATCTCCAGCTTCTTCTGCACCTTCATGTTGCTGCCATTGCTCCCCTTCTGCTTTGTGCCCATGAAGTTTTTTCTCCTGTTGTTGGTGAGTTTTTGTATGTTGCTTCAAGCTTTCACGCCACCGAAATCTACGACGACACACACCACATTGAAACTGTCGATTATCTGTGTGTGTGAGTGAGTGTTTTTTAACACTGTCAGGATAAGCAAAAGCTTTTCCACAGATATGACAAGAGTATGGTCTCTCTCCTGTGTGTTGACGCATATGAACTCTGAGGTGGCCTGTGTGGTAGAATGTTTTCCCACAAATTTCACAGCTCAGAGGGCGTTCGGAGTTATGCACAGACTTCTGGTGTTTGCTCAAAGTTGAGGAATCTCCAAAAGACTTCCCACAGGTAGAACATAAGAAGGGTTTCTCACCTGCAAATTTAGAAACAAATTTATGTCTCAGTTTATTCTAAAATTTTGTAAGAAAATAAGAATCATGAGATTCAATTTATGCTGTTGCCTATCTGCTATGATGTGTAGCACATTCTAATCGTGTTCTGTAAAACCTTGATGCCTTATTAGTCTATTTGGGTTGAAAAATCGTTGATGACATAGTTTGATCAGCGGTACACATGACAATGCTGTCTTAAGCAATCCACGACATGTTGCAGCATGAGGCAAGTGATGTCTGTAACATTATTGGAATTTTGTGTTAGATTATTTCTGTATCAACATTCTTTTAATATATTTTGATATTTAGAATTCTTAAACTTCACTTGCTATACTATTACTTCACCCTTCCCTGCCATTTTAAGGATCATTCATGAAAGTCAACATTTATTCTGACATGTAAGAAATATTCCTATGTTATGGAAACTTAGGGTTACTGTCATTATTTTTATAATATTATGCTGTCAGACAGTAGTCAATCAAGGAAGCAAATATGATACTCCCCACATAAAAGATCTGGATGTGGCTGAATTACCAGCACTGTAAGCAAAAGACAATGTAATAGAACACACATCAGGACTATATTGTGTATATTTTTCAGAAGAGACAGCCAGATCATGCAATATGTAAGGACCTAAGCATCCATAATAATAACTGCCAGTCCACTGCTTTCATTCTCATAAACACTCCTGAAATATCGTTTTTTATTCAGTCTAACTTGAGCAATTTTGTCATGTGGTTACTACAACAAAATGCATTACAAACTGAATCCATGTGTTGTATTGGGGCAGTTTCGCAAACAGTTCAGTGTTCAAAGCTAAACTTTATAAATACATATAGTAACACAAATACAAACATAATCAACTGAAACTAATCTAAAGACATGAGAACAAAAAGAAGAAGAAAAAAGAAAATTAAACAAACATCAAGCGAAGTGCTTTAGGTTCCTCTAAAATTCTGGTGAAACAACCTTATTATAGAAATGTAGAAGTATATACAATGAGTTTTTTGCCAGCACTGCCCCAAATCATTTAACCCCAGAGGCAAAAAAAGTGGATCAATTTAGACCCTATGAGATTTTGGCGTGTAGTAATACTCACCTGTGTGTGTTCGCACATGCTGGGTGAGATTGAATGTCTTTTTGAAAGTTTTGCCACAGACGGTGCACTGGAGGTTATTTTTACCATGTATCTTCATATGTGTTTTAAAACTATCTTCTGTTTGAAAAGTCTCCATACATTCTGGACATGAGAAAGTATCTTGTTCATTGTGCTCACTGGAGTGCTGCTTTAGCACTGCAAGCTGAAGGAATTCCTGATGACAGATCAAGCATGTATAACACTTACTCCTTGAGGAAACTTTAGAAACAGAAGAGCCATCTTTCACCACAGTATCTGGAGTATTCAGCAGTTCTTCCTCTTCCTCAGTATGTGCTGCAGTATCTTCATCAGTAACATTGTCATTTCTCCTTTCCTCTTCTTCAAACTCACCCTGCACTCTTCCTTCTGTTTTCTGGTTATGACAAACAGGCTCCTGGTATGGTACTCTGTACCCTTTAAAGATGTTCCTGAGTACGTCCTCATTGATACCAAGGTTTGCCTGGAGTTGCTCAGTACACTGATTTACCTCCCAGTGAGAGGAATGTGTTTCCTCTGGAAGAGAGCGGGACGTGTGAATTTGTAACCGGTGAGGACACATTCCACAGACAAGGTACAGTGCTGAATACAGTTTGTCAGCCTTGTTCAGGTCCTCCTTCAGTTCCAGTCTTCCTACAGTGCAGAATCTGCAGGCTAGCAGTGGCTCCAAAGCCTCCCTCAAACATGACAGCTCCAACAGACGAACCCCCTCAGCTGTCACCATCACATCACATTCATTCCCATTATTCTGCATCATGGAACTGCACTGACTTCACTTGTGACACATCTGAAATGAGTAAATGTGCACTGTATTAATCACATAAGGAGTGATGAAGATGATATGCATCAGAAGTTGTCCAGACTTCAATGACTGGTGTAAGGAATAAGCTGACTACCCTCAGAAGACTGGCTCTTTTGGTGCACATTTGCTGTAGTCAGTGTTTTGGATCAAATAAAGAAATGTGTCCAGCTGTCATTCAACAAAACAACTGAATTCTCTCTACCCTTATGATAACCATAATTGTAAATAATTTAAATCTTTCATGGTGAGTGAATTCAGTAAAACATTCTCAGGCTATCAGCCACATCAGGTGGTAGAGCAGTTATTAAACCGACGTTTCGACAACCATCTCTGTCTCCAATATCAGAGGAATGGTTCTCGAAACGTTGATTTTTTCACCATTTACCACCTGACCCAGCTGCTAGCTCAAGAAAGGCTTATTTGAACATAAATTATCTTGCCATGGTAATACTAACAGAATATGATTTCTTCAATTTATAAGGTCTGGGTAGAACTCATAAAGCCTATCTTCCTACTGCACATTTCAATGTTACAAACTTCGTTTTGTTAACGTTTTATGCATGTAATATAAATTTATCAACAAAAAGCAATATTAATTTAGCTCATGGGCTTGTTACACAAGTCAAAATGATTTACTGCTTGAAACTATAAATATGATAATGATGATGGTAGTGTTGGTGTTGGTGGTGGTGATGGTGGTGGTGATGGTGGTGATGGTGGTGGTGTTGGTGGTGGTGGTGGTGGTGGTGGTGGTGGTGGTGGTCTTGGTGGTGGTGGTGGTGGTAGTCATAGTAGTACTATTATAATCATCATCATAACCATATTCTGCTTCATTTTCTTGAGAATAACCTCTTACTTTTATTGGTATTCAGTTGACTGAACACGACATCACAGCTTCACACCTTCATCATGGTTGTAATTTTTCCTTACATACCAAATGCACTCAACCACAGACACTGTAATGTACATGCAAATAAAATAACTTGCACCATAATTACGTTTCTCAGTACACATTTTTGCGAGCACCTCTTGTAACTGTTCGCATATGAGTTGAACCAACATGTCAGTAAAGCTAAACAGTTCTATCTTGCGACACATTAACTTATAATTCAGAATAATGCGTGTTAATTGAATAAACGGCAGTTGAATTTAGGCCCACTTTTTACAGATTGCACATGCTAACCGTTCTCTCGCACATTAGAATAATATTTTTAAATGATCATGAAAACCAATAAAATCATTCCCACTGCACAAGCAACCACAAAACCAATGGCAAGTGGGCGAATGACCCAGTTCGGTGGGGGTAAGGTTTGGAACAGTACAGATACAGTGAGATGCTGGTATGTCGTCACGGTGCGTATGAAGTATGCAGGGGTGGGAGCTCATTTCCACGCATTTCAAGGTCACATGAACACTATGAGACTGGAGGCCTCCGCAAACAAAGCTATTCCTGTTAGACCTGGACAGGTCCCTGGGGCTCCAGGAGGTTGAGGTTCCCAGAATTTCTAGCGATCGGCACATTAAGATAATAAGGTTGCCAGCCCCACGCATCGGCCGGTAATGGAGACTCGGGTTTCATAAATGCGAGGAATTTCTTGATTAGCTCAGCAACTATAAGCTTCTCAAGGAGTCAGTTAATGTTGACACGGTCGAATATAAGAATAAAAATATACAGCCTATTGTCCCCCCCACCCCACAAAAAAAAAAAAGACAATGCCCATCCTTGTATATTTAGTGGCAACGTCAAATTGCCAACCTATCACAGAACTATTTAGGAAGCCTGTCCCACTTTCACCCCAACTGTCCTAGATCTAGCAGTGGCTATAACTATCCGAGGTAAAACTCGGTGTGTTTTGCTACATTTTGACAGTTCAAAACGTTGTGTATGTCCTCTGTATAAATTTCTATACGCTTTCAAATTTGTAAAGCTCTTTTTGAAACACCCT
>Ga0123355_10015724_pt1 | contig 11899 bp, 5 predicted proteins | sample TergutEmb28metaG_3_FD_89872 | JGI IMG/M metagenome (GOLD analysis project Ga0123355, IMG submission 89872) | Embiratermes neotenicus P1 segment gut microbial communities from Petit-Saut dam, French Guiana - Emb289 P1 | ecosystem: Host-associated > Arthropoda: Insects > Digestive system > Gut ... | reverse complement strand
GCTAACCTCTAACCTTTGCCTTTTATATATTTATTCAACAAATACAGGTACTGAATATTTTAAACACGGTATGTAGTCTCCGTTTTTTCCTCTTCAAAATGCAGTTTGTTTCATAAATGTAACGTATTTGGTTCCTGTATTATTCACATTTTATATACAGTGTGTGCTAAAATTTAAAAAATAATTCTGGCGCCAAAAGGTTAAGCTAAATTTGAGGTTTGCACGGCGAATCTGCTGTTCAAGTCCTTGGGATATTACTAATAACAAAGGGCACTTGAATCCTTCAGCAAGACGAACTTAATTCAAGTAAAGTAAAACTCCCCTTATCCGGATTAATTGGGACGGTGAACCATCCGGATATGCAGATAATCCGGATACATGGATTCTTCTTTGAATCTAAGCTACTTTGTAAGTTTGAATTTCGGCTGTTAATATTTACAGCATGTACCTGCGTCTAAACCTTTCTAGTTCAAGAAGCCATAAGACAGAACTGTGCCTGATCTAATAACCGCTAATTTCAAGGCCAGCAATTTTTGTAGAATTCTCGAAAAATTTACCCCGAAGGGCCAAGCCGATCCGGATAACCAGCGTTCGGATTAGTGGAGTTCTACTGTATATCTGCACCAAATGTTATCATAATGCTGGGACAAAGCACGTGTTTACAGACAGGCATGGCCTAGTCCCATTGTGTGCACTGACTTGCACATAACTTAGACAAATTTAAGGCATGGTATTCCTTAAAGAGTGAGGGAAATAGACCACTTGGAAGATCCAGGCCTAGATGGGAGGATACTATTAAGATGGATCTTCAAGAAGTGGGATGTGGGGGTATGGACTGGACGGAGCTGGCTCAGAATAGGGAGAGGTGGCAGGCACTAATAAATGTGGTAATGAACCTTCAGGTTCCATAAAATGCAGGGAATTTCTTGACTAGCTGATAACAGGTGAGCTCCTCAAGAATGATTCTGCTCCATGGAGTGAGTAAGTAAGTAGGTGAGTTCCCTGAATAGAGAATATCAACTTGATACATTTACTGACTCTAAAACTTGACAATCAAACACTGAAGGAGCGCCAAAATTTTTTTCCACATTAGTTTGAGGCGCCATACCGAAGGTGGCGACACATCGTAATACTGTGTGACAGAAAATTTCTGTTCACGTACTCTCACAGACGCTAATTGAAGGTGGCGTTATATCGGCGTCTGAGTGTACAGGAAGGAAATGACAGGCTTAGTTGCATATAACATAACTTCCCTCTCAAAGACAAGGTTAAGTACGCAATAAATCTACAATTTTCTGTACCCTGAAAGAAAATGTAAAAATCTCTCCGTCTGGGATGTTCCAAGCCGTACAAGACTAAAGACTCCAGACAAATGGAAATGTTGTGTTGGTTTAAAAACCAGGGATTTAGAGATCCTGTGGTTTAGTACTGAAGTAACAGAGAGCCTTGATAAGTGGATAAAGCAGAAACTGAAATCCTAGACGCTGAAACCCGCAACAGATCTCATTAACCTACTTTCACCGCAACTATTAACAGACATTCGCACCTTACAGAAGGAATTTGTTAAACTGCATTAGCCTCTAATGTATCCTAGTGTTGTACACAGCACACCGATCACACCTATTAGCAGCTAAATTACTTTGTTAGGGCTTCGCAGAATTTATAATCTAGAGTTTGTGAACAAAGGCAAATGTTAGCTAAATCGTCACTGAATGTAGCTCAAACCTTTTTTTCGGTTGTAAATTTCACGTAGTGAAATACATAACCGAGGGTGCTTTTCTAGGAAACCCTATCCATTCATTCATACGTTAGGAATATGTAACATTAAGTAGCAGGGGCCGTCGTGAGATTCGGGCACGTTTAAAGCTACTCCAGAAATCCCTCTCAGTTTATGAAGCCCTAAGCTTCATATTCTGGCTCAAAACAGCCAGCCACTTCTGCCTACCCGGAACCAGACGAATGCAGTACACAGACAACCATCCTATTTAACATGCTTAAAGGCAAAATTGGGAACAAAATTAGGAGCAGAATGAACTCATTTCGGTACAGAAATTTTTTCCTCCCCTTTTGATATTCAAACAACACAAGCATAAAAGTGTACGGAATTACCGGGGTGCTGATAAGTCCTTAGCCCAACCAGGAAGCAAACAAGCTCGGAAGCATGTCAGAGAAGCGCGCGATTTCAACAAAATCGAGACGCGCGCTGTCATCAAGTTCCTTTTTTTTTCCCCTGCAAGGCAAGGCGCCGAAGGAATTTCACGCCATTCTGACAGAAATATTAGCTTGTTTCCTTCCTCGTCGGGCTAAGGACTTATCAGCACCCCTGTATAGTTTTGCTTCATGTTTTGTGTGGGTGTTAAACTTGGTCTCTCGCATTGAGGGAAGAACATAGAATATGTTAGAGAATGAAGTGGGACAAGGGTAACAGGAGACTGGAGAAAACTGCGTGAAAAGGGAGCGTCATGATATGTACATCTCATAAAACGTTAATTCGGGTTACTAATTCGAGAAGAATGAGCTGATCGGGGTGCAATGGAGAAGTGGGGGAAGAAGAGAAATGCGCACGGGATTTGGTTGGGATACCTGAGAGAAAGAAGCAAATTGGAAGACCTAGACACGGATGGGAAGATAATATTACAATGTATCTTAAACAAATAGGAAGAGATGGCTTTCATGGTGCTTATCTGGCTCAGGATGGGGACATGTGGCGGTCTCTTGTGAGAATTGTAATGACGAAAGGCAGGATTTAGACAGGCCATCACTTTGTTCCACCAGTCCTGTGAAGGGATCCCACCTGTCACCAGATTAGAGCTGCGTAATGAAGCGCGTCACGCTCTGTATTATTACTAGGCACATAGTCAACGACGACAGCTCGCATCCGCCAGGACGTCACTTGACAGCCATCGTATTCACGGACACGATCCATTCAAGACATGCGATAACACACATATGGCATTAATGGAATATTTATATACAAAATTTCAGATGGGAAGATAATATTGAACCACATTTCACAGACACAAACTCTGGTAATATTAACTTGGTAACACCCCTACAGAAAACGCATTCGGTGATATGGTCAAACGGCTGGTGTTTTGTGCGTGGATATGGCCACTGGGATTCCGTAAGAGACAGGCAGAAATTGAAAGAGCTGAGCTACTATCAGCTTGTTGAAACGTGATAATATTAAAAAAAATTGGCTACATTATGCTGCATCCCGAAGTGTTTCAACATGCAATAAGATTACGAATGTTATCTGCCTGAAACAGTTTTATTCGCCTAACATTTGACTGATCTCGGAGCCCAGAATTAGCGAACTGGTTTGTGATTAGCTGTGAAGTACTGACAATAAAGTTGACGTCTGTTTCAAGCAAAATTAGAATAAAAATTACTCTATTGTGCTTATGTTATGCTCAATATGTTTCGGGCACCATTATGCCCATCATCAGGAGCTCACGACGATAGCGTTGGTTACCACATAGGGCGTCTGGTTCTGTAAAGAATTATGAAGTAGCACTAAGGTAAGTTTTGGTATTTGTGGTGTGTGTTAGATACGAAATTTTTATTCTTCAGTTATCAAGAAGATGCACGGTCCAATACACATCAAATTAGAACACAAATTACCTCTCACAGGGATCAAAGGCTTGTACCGGTCCCAAGGGTTCTTATCGATGCCGACAGATAAAAGCAAAAAATCTTTGGAAACACCGTCTGACAAGACATCGGTCAGCTCTGCCAGCAAATCTGACTTCCTCACATCCTCGTTCGTGATCCCTGGGCAATGCAACTTAAATTGTAGCAGAGAGGAGCGGATGAAGGCGAGTCCTCGGCGCCTCAGAACCGAGACCTTCGGCTAAGGGAGCACACCCCTACAGAAAACGGGCATGTTTGGAGGCTCCGAGGTTAGGTACCACCAAACTTACTCAGCGAGGGACTGGTTATCCATTCTGAGGACACCCTACCCAAATCAGAATCTCTATAGGAAGCACAGGACTGATTCACAAATGACAACTAAGGTATGCCACAAAACCGAATCCCTTTGAAATCATACCACTACACGCCACAAGGAAGGAGAACAATTGGAAGACCGAAGAAGCGTTAGCGCGAGCAGCTGTAACTCTGGAGACGGAACGGATCAAAGGGTCCATTTCTTGATGTTTATGATGATGATGACGAACGTGAATTTTGTTGTTATCTATATAAATGAAGCGGCAGAAATGAAGTTACTGAGACCTCTGGCAGGCTACACCCTTTATGACCACAAAACAAATGACTACATACGCTGCGAACTACGGATTACAGGCATCCTAGGCAAGATAGATGAATACAGACGGAACTGGCTTTCACAATTGCAAAGAATGCCACAAAACCGAATCCCTTTGAAATCATACCACTACAGACCACAAAGAAAGAGAACAATTGGAAGACCGAAGAAGCGTTGGCGCGAGCAGCTGTAACTCTGGAGACGGAACGGATCAAACGGTCCAATCCTTGATGTTTATGATGATGATGATGATGAAGATGATGATGAATTACCTCTGACTGAAAAAAATCAAAGAAGCGGCAATTTCCAATTCGTCCGCTACCATAATTTTGACAAATTACAAGCAGCACACATTAATCATTCCTTTTACTGAATCTTCAACAGCCTCTCTGCGTTTCAGGAAAGAACCCTTCCAGATTCTTAGTCTAAAATAAACCGCACTCAAAAAGCATAGCGGTCCGCGACAACTCGGTCGGCACAACCACTCGCTACGGGGCTGGACTGTCCGGAGAACGAATTTCGATCTGCCGATATTTTCCGCGCTCTTTCAGACATGCCCTGGGGCCCACCCCCAACCTCCCGCAAAATAAGTACCGGCTATCTTTACCGGGGATATGACAGCTGAGGCGTGGCGTTGACTACACGGCCCCCGAGACTGAAGAAAGAGATGAGCTGTACTCCTATTCCCATTCTGGGCTTTCATGGCCTGTTTACATGGTAAAATTCACGCTTACCAAAAAGTATAATTAGTGGCTACTACTCCAAAGGTGGCGGACACTTATGAATGCGGTAATGAACCTTCGGGTTCCATACAATGGGACGAATTTCTTGACTAGCTGAAAACCGGTTAGCTTCTCAAGAATGACTTTGATCCACGGAGTAAGTAAGTAAATAAGTAAGTGGTTACAAATCTCCCCATGCAAAGATTTCTTCACTAGTGCATACAATATAAATGGCTTGGGTAACAGGGTCCTTTGTGTATTTTTTATCATTACAGTGTTATATAAGCCGACAAACACAACCAAGTAGTCATATGTCAATAAATATCCAACAAGATGCAACTATACACAGTTTATTTTATCTGTAAACTGCCCTACATGTTTCGGGTGGTTTCTCCACCCATCAACAGGAATACAAATAACCGTATCTACAGCATCTGGTACTACTCAATTGTAATATATAAGAATAACTGTTTCACCAGGAATGAAGAAAATGTCATCCATAAACATGCCGGTCCAGAGGCTAAAGGTAGCAATCCTACCGCTGAACTTACCCTGCTCTGGGCCCGTAACCCCTTCAAGGGAAATTTTAACCCCTGGCAAGTCTCAGGAAAAGAATCCGGAGAGATTTTCTTTAAACGACAACATGGATGTGGAAAAGGTATCACCTTAAATACCTACCCATCATCAGGAGCACAAATAGCTGTATCTACAGCATCTGGTACTGGGCAACTGTAACGTACAAGAATAATTATTCACCTAACATTTATATTTGACATGCAATGTATTAAAGTTGTCGTTTAAAGAAAATCTGTCTGGCTTCTTTCCGTGAGACTTGCCAGTGGTTAAAATTCCAACCTGAATGGGATACGGGCCCAGAGTAGGGTAAGTTCAGCGGTAGGATTTCTACCTTTAGCCTGTGGACCGGCATGTTTAGAGATGGCATTTCCTCCATTCCTGGTGAAACAGTTATACCGCGTGACTCGGTCCTCATTTCCTCGTTTGTGAGAACAGGGTATACCACGAGAAGGTGAAGATGACTTTTGGGTTGGATAGGCTATAGCATTACACATCACTATTTCGAAATAGATTACCCAGGTAAAGAAACACTACTGCCCAACTGGCAGAAGGAATCATGGAAGACCTTTGAAGAGACTTCTGGAATGTGAGACCGAAACGGGTCAACAAGTGGCCCAACTCCATGAAAGATATATGATGATGATGATGATGATGGGTGGAGAAACAAACCGAAACATGTAGAGCACTTTAGAGATAAAATAAACTGTGTATAGTTGCAGCTTGTTGGACATCTATTGACATAGAATTGCGATGCATATTCTCATGAACATAAAAACAACCATGTAGATCTAAAATACCGGTCTTTTTATTTAGCACTGCTACTTGTTTCGGCGGTCTACATCAGCCATCATCAAGTAGGCATCGGTTCAGAAAGACAGTAAGAAAAGTACAGACCTTTCCTTAGAAAGAGTCGTGTAAAATTTTTGTTTGTTTTTTGTTTGTCGCTTTGTTGCATCCTGCGCGGACCCGGTGGGGAACGTTATCTTGGATATTGTTCCCAGAGGGACGGAGCTCGGAACTCAGGTTAAGACGGGGAGTCGGGCAGGCCGCACACACTCTCGATAATCCCCAAGCAGAGTGTACTGGAGTTTTATTGTGCGTAATTAGGGAATATTTGCAGTTACAACTAACTGTATTGGTGACAATTCTCGCCAGCGGGGCTCTTCATTACCGTTAACACTCACTGACCGTCCGGCTTCATTCTCTGTTGTTCAGTCACTGTTCGAGATACACAACAGACTGCTGCTGCAGCACAAGGCAGCTACTGTCACACGCGTCAATCCAGACCTTGCTCGCGCGGTAAACACTTAGAGCGTCCAGTTATAAACAAAAAGAAATGGAAGGAAATTATATTCTTCCCATGCCTGGTCTACTTACTAAGAAATGGAAGCGTAAACAAAGAGTATGAGTTACAGGAAAGGCGAGAACTGAGCCTGATAAAATTGAGCTTATGACTTACATACAGTACATACAGCAATCCTGGAGAGAAAAGAAAGAAAGAAACAACAACAAAAATTAATCTGTGTCAACTACACAACAGCTTAATGTAACACTTTAATAAATAAACTGCTCTGTATAGTTCTGAGGTGTGCCATCCCCGTTGTGTGTTTAACCTTTTGGCGCCGGAATTATTTTTTTTTTAATTTTAGCACATTCTGTATATAAAATGTGAATAATCCAGGAACCAAATACGTTAGAATTATGAAACAAACTGCATTTTGAAGAGGAAAAAACGGAGACTATATACCGTGTTAAAAATATTCAGTACCTATATGTGTTGAATAAATATATAAAATGAAACGTTTAGAGGTTAGCGGTGCGGTACGACCACTATAGTCGTCATTAGGAGTCAAAAGGTTAAGCTATATGGTGAGGTAAATTCAGTCAAAAGCTCAACTATAAAATATATGGTTAAATGATGGTATTTATTAGCAATGGAAAAACTACATGTTTCGGCCTATAGTTGCCATCTTCAGGTTTTGACAACTTTCTTGCTAAAAGAGTTTTATATAGTAAGCCTAGACCGCGTGGTGATGTTGAGATCTCATCATTTTACGTGCTTTTGTTAAGCTTAACAACATCACCACGCGGTTTAGGCATATTATATAAAACTCTTTAACAAGAAAGTTGTCAAAAGCTGAAGGTGGCCGCTATAGGCCGAAACATGTAGTTTTTCCTTTGCTAATAAACACCATCATTTAGCCATATATTTATAGTTGAGTTTTTGACTGAATTTACCTCACTTTATAGTGTTTTGTATTGTAATAATTCTACACCTCTTTCTTTTATGAAATGCAGGTAATTATGAAAATTTGCATACTTTTATGTTGCTGAAATAGAACGAAGTGTGTTCATAAGAGCGCATTCAGCAATTAATAGATTTTTGAACCTAAAGCTAGCTACGAGACGGAATCTTGTGTTGTGGCTTAGTGGTTGCGAAATGGCCCCACGACTTTCTAATTACGTGTTATACTCTTGGCGTAACTCGGCGCACTGTTGCTACGTTCAGTTTGTAACTAAACCCCTTAGAACCAAATGGCCACACACACACACACACACACACACACACACACACACACACTCACACACACACACACCGTACGTTTACACACCGCCTCTCGGACATATTTTATACAATATTAATACGCTCGTAAACAAAACCTTAGTTTACACCGATCAGCCCCAGCAGTAGCACATGTACCTTGCACGTTGCTTTACCGACATTTACACAAGCCGGAATGCCTCCATTTTCAAGGCGATATAACAAGACAACTTTCATATAAAATCATTATTTTATCTGCCAAATATATTTTGTCACTTCCTGTCGGCTCGTTTACCGTATGAACGTAACCCACTCGCCATTGTCGCTCACACGCTCGATGAAGTAGCGGCGAGGGACGAAGAAAGAAAGTTGGCAGATAAAATGACTCTGTATTAGAGGTTCACAAATTTTTACAGTTCCTTGGGCCGGCCTCAATAAACCCTCGGAAATGAAGCATAAATATCAGGATGGAGGATTTGGCAGTCACTTAGACTTAATATTTTTTCTTTGTCGCAACAGCCCAACTTGGACTTAGACAGCCATACTGTTGAGGTGTATAGATCACACACAGTTACACACAAACAAACACAGCCCATGAGCCACTACCAAAGCAAAAGATCCACAAAACCCTCAATAAATTAACGTCATAATACCGCCAATAACCATACTTATATGAGCTACAGAAGAATAAGCAATCAGTGACTTCAAATCAGTCTGTCGCATACAAAATAAACGAACAAATAAGCCACCAACCAAACTCAAATTAACCCCCACAATACCGAACCTAAATCCAAACTTAAACAACAGGTAGCGGCCTAACAACATTAAAAAATGCGGAAAATTTATGCCGTCAGGGCGATTCGAACTCGCGATACTAAATATCAAGCAGTTACACACCGCACGGCCACCGGAACCGGCAAAGTTAAAGGCAAATTTCGACCCAGAGCAGGCCACGAAGGCCCAGAGAGGGAGCAGATGTATAGCTCTACTCTTACTTCAACCTCGGCGCTAGATGGGGGTGGGTGGTGAACGCCTGGCCCCGGTCGCTTTACCCCCGTTAAAGACCAGGTACCCATTGTACAGGAGGCTGAGTGTTCCCCAGGGCCGGTCTGGAAGGGTGCTGAAAATCTCGCCCCCACCGGGATTCGATCCGCGGGACCGTCCAGCCCGTAGCGAGTCGCTATACCGACTGAGCTACCCTGGCCCCACTGGGACCGGTAGGCTTAAGAATATAAACAGTAATAACAACACAACATAAAGCCACATGTTACCATCATAAAGAAAATCACAAAAATTAGATTTAAATAGAAATTTTATACGTTACATAGAGCCCAAAGGCGGTAAAATTTACTGCGATCGGTTGGTAATAATTACAGACGTCTTTCTTTTACAAGATTCCGTCTAAGTGTTTTGTGTTTCTCGCGGAACCACATAAGATGTGGAAAATCAATCTTTGTCAGGAGGCCGGCATATGAAGATTTCCTGGCAAATCCTGCAACAGCAATTTACACTATGCTGCCAAACTTGACGGCAGTTACATTGCTTGGTAGGAAACGCAGTTGCGCGGTTGGCTGACACACTGCGCTACAAGCTGGTAGGTCGCGGTTTCGATTCCCGATGATGTTACTTTGCCGCACTTAGCCGCCAACAGCAATGAGTACCAGGAACAATATCAGGTGGGGGTAAAGGCGGCCTGTGCGTAGGGCTGACAATTTTATCACGCTTATACGCATATTATGTAACGTTAACCAGCAAAATGAACTTGTTAACTGATCTACCCAATTCACTCACCAACAAATGCACTATTTATTAATTTGGTTAAAAAGATTTAAATTTACATTACAATACACAATAATATCGCTCCTACACGTTTCGGTCTTTAATGACCATCATCAGGGAGCTTTATCTGCACCTAACGAAAGTTATAAAAGGTAAATGTAAAGTGATCCCGTTACAGGCCCGGTGTGGCCCAGAGGGTGGGTGGAAGTATAGCTCTACTCTTCCATGACCGCGGCACTAGAAGGGGGTGAGTGTTCAGCAACACGCCCCGGCCGCACTTTACCGCCGGGAAAGACCCAGTACCCATTTTACAGGAGGTTGGGTGGGCCCCATGGCCGGTCTGGACGAGCGGAAAATCTCGTCGCCACCGGGATTCGATCCCGGACCGTCCAGTCCGTAGTCAGTCGCTGTACCGACTGAGCTACCCGGTAACTAAAGTTATATTTATGTTAAAACACAGATAAAGCTCCCTGATGATGGTCATTAAAGACCGAAACATGTAGGAGCGATATTATTGTGTATTTTAATGTAAAGTTATAACTTTTAACCAAGTTACTAAATAGCGCTTTTGTTGATGAGTGAACTGGGTATATTTCAAAACGCACGGTACAAAAATACAATTTTTTAAATTGGTGTTTTAATTAAACTTTTCTTGTCTTACGTGCAGATTATCTGGAAATCTCACAGCCTCAATTCCTGTAATCCAGGCCTGTACGTGGATTATTTTACTTTACTTTATACAGTGTGTCCCACTCGCTACCGAACCCGGCATTTCTTTAATAATTCTAACACCAACGAAGATATTGCAACGAAATTTGAACAGCAGTACATTCGTTGTGTGAGAAATTAAGAGGAATGTGTCTGTAATCCGCTTCAAATTTCGTTACAATATCCTCATTAGTGGTAACATTATTAAAGAAATGCCGGGTTCGGTAACGAGTGGGACATACTGTACATTTTGGCAACAGCCCTGTCTCACGTAGCATGAAAAAAAAAAAGCTAACCGTCGCTTGTTCGTCCTACTCTACCTTCCACTGTGGATGTCCTAAAACTTTCCTTCGTTTAACACACACATTTTTATATACATTTCCATCGAAACTGTGTAAATATTTCACAACTCAGTGGATATTCATTATATTTAGTACCCGACAGTTCGAACGAACCTTGTCAGCCGTCCCTGCGTTCCTCAATACTCAGAACCTTTCCACTACGCCGGCAGACCAGCTCTTGTTTTTAAATGAAATTTCACTGCGAGCCGCTCCATCCTTGTACTGGGAACACAAGGAATTCGCGATCATGCTGGCTTATACATTGGGGTCAAGTCTCGTCTCAGGTCAAATTCCTTTCTGTTTTATTGCTTCTAGTTAAAAGGGTCGTCATAATTCAATAGGATCATCACGACGAACCACAGAAGTGTGTTATACATTCTACAAGACCTATCTCAAACTTTTATTGGAATAAGAGGGCATAAGAGAATTCAATTCGGTCCTTTTACGTCCACAGATATCAAGGAAGAAGACAAAAGATATATCATAACTTACTCCGTGAAGCAGAGTCCTTCCTGACAAGCTTTTCATGAAATTTCCCGCATTCAGTGGAACCAAAAGGTTCACCACCGCATTCACAACAGCCCACCACCTGTCCCTACCTGAGCCAGACCAATCCAGACCATGCCTCCCTATCCCAATTCTTCAAACTCCATTTTAATATTACACTCCCATCTAATTCTAGGCCTTCCAAGTGACTTGTTTCCTCAGGTATCCCCAGCAAAGCCTTGTGAACGCCTCTCTTATCTCCATGCCTGCTAAATGCTGCGTCCAATGCACCCTTCTACAGGGAGATTCTCTCGCTAGAGGCCCCAAATCATTGTCTATGTATAAAGTCGAACAGCGCGGGTTTCTTGTTCGTAAATACTGGCAAACAGGTTCATTTAAAGCATGCCAGACGGCATTTCGAACGGAATTTGGTGAAAGACGTGCACCATCGAAGTGTTGCATCCAGAAATTGGTTAAAAAG
>Ga0123355_10015723_pt1 | contig 11899 bp, 11 predicted proteins | sample TergutEmb28metaG_3_FD_89872 | JGI IMG/M metagenome (GOLD analysis project Ga0123355, IMG submission 89872) | Embiratermes neotenicus P1 segment gut microbial communities from Petit-Saut dam, French Guiana - Emb289 P1 | ecosystem: Host-associated > Arthropoda: Insects > Digestive system > Gut ... | reverse complement strand
GTTCTCTCCGCGCACCAGCCAGGGGAAGGCGGTCATGCCGCCTTGCGGGGGAATCCAGCCGAGTACGTCGCGATGGTCGGTCATGAAACCCTCGAGAAGCTTGAGGTTTCGCGTCGCGGTTTCCTGAGTCCTGCCGAGCACGATCTCACGCTGTCGGATTGCGATTTCTGAAAGAATTTCTCCGGTGGTCGAGTTGGTGATGGTGAAGTAGGCGCGCGCGGTCCAATATTGCTGGCGGCGCTCAGCGTCGTGCTCGATGATCCATCCGGTGCGCACTCCCGGAATTGAGAATGCCTTCGAGAGGTCCCCGATCACGGTGGCGTGCGGCAGGCGCGCCGCGGACCTCATGTGCCTCCCGTGGTAGATCGGATGGTAGACCTCGTCACACACCAGCTGGATTTCGCGCCCGGCGGCAAAATCGTGCAGCGATTCCATTTCATCGTCGGCGATGGTTGCGCCTGTGGGATGGTGGGGGCTGTTGACCAGGATGAGCTTGGTCTTTGAGTCGGCGAGCCGCTTGATCTCGTCGGGGTCGATGCGGAAGCCGTCCTCGCGGCGCACCTGATAGAAGCGGGTTTCCATGCCAAGGGATTCCGGGAGCGCGGAGAAAGTGGCGAATCCGGGCAGAGGGAGGATCACGTTCGCGCCGGGTTCAGCGGCCAGCCACATCACCAGCAGGAGTGCTTCGGCGGCGCCAGTCACGACCTGGACGGAGTCTGCCGGGACACGCTGCATTTCAGCGATGGCCTCACGGAGACGGTGGGCGCCGGCGACGCGGCCGTAGACCAGGGCGTGGTTCAGGAAGAGACGACGCGTGTCGTCGTCTGCGAGGGCAAGGACCTCGCGGACCGTCCAGCTCGGTCCGGTGCTCGCTGCGAGGTTGAATTCGATGTTGTGTTCGTACGGGTCGAGCCAGGCATCGAGAAGGAACGGCTTGAGTTGCATGCGAGTGCCTCGAACGAGCAGTCGGCTCCGTTATTGATTCGGCAAGTCAGCGCCGCGATGATTTTTGTTGGAAGCGAGAGAGAATCCAGTGTGCCGGCTCAGTTTGGTGCAAGCTACATTGGGGCAGCCCCGACTACCAGAGACTCGGCCGTGCGGTCCTTCCGGTTGGAGACCTGCCGTGCAGGCGTACCAGAAGCAGTCGCCGTCGCTGATCCCGCGTTGTCCTCACTCGACCAGGCGGCCATCTGAGTGCCGCCGGTCCAGTGCTCGACTCCCATCACGCGGCCTCGCGTTCCGGAAAACGGAGCGATCCCTGCAGATTGCCTCGATCGATGGTCGCCTTCACGTTGATGTGGAAGGTCGCCCGGTCGCGCGCTAACTGTGGGGCAATCAGGTTGCTGATTCTCTCGAGCATGGTGGTTAGATGTTCGGCATCCATCTCCTGCAATTCGACCGTAATCGTGATGTCGAACAATGCGTCTTCGTGTTCGTGAGACTGCTGGGCACGATGGGCGAACAAGCTGCCGCCGAGTGTCCGAGCAAGGTTCACCAGGGACCGACCTTGGCAGACCGGGCATTGTTCACCTTGGCTGTTGCTGATCACTTCGCAATCGAGACAGAAGACTGCGTTTAACAGAGGAAGGAAACTGGTTTCAGGTTGGTTGCTTCGTGAGGGGGGCATAGGGCGACCGATTCGTAGCTGACCTTCATTCGCTACATGGATGCCCTGACGATGGCGTGAGGTTGGATATGCATGCTGTCAAGCCGGTCAGTACACAGGCGTATCGTAAAGCGCTGTGCAACGAGGGCAGGATGTGCTGGCTCAGCGACGGGCTCCTGGCAACAGCAATAATGAAGTGTCGGCGGCGCCACTGACAATTACTGACGATTAAGGATGCGAGGAAGAGCGGCTGCCATTTGCGGCTTGGTTCGAACCACGGGGCCGCTTCCTTGTCCTGAGCGGTTCGCATTTCTCTTCTTTTCCTTTTTTCCCCTGTGGGCAAGAATGACCGATCCATCGGAATGCGCGCGGAATCCTGGTGATGCTGTTTCGACCAGGACGGGAAGAGGTCCACAAGCAAGTATGGCGCGCTTTCCAGGGACGTGCCAGAGCTTGAGAGACCGGGGGCTAGGCCAGCTAGTGTTTTGCCGCGAAAGTTAAAGATTTCCGCCAACTTGCGCGTGAAGGAACCCTTGTCGCGCTGTCACTTTTAACAGTGGATGGTGATAGGTGATGTAGTACGGTCGCTTTTAACAGGGGAAACGCGATGGGTGCAAGCCCCGGGGTATGAGGTGAGTTATGAAGTCCAAGGTCTGCAAGTTTCAAATGGTATTCGCGTTCGGCGCGATCGTCGCCTTGTGGAATAGCAGCGCCAGCGCTCGTGACGTGGTTGTGCCCGCCGGTACGATTCTACAGTGTACGCTGAACGAGCCGAACTTTTCGTCGGCGACGGTGGAGGTCGGCGATCCGGTGGTTTGTCATCTCCGCGGGACCACCGAGTTTGGGGAACCGGCTTTTCCCCGCGGCAGTTACCTGGTCGGGCATCTGGAGTCGGCGAAGGAACCCGGCCACTTCTTTGGAAAAGGAAATCTGAAGCTGCTGTTCGATCGCATCGGCCTGCCCGGGGGAGACATGCCGGTGGACGCCAAGATAATCGCTACCCGGGGCTACAAAGTGGACAAGGAAGGCAAGATCCGTGGCAAAGGACATGCGAAACGTGACGCCGTGGAATGGATGCTTCCGCCACTGTGGCCCATGAAGGTGATCCTGCTGCCAGCGCGCGGTCCGCGGCCCCGGCTAAAGGGTGAGACCACGCTCAGCCTGCGACTGATGGACGATGTGCAGATCCCGCAGGTGACTCCGACTTACGCCCGCGGCCCGGCTCAGTTCCGGCCTCAGTCGTTCCACGACGACACGAACGGCGCACCGGCGGGTGGGCAGACCTTACGCTGCGGCCAGACCTACGGGCCGGAGTGGCACTTTTTTGGGCAGCCGCACTGTGAGTCGCCTTGTGATTCTCCCGCCAGTGGTCTCGGACCAGTCGTTTGCAACCTGCCTTCGAGCGATCCGGCTGTTGGCGCGACTACGAGAACATCCTATGCGGCGTACATCCCACAACCGGCGACGCCCAGCACGGAGACACCGTCCGGTGTTCCGTTGTTTGTCATGAAGAACGGGACGGTGCTGTCTCTGGGCGACTACAGTTTTCGCAACGGCCGGATTACCTATACGCTCGCCGGCGGAGGGAGCGGGGTCATCGACTCGGATCAGGTGGACTGGGCCGCTACCACACAGCTCAACGCGCAGCGCGGAGTTCGTCTGAGTCTGCACCCAGGGGCGACGAGCCCGGCTGGACAAATGAACTGACCTCTGGCCAGGTCCGCGACACGATTTGTGGGCCGCCGGGTACCGTGCTGGATCACTATAACGCGTCGAATGCGGTGCACTGTTCTGCCGTGGGAGGGATGGTGCTGCCTCCGCTATTCAAATCCACGCGGATGACATTCTTGTCGGTGGAGCAGAACAAGCGCTTGCCGGTGCGGTGGAAGGCCTCGGGGGCAGCGCCGGCGACATAGCTTGTGTTTACGCCGCCCGATGGATCGCCGCCCGCCGCGACGAACAGGTATCCGGACTTTACGCCTCCAGCCAGGCTTTGATCGAGCAAACACGCGGTCTCGGCAGACTGGTGGCACGGTTCGGCGCCACCCAGATTGGCGAGCGATTCGGCGTATCCGCCGTAAGTTGCCTGATAGGAAATCTCCACATTGTTGATAGCCCGAATCGATTCGACGGCAGACGCCTCGTTCGCGCTGATTTTCGCATTGATCATGCTGGGAATTGCGATCGCGGCAATGATCAGGATCAGGGCGACCACGATCATCAGTTCCAGCAGCGTGAATCCGGCTTGACGCTTCATGTCGTTGTCTCCTTCGACTCCGAGAGAGAACGCAACCCGGGCGGAAGCTTGCGTAAAAGAAAACGCTGGCGAACGAGGAAGCGGGCGCGCCGTCGGGTGGGCGCCCATCGGATACTGGCAGCTTTCGCTCTTGCGCGCGAGGGGCGGTCTTTTTTCCCGGCGCCCAGCAGCCTGGCCGTGAGCCATGCGCGATGGAAACCGGTTTGTGCCGGAGCTGCATCGCTCGTAGCGGAGGATAGGGAGCCACCGGCGATCCGGACAGCGTCAGATCGAAGCATAGCGATCCGGCGGAGGTCTGACGTCCAAGGCGTCTCAGTGCGTCGGGGGAACGTACTCCTTCGGCCTGGCTGAGCCTTCCCCGAAGAAGAACATCTCGAGCTGCTTGACGATGACTTCCTGATCTTCGCGGCGCGCGGGATTGAGGCGGTATTCATTCATGAGCATCTTGCAGTGCTCGGCCCACATCTTCCACGCTTCCTGGGAGACGTTGTCGTAGACCTTCTTTCCCAGTTCGTTGTCGAACGGGGGCTCGTCGAGCCCCGGCATTTCCTTTTTGAACTTTACGCAAAAGACCATGTGCGCCATGACTTTCCTCGAATGGAGAATAGTTTCGTGTCTCGAAAAGATTATCTTACACGGACGAGGAATCGAGGGTGAGCGGCGACCGGCGACCCGCGCGAGATTCCTTCGCCGGCGCTCAGGACAAGCTCCCCGGCCCCGAACGCCCGGATAACGCCTCACGGGCCGGAATGCCAATTCGACGGCTGGGTTCGACGTGAGCGCCTTGCTGTCGATTTATTCCAGCCCTATGTCGTCGATTTGGAAATCGAATTTGCCGGGCGCGGGGCCTCCGACGAACAAGATGGCGGAGATATCGTGGCCGTCTGTACCGTTGAAAGCGGAGAACGGGACCGATGTTCGCTTCCAGTCGGGACCGGCGGTGAAGGTTTGTTGCGCGGGGATGCGGCCTCCGCTGGCGGTGAAGACCAGGACGCGGTAAGTCCGGCCGTCGCCTTTTGCGAAGAATGAAATGCTTTTCTTCGACGACAAGTTCACCGGAACGAACGGTTGCGATCCCGGAGAGAACATAACGCCGGACCAGGCGTAGGGGAGGCCACCATCGATGACGCCCGAGATCTCGAGTGCATGCCTGCCGCCGTTGGCGCCGCCGTCGACGACCTTCAGGTCCCCGGTGGATTTGCCGCCGGCGATGCTGTCGGTCGAGAGCATCCATCCGGTACCGAACTTGGCGGTGGGTGTGCCGTCTTCGAAGTCGCTGATCAGACTCACTTCGGACCCGGAGGGCGGCGGGGCTTGCGCTGCTTTTTCGGCGTCCCGCTTTTCCTTCTCCAGCGCGGAGCGGTAGGCGGCGCGGTCGTCTTCCACCCCGAGTTTCCAGACGGACACAATGTCGCGCGTGGCCTTGATGTCTTCGGTCGGATCGCCTTTCACCAGCAGCAGGTCGGCGCGCTTGCCCGGTGCGAGGACGCCGCGGTCATCGAGATGGAATAGAGTTGCGGGCACTGAGGTCGCGGAGGACAGCGCTTCCTGCGGCGTGAGCCCGGAGCGGACCAGCAGCTCGAGTTCGCGATGCAGACTGGCTCCGTGGGAGGTTCCGGGGTTGGGGGCGTCGGTCCCAGCCAGGATCGGGACGTGCGCGGCCTTGAGTTGCGCGACCGTGGCTTCCGCATATTTCTCGCTGGGGTGCGTGGGCATCGGACCGAATGAGCGCTTGAGATTGGCGATGTCGTCGGCTGTGAGATAGGGAGCGATGCGCGGATCGGCGGTGAGGGATTCTCCGCTGGCGATGCCGCTGATGCTTTCGAGAACGTCGAGTGTGGGGACCACGAAGGCGTGATGAGCGGCGACCAGAGCGGCGAAGTCAGCCTCGGGAGGAGTGTCGGCGAACAGATGCGCGAGGCCGTCGGCTCCGGCTTCGATGACCATCCGCGCATCGACTTGCCTGCCGATGTGGACCACGACGAGTTTTCCACGTTTGTGCGCCGCCTCGACCAGGGCCTTCAGTGTGGCGTTGTCGAGCGTGGGGCGATGGCTGCCGTAGGCGCTGGCATCGTCGATGACAATCTTGATGTAGTCGGAGCCCTCGGCAATGCGCGCATCGACCCAGGGTTGTGCTTCCGCGGGCGTGGAGAGAGTCGGGATCTGGAGGCCGTATTCGGTGCCGTGGCCCCCGGGAGCGGTGGCGAGTGTTCCGGCAGAGCGCAGGTCAGCGAGGTCCAGATCCTTTCGCTCGGCCTGATCTTTCTTGATTTGCTGCATGTACCTCACATCAGTGAACATGTCGAGCTCGGTGGTGACGCCGAACATCTCGGCTTCTTTGAGCGCATCGCCCCAGGCGTGCGTATGGGCGTCGATCAGGCCAGGCAGGAGCGTGTCTCCGCTGGCGTCGATAACCTTGACGTCGGAGGGAACTTTGAGATCCTCGCCCATGGCTCTGATTTTGCCGGCGTCGACCCAGACGTCGGCCCGGGCCAGGACTTTGTGCCCGTCGTAGACGCGAGCGTGGCGGATGACGAAGGCGGACTGACCGTTGTCGGCGTAGGCGAGGAAGATGGAGGGCGCGGTGAGAAGCAGGCAGGAGCCCATCCGACCTAAGACTTTGAGGGTGGCGGCGAGGTTTGGCGATGTCGTGGTTCCTCCCGGCAGTCAGCACCAAGGATCCTGGCCATGCTCTCGCACTCTGTATCTCCCCGCCAGTGCCAAGCGTCACGCCGCCGTGGTGACAAGTGTCACCCGTAAGGTATGCCTGCCAATTTCGGCACGTAAAGTACGCTTTTACATTGGCGTCAGAAGAATTGTTCAAGAATCTTGCGCGTTATGATGAAGGCAGAATCCGGAGTTTGGATCATGCTGAAGGAATTTGCGACCTCCATCGTGCAAGGGCTGCGCCAGCGCGGGTTTCAAGCGTATCTGGTGGGGGGATGCGTGCGCGATCTGCTGCTCGGTCGGGAACCCAAGGATTACGACGTGGCGACGGATGCAACTCCTGCCCAGGTGATGCAGGTCTTTCCCCAGACGTATGCAGTGGGGGCCCAGTTTGGCGTGGTGCTGGTGCCCCTGCCGGAAGGGGACGGGGCGGGCCTCGGGGCGGCGCCGAAGACTTCTGCGGTCGAAGTGGCGACGTTTCGCAGCGACCTTGGGTATTCGGATGGGAGGCATCCCGATGAGGTGCGCTTCAGCAAGACGCCGCAGGAAGATGTGGCGCGGCGCGATTTCACGATCAATGGGATGTTGCTCGATCCGGTGAGTGGCGATGTTCTGGATTTCGTCGGCGGGCGGGAAGATTTGAAGACCGGAATCATTCGCACCATCGGCGATCCGGGGCTGCGGTTTGGAGAAGACAAGTTGCGGATGCTGCGGGCCGTGCGCTTCGCGGCGCGGTTTGCATATGCGATCGAGCCGGCCGCGTGGGCCACGATGAAGCAGCTGGGCCGGCAGATCGAAGTCGTGTCGCGCGAGCGTGTTCGCGATGAGTTGACCCGCATGCTGACCGAAGGGCATGGGCGGCGGGCATTCTTGTTGCTGGATGAGAGTGGGTTGCTTCCGCATGTGCTGCCCGAGATTTCGGCGATGAAGGGAGTGGATCAGCCTCCGGAGTTTCATCCCGAGGGGGATGTGTTCATGCATACGCTGCTGCTGCTGGACAATCTGCCGCAACCTTGCCCGCTGACTTTGGCGTGGGGAGCTTTGCTGCACGATGTCGGCAAGCCCGCGACATTTCGGGTGGCGGAGCGGATTCGATTTGATGGGCACGTCGAGGTCGGGGTGAAGATCGCGGAGGAGATTTGCACGCGGCTGCGCTTTTCGCATGATGATACCGCGCAGATTCTGGCGCTGGTGGACAATCACATGCGGTTTGGGCAGGTTTCACGGATGAAGGAGTCGACGTTGAAAAAATTTCTGCGCATGCCGGGGTTCGACGAGCATCTGGCGCTGCATCGGGCGGATTGTCTGGCCAGTCACCGGAACCTGTCGGCTTATGAGTTTGTGCGGCAGAAGCGGGAAGAGATACCTCCGCAGCAGATGCGGCCGGCGCCGCTGGTGACCGGGGATGATTTGATTGCGGCGGGGCATGTTCCGGGGCCTCGGTTTAAGGAGATTCTCGGCGCCGTGGAAGACGCCCAGCTTGAGGGACGCCTGTCTTCCCGGGATGCGGCTCTCGAATTTGTGCGAAGAGAGTTTCCCCTTTGATGGGCGTCAATTCGACGCAGCGGGCGCAGAGGAACGGGCAGACCAATTTCGGCGATGCAGCCGCCGATGTTGGGTGTGCGGGAAAATGTTAAAATCAAGCTTTCTCTCGACAAATTACCTCAAAGGGCAGGAGTTGCTGTGGAACTTCCCGGCGCGGAACTGGAAAAGATCGTGGCGCGATCGCTGCGGCAGGCGCCTCCGGCGCAGGCTCCGCTGATGGCCTGGCCAATTGTGTGCGGCTCGGCGGTGGAGGAGCGGACTTTGGCGCTCAGTTTCCTGGACGGCGTGCTGCGTGTCGGCGTCGCCGACATGGGATGGAAGTCGGAGTTGCAGGCCCTGGCTCCGCGATACCTGACGGCGATCAATCGATACACCAGCGAAATAGTCCGGCGCATCGAATTTGTCGTGACACCTCCGGGAAGCATCGAGAACGACCTCCACTGAAGCCGGTGCGGAGTCTCCCATGAAAGTTACCGACAAAGACGTTGCCTATGTCGCCGAGCTTGCCAACCTCGATCTGACGAACCAAGAGCGCAGCGGGATGCTGCGCGATCTGAACGCAATTCTGGATTATGTCGATCGCTTGAATGAGCTGGATACGTCGGATGTGCTGCCGATGGCGCAGGTCTCCGACCGGTACGGAGTCGACGAGGCGAAGCAGGGCAGTGAGCGGTTTGCTTACGCTTCCCGCGAAGATGTTCTTGAGGGACTGCGAAAGTCTTTGCCACACGGCGCAGCACTCGCCAATGCGCCAGATGCGGATGAGGATTTCTTCCGCGTCCCCAAGGTGATCGAGCGATAGGTGGGGACGTGAACAGAGTCAATGCGCCAGCTTCTGTTTGCGGGCCCGCTTCTCTGTCGCCCGGCCGAGGGGGGGCCAGCGCAGTGACTTTTTGATCTTTCCCGGAACTGGTGTGACCATCAGATAGTGGAGTTTGAAAGAAACGTGGATCAGGCTGAAAACTGCGCAGTGAAGGTGGAGTTGCTCACGATCGACCGGGCTCGTACCGCAGTCGAGCAACGCAAGGCGACTGCACTTGCGTTGGCCGAGGCCCACTACGAGCGCATTCAGAAGGAAGATGGGCAGATTGGGGCGTTTCTGACTTTGTCGCGGGAACGGGCGCTCGAGCAGGCGGATCGCGTCGATCGCATGGCGGCCGAGGGCAGGCAGCTGCCTGCGTTGGCGGGGGTGCCGGTCGGAATCAAGGATGTGTTGAGCACGCGTGGCGTGCGCACGACGGCGGGGTCGAAGATTCTCGATAAATACATTCCACCCTATGACTCAACGGCCGTCGCGCGGCTTGAGGCCGCGGGCGCGGTGATGCTGGGAAAGATGAATTGCGACGAATTTGCCATGGGATCGTCGAACGAGAATTCCGGGTTTCATCCGGTGCGGAATCCACGGGACTTGACGCGGGTGCCGGGAGGATCGTCGGGAGGATCGGCAGCGGCCGTGGCCGCTGATATGGCTGTGTTCACGCTGGGTTCGGACACGGGAGGATCGATCCGTCAGCCGGCATCGTTCTGCGGAGTGGTGGGATTGATGCCCACGTATGGGCGCGTGTCACGGTATGGGCTGATCGCATATGCATCATCGCTTGATCACATCGGGCCGCTGGCGAAGACGGTGAAGGATGCGGCAACTGTGCTGCGGACGATTGCGGGGCGGGATGCCATGGATCCGACTTCAGCGGATGTGCCGGTGACGGATTATGTCGCGGAACTTGAGAAGCCGGTGCGCGGGTTGCGCATCGGCGTCGCGAAAGAATATTTCGGCGAGGGACTGGACGACGAAGTTCGCGCCGCAGTGGAAGCGGCAGTCGAGAAACTGAAGAGTCTGGGGTGCGAGATCGTGAAGGTATCGCTGCCGCACACACCCTATGCGGTTCCGGCCTACTACCTGATTGCCACGGCGGAGGCTTCGGCGAATCTGGCGCGTTATGACGGGGTGCGCTACACCCTTCGCGCGCGCGGGGCGAAAACATTGTCGGAGATGTACCGGCGCAGCCGCGATGAAGGGTTCGGCGCCGAGGTGAAGCGCCGCATCATGCTGGGAACTTACGCGCTGAGCGCCGGCTACTACGATGCGTATTACCTGAAGGCGCAGAAGGTGCGGACGCTGCTGACGCGCGACTTTGACGAGGCTTTCAGGAAAGTGGATGCCATAGTGACGCCGACCAGTCCGACGGCCGCGTTTCGGCTGGGGGAGAAATCGAATGATCCGCTGGCGATGTATCTGGCGGATATCTATACGGTGACCGCGGATCTGGCTGGGATTCCGGGCATTTCGTTGCCTTGCGGCGAGACGCGGGAGAAGTTGCCGATCGGGCTGCAGATTCTGGGAAAGCACTTCGACGAGGGCACGGTTCTGCGCCTGGCGCATGCTTATGAGCAAGCGGCTTAGTCGGGAGCGAGCGCCGGCTGCGTGATCGCCGGTTTCGGTCTCGGACGTCGGGATCCGGGGAAAATCGCCGGGCCAGTCAAAGTCCCCATCCAGACTTCGCAAAGGGCGCAAGGTTCAGGGTTCGGATCCGGGGGCAGGCCCGGGGGGGATGGTTTTCATCATCTGCCTCTGCATCTGCCTCTGCCGGACCGGTTCTTCAATCCATAGACTTGTAATACGATTCGCCGGCGCAAGCGCGGCAGAGTAGCTTGCCTTCGCGGCGGACTTCCCGGCGAAAGTTGATTCCCTCTCCGCACTGGTCGCAGGTGATGCGCTCGCCCTTGTATCCCGGGAATTCTTCCGGCGGCAGTTCTACTTTCACCCACTGCATCGAAAACAGGTCTTCATCCGGCATTTCGCGGTAGGCGAGCATTTGCTGCTGGTTCTTGTTTTCAATTTCCGGGTGCATCTGGCAGGCCAGGGCTTTCGAGGTTTCTTTCGCCGCGATGCGGATGGCTTTGCCGGTCTCAACGTCGACGAAAGTTGCGGCCATTTTGCCCCAGTCGCGGAATTTGAGGGCACGCTTGCCGAGACGGCATCCGGTGACGACGGCGACCGCGTCGGTGGCGCAGCGGTCGATTTCGACGAAGGTGACCAGCCGCTTGCGGGCTTTGCCTTGGGGATCGTCGATGGCCAGCTTCTGGAGGCCCAGCATAGCCAGGCGGACGCCCAACACCTGGCCGGCGCACAAGTGGCCGTGGGCCTGTTCAGCGTCGCGCAGGTAGTCGTCGAAAGACTTCATGACAGCCGGGCTTCCGCCTTCAGCTTAACATTTTGCGCGCGCAGACGGCCCGGGGAGATCAGCAGCCGAGCCGAGCGCGCGAATGGTTCAGCCGCAAAATGCAGTGCGCGATTCGCGCCGGGTTCCCCGATCCCTTCGCCTGTCAGCGCAGGGCAGGCCCTTCACGGCGCAACCAGGGCTTGCTCAGGATGTCCAACGAAACGCTACTTTCTTCGCCAGCGGATGCCGTCTTTAGTGATTTCTACCAGGATGCCGGCCTCGGTGAGCTCGGAGCGGATGGCGTCGGATTTGTTGAAGTCGCGGGCAGCGCGGGCGGATTTCATCTCGGCGATCTTTGACTCGATTTCGGCGTCGGAGAGTTGGCTGGACTGGACCGCTTCGCGCAGAGCTTGGCTGATGTCTTTTTCGCGGCCTTCCTTTTGTGCCCAGTCCAGAACCTGCTTCATTTTGGGGATGTCGTTGTCTTCGAGGACGACGAAGACTTCGTCGAACTTATTCAGGGCGTCGAGCAGCGCGGGGACATCATCTTTCCTCACGGCCCCGGTGTCGAAAGCCGTGTTGGCCTGGCGTACCATTTCGAAGATGGCGGCCTGGGCCTGGGCCGTGTTGAGGTCGTCTTCCAGCGCGGCACGCATGCGG
>Ga0123355_10015720_pt1 | contig 11900 bp, 8 predicted proteins | sample TergutEmb28metaG_3_FD_89872 | JGI IMG/M metagenome (GOLD analysis project Ga0123355, IMG submission 89872) | Embiratermes neotenicus P1 segment gut microbial communities from Petit-Saut dam, French Guiana - Emb289 P1 | ecosystem: Host-associated > Arthropoda: Insects > Digestive system > Gut ... | reverse complement strand
TGGAGATTGATTACAGTTGGCATAATGTCTTAGGATGCCATTTAATTGTCTATAAATTTTAAAACTTTAGCATCTACAGTATTAAAACACATTTGTTACAAATTTAGTGCAAGAGTACATCATACAGGTGTGCAGCATGTTTGGGCAGTGATATGGCCTAAGGTGTGGCATGGCTGCACAAGTAGACTTCAGCATCAGCGGGGCAGTAGTTTATTTTCCTTGCTTATAATTTGTTTTGTGGTAAACAATATTTGTGCCCCCATCAATCGACTATGTAGACACAGCACATGAAACAAAGTGCAGTGTGGTCTACATTTAACAATCACATATCTTGTAGAGCAACCACGAAGGCAGATGGCTTGTACAGGGACTGGGTGTAGTTGTAGGGAGTCACCAAGCTATCCCTAGAACTTTTGACATTGTAAGAAATTGTTATAAATTTTAATTTGACATCTAAAACCAACAGATCATATGTATTAATCTTCAATTCAAGAATCATAAATTTAAGGAAGGTCAGCAGACACAAGTATAGAAGGTATATTCTGTTGGTCATCCATTCTTCAAACATGTAATGTAGGAAGAATTTGTTGTACACTTTCACGTATTATGCAGTTACATGCATTGCCCTGTAAATCCTATGTCCAATGTAGGACTCTGAATATACAGTCCCCTACCCTCTCAGGAAGTACAGTAATGCATATAACTTGTAGCATGGAAAGAACTTATGCAGATGCCAGATGTGTGTAGCTGTGGAAGAAATCTTACAGTAAAAGACTATGGTAGTTATTGTATTTGAAAGACCTTACGAACGAATCATGTCTGCTACCTTTGCCTGTGCACAGCTACTTGGGTTTAACAGCGGGAATTTCTCATCCTGCAGCACTAGCAAAGCTGTAACATTTGCAGTAGCAATATATGCATTAAACCATACTGTATGCTGGTGAACAGACTGGAAGGGGGGGGAGGGACACTTTTCCAGACATACACGTTGTGTTCAGTTTTGAGGTCTGTGAACACTAATGTGAGTGATAAAATGTTTGTTTTAGGAATGGTCAATTGTATGTCTTATGTGTGTCAGTCACAATACAAGAAAATGTTTGGTCACTTCTTGCTTATGAAAAATAAGTTTCTGCTATTTGCACAATCTTTATTCGCTTGTAAGTAATGGTGATTCCAAACTAAGTATACAAAGGTACATCATTCAGTCAACCATAACAATTTGCAACATTATGAAAATTTGCTTTGTTCTAAATGCAAATGCAGGAAAATTCATATGGATGATTTCATATTTTGAGCCATTTGATTTTTGTGTAGTGCACCTGGAAAATGTTCCATATGGAGCATGTTCAGTTGCTGACAGTATTCAACACAGGCCTTAACTGTGTGTGTGTGGATGAACTCTCAACCCACAAAATTTCTGCTTATATGCATCATACTGTGTCTCCTGCTAAGATACAATTTGTTAACATGCATTGAATGAAATAATATTTAATTATGAAAGAGTTACGTAGACAAGAAGTCTGTGCCCATGTGGGGATTCAAAATGAAATACTGCAATTTGAGAGGTGAAAAAACTTCTGTAAAGTGATCATTGTAATTTACAGAAGAATAGATTGTTATTTTATTAAAAATATTCTCTTATATGTGCTCATTACTCACTACACCAATGGCATTACGTTAGTAATGCTAACCCAATGTACCGCCTATTAACACCAATCAAATGTTAATTCATATAAAAAGTTACAGGAATCTAAAGCAAGGAAAAGAAATTGAGAAATAAGTACTCTCAGACCTGTTGAGGAACAGATTCCTCAATATCCACCTTTGTGAGTTGTCAAAAACTTAGGAAACCCACTTCTTGTACATATATCACACCAAGAAACCCACACAACATCTCTTCCTTCATGTATGTCCAGTTCTGCCACATAATGAATCTATGATACAATTACAGTGGTTTATTATTAAGCACCATGGTACACACAACCCAATTCCCCAGCAGTCTGCAAAGAAGTCACTACTGATATACACACACACACACACACACACTCACATACTACAGCATGCAACCATACAAACACTCCTGAATACACGGAGTTTCATCAATGTGAAATTACACATACGCACACCACAGGGCAATATTAGAAACACCCTGTTCAGTTCAGGAGTCTTGTTTAACTTTCTTCTTTGGAGTTATTTTTTTCCGGAACCACCCTGCCAATTAGAAAGGAAAGTACACATTAGAAACACATTATACAAGATGGAATTTTTTTTTCTGCAGGAGGTTTGGGGTGTGCAGAGTGCAAAGAATTGACACATCTTCAACTCCTCAGACCCCACTGCAAGAACCTGTTGAACCTTCTACACCAACTTAATAGAACTTTGTAGAACCTATACTGAAAGAACTGTTGGGACATTGGTTTATCTGAAAATGGTTGTGTCATGGCCTGTCAGCTTGCTTTACTTATGAAACCTCAATGTGCAATGCATAATGTGTTCATTAGATGTGACGTATATTTGTGAGCTGCAAGAAAACATTCATGGATGTCATTTTAAATATGAGCGAAAACTTAATATTAACTGCAATATATTGAAATATACCATGTGGACCCCAACTCACAGCAAACTGGTAAAGCAGTGAGCATTGCACTGCCTGTTATGCAAAATCATGTGAGTGAAGAGCGAGGTGATTTGTCATATAAAACAATGTCCTTGTATAAGTATAATTAAGAACATATACAAACAAACCATCTGGCAGACAAAACACCAGTAGAGGTCTTTCTGTTCTCATCTGTAGGATTTTAATTTAATTAATTACATTGTTAAGTTTCTTAAGCAACAGTTGGGCAGGCTGAGGACTTTGGAAAATATCTGTATTGCCAAAATGGTGGCATGTTAGAATGAACAGGGACTACTGTTATTTAAACTGAACATGGACCCCTTTCATATCTGGAGCTGTAGGAATTCCTGCCACAGTATGCTGATGTTGCATCATCATAAGGTGCAATACACCACAGCAACACAACATGTAGGGTCCGCAGTGCAGGTATCAACAAGGCATAGCGTTTTATCTTCTGTCATGTTTTTAAGACCTTAAACTACTGAAGCTTATACAAGTTTCTGTTTCATATATCCCAATGGCAGAACCAGCAGTGCACTTCCATGCTTCTCTTCCTCTCAAACATTTCAGACTATTGTCCATATTTTGTCCAGTGACTTATAATGTGAGATGGAAAGCAAGAAGGCATGAATAACTCACAGCATTTGTTCAGGTTTAATGAATATTACAATTTGGTGCTGACTATGGTATATGCAACAAAGCCATAATTAAAATATTTTGTTTACTTGCCATCTACTGATATCAAGCAACATTCAATGTCACCTGCTACACTCCGTAACTAAGAATACAATTCAACAGAACCTACAAAGGATGTTCAATAAGTAATGTTTCCTAGACCACAAAAATTAAATGAGAAGTCATTACAACATACATGTTGCTCATGTATTGCACTGGAGTGTCATTATTTTTCACCATGATCCTCTAGCATATTCATGCATTTGTCCCAGTATGGCAGCAGTTTAAAAATTCTGTCAGAGTAGAAATTGTGCTCTTGCCATCACAGCCATGTACAGCCAGTCATTTCCAGTTCCACAGTTATGCATAAGTTGAAGTAACTGACTGTGAACAGTTATACTGTGATACACTTTTAAAACTCGTGCCATGCTGTGACAAATGCGTGAATATGCTAGAGGATCATGGTGAAAAATAATATTTCAACTGAATGAGCTGCATTTAATTTTGTAATGAATTCTTGTTTAATTTTGATCATGCAGGGAACCTGCTTATTGACCATTCTTCATACATACATTTCAACAAGAAATTTCAACAAGCAATCTTATATGTGGAATTAATACCCATGTCACCATTGCCAGCCCACACTCTTCCTCCCCTCCCCCAAATAATGAATATAGGAGCTATGAGATTTTCATGGTAGTGACTGAAGATTACAGTTTTTGGGAAGTTATAGTCTCATCTGGTAAATATGTAGAGACATTTCAGAGGAACCACAAGCCTCGATGATCAGGGTAGATGAACGATGGATACATCTGAAATGACAGAACAAATCTGACTACAAGGCATCACATCCCAGAAAACAGTAATCTTCAAATACTGAATATGTAAGCCTTGAAGATGGCCAACATAATGAAATGGAGAAGTTTTCATGAAAAGGATCTAACCATGCAGAATATGACACAAGAATCTATTGTAAGTTGAAAACACCAGGCACCATACATGCAACAGCCATTAGTTCACACATCTTATTGAAGCAGTAAATACGTCCTGCAGGATGTCGGTATACCAAGAAGCAGAGTTGAATCAACAACACAGTGATAGTCCCATCAAGAATGGACTGTTAAGGAAGTACTGACTGCAAAGTTCAGGAATGATTATAATTTGAAATACCCTGTGGAATTTAGGTGTTATATTAATGGTACAACAGGACAGCCCACAGCAACAGAAACAGCAACACACTGATCAATGGAGTGAGGTGTGCAAACAGTTAATCTCCAGGTTCAAACTTTTCTGGCAGCCTTTGCTTAAAAAATCAACAAATTATGGTACTTTTGATATCTATGAGAACGGGTAGAACTGAGGCACCCTGCACATGACCTCGATGTGTAATGTACTTTTATATCTTTAAAACTTTTTGTGCTCTACTCAAAATGTGAAAATTTTTGGTTCCAGTTTCTTTAGCAAGAAATTGTATTGGCCGCATCGGTATCACTGAAGGGATGGAAATAGTTACTTTGAACACTGTTCCACATGATTAAATTTTCATGCTGTCATGCAAACCAATGTCAATTTTCCATCAAAAACTGAAAGATTTTCCAGTACCTTTGGTAGTTATATTTTACATATCTGTGTAGTCAGAAAAATGATGAAATATAAAAAATGCACAAAAGGTGACATAGCATTTTGTAAATGGTATATAATAGTTTCTAAATAAGTCCACAAAGAACTAAGTTAGTTATTTATTGCAAACAATGATTGTTATATTACACAACACACTATCAGGCACTTTATGAATTTCCAAATGACTTTCCACTCACTCTCTTGTTTAGGGAGTTTCACTTTTGCTCACAGTTAGTTGCACCTACCAACTCTCAAAATTTGTGGGGACAATTCCAACTGTTGCACTCAAAGGGTAAGTGTTTGTGAAGCTGCATGGTAAAACAGATTGTCACACTTTGTGGTAATAAAATTTAGCATTGGTACATTCATTTACTGCACTGAAAGTGTTAACAACCTAGGAGGTATGAACAAATACACACCAAATTGAAGTAAATTCCCTGCAGAATGACATGTAAAGGCAGCTGGCAAACCCAAAAGATGGTGGCTGTGCTAAACAAGTTACTGCTGTTTACCTTTTAGAGCCTGCAGATCTTTCACAAGTGTATGTATTAAAATCAGTCAAACACAATGCTAGCTTTATTAATTTATTCACGGCCACATGTGTCAGCTCTAACTGTGAGCCATTATGAGGCCTTTTATAAACTCTGATACAGGAAAAATTATATACTGCATAAGAAAGACATCTCCATGTTCACATTAAAAATACATGATAAATGTATAAAACCATTTAAATGTGTATGAAATATGAAGGATCATCAGCTGTGGAATGCATATCTGACATAAAAAATGAAGGTTAAAAGACAAAAAGTTGGCTAGTTAATAAAATATAAAAAATATATATACATGTGGCACTATATTAGTTATGAGCACGCTACCGGATCCAATTAATTTTTTCTGCACCAAATTTTATAAAAGGCGTCAATGATGGCTCACAGTTAGAGCCAAAACATGTACCTGTGAATAAATTGGTAACACTAGTGCCGTGTGTGAATGATTTAAACATACATAGTTGTGTTTTGTTAACACCAATGGGGATGTCTCATCTTAAAATAAAAATAATTGTGGTTTTTTACTTCAGTAAATGTTCCTCATACAACTGATTATGCTGATGATGACATTACTAAACCCCTTAACTTCATTAAATTCCATCACTACTCCTGTATAATGTGCTTTTACTGACAGCAAGTATGAAGGCTATTGAAAATTTCCAACTAGTTATAAAAATGCTGTACTCGTACAAAAAACATGTTTTTTATATCATTAACCACATTGTTTCTTCTGTTTGTTGACAATGCCACATTGCAAAAGAGGGCCACACTGTCATCACTTCAGATGAACACTGTGCTTCTGTCTCTTAATGTCAACCCTGAAGACAGGCAGCATGTTCCTCTGAAACATCAGTGACACCACCCACAGCTGCACACTGTGACACTCAAAAACAGATTCAACACCAAAAGTGAATAACTGTCAAAGCTTGTAATCAGTCATCAGTGACATAAATGAAACAGGAAGTGGGTTTTAAATTAATTTTGTATCAAATGAATTCAATGCTGGAGATGAGGAGTTTTGATTTTATACTGCTCGATTTTTTTTCCCCTGTAATTGGAACATTGTTTTCAACTGTGCTACTGTCATGCCACAAGTCTGGTATATAGTTCCATGTTTCAGAGTTGCTGAAGGACAAAAATCAACACAGTGCAAAGCAATTTATTTAAAATGTTACAACTGCTTCCCATTTCCAGCCACATTTTAGGATAGCGGACATTATCAAAGTTACCTGTAAACCTTCGATGCTTAGCAGAAGCTTCCCTAGTTGTCTGTTTGGAAAACAAGAAGACATAGTTAGACAGTGCACTAAGGTGGCAAGAACACTGATCAATGGAACTACTGTCCTTGCTTTACACATCCATCACCTCAAAATGACATGCATAAATATTTCATGCTAGCTACTCATTTGGTGCTAACTGAAAAGTGAAGACACACAAGATGCACACAAATTACTGGTAGGTGGAAATTCCATTCCATCTCCTACCTTTTTCTTTCTAATCTTGGGCCTTTTCTCCAACAATGTTGTTTCAGACAAAGGTTGTGGTGATGCAGAAGGGGACTGAAAGTTTGCCAAGCAAGTTAGTAAAGGGGAACTGTAGCAAACTATTAGTAACTACTGTAATTACAGCTGGAAGACAAGACAATAGGTAAGACGTATCAAGAGGGCAAAGTTCAATTCGCAATGCATCAGTGCCAACACTAAGATATGTATACATCAGCGCACACCCCTGTCTGCTCTCCAGAGTAACAGGTTTTAAGCACAGGACATTTGATGATAACTCACATGATACAAAGTTAAACTAAAAAACTACACTTAATATCCTTCACATTTCCTGCATTAATTATGAGTCAGATCATGAAATTCAACAGCTTGAAGTCTGCATTCAACTAAACTTTCCATGTGAGATTTGAGGTTTTCAAGTGTCCTGCATTGTGAGTGGTTCCCACAGTTTTGAAGGATCGTGTTTAGACTATCAAAGATATTGTCTGCTTTGGTTTTGTGGCTTATTTTTTGAAACAATCAAAAATTTGGACGGAAGCAGGCGTGGCAAAATTGAGGTATTCTTGTGGCACTTGCATGGGTGGCTTTAGGATATCACAAAAAAAACATGTTGGGATGTTTAACAGGCATATCGCAAATACAAGTCTAGACTGTTGCTGCAACACCAGTCTAAATGGCTGTGTTTCATACAATGAATGTGTTAAAACCTCATAGGTCCTTTACCCTTTCATTTAGGATGTGTTGGTCACTTAGTTGTTGACAAGTTGATTCATGTTTTGTCTTTTAATTTACACATGGTCCCTATTTTCTTCTGTTACCCACACCTCGCTTATTTTTAAGTATATTTGTGGCCTGTGTCGATTCTAGCTCAACTACCTGATGGTGTCTATTTGTTACAAAATGCGTGGGATTTGGGAGCATTCAAGGTTTCTGGGATGTGATGCCAGTGCTGGGTGAGTTATTCCTTATGTTTTGAAGGATGGCAATGCCTTCATCCTCAATGCTCAATCAGCCTGACGGCTTGATCCTGAAGATGAAGGCATCTAAGCTACTATTTTGAAAGATTTCAGTAAAAGACTTCTTTAAAACAGGACATAAACTGATGCAAATTAATGTGTTAGCTTATTAATTCCAGAAATCATATATATATGTTGTCCCTCCTGATGGTTCAAGTGACTGAAATGTGTCAAATTAGTAAAAAGAGGGTGCCTTCTACATTAGCATATGCTGACAGTTTAGGATTTACAAAATCATATTTTATGTAAAAAGCAGATCAAGAATGAACTTAAGAAAATCATGATTCTTATTACATTTGCTACGGTACTTCAGTATTCCAATCTACGTTTCCAGCACAGACAGAATTCTGAATCACAATCATAACTGCACCTTCCTGAACACACTTCAAGCCTTTGTTTGTAACTGTAACCCCTTCATTAATGATTTACAATGTCTTTAAGTTTGCAATGCTCAAGCAGCTCATAATAAAATATTTCCTTCCCATGTGTGCCTGCGTGCACGCGCGCATGTGTGTGACTGACATTCAGTAAGTAAATGACCACAACTGATGACTGACCTCTGTAATAGAAGGCTCGGTGGCAGGTCCATTGGTAGCTACACTGTGGTTCTGGTTCACTGCCTGCAGGAAAGAGAACACCAGCTTATGCAACATTTGAAATTTTCAAAGCAAAGGTACTGAGCCACAAATCTTCTGGGATGGGACATCATGTTGGCTGGTAAAGAGCTCCTGACATTTAGAAGGACTCCAATGCTTTCATTTTCAGGGTCAAGCAGTTTAAGAAAACTACTTGATCCTGAAAAATAAAGGTACTACAATCTAATAACTTCAGAAATCACTCACCCAACAACACAGCACATCACGGGAGGACCTGTATCTTTAACACCAGCTTATATTGCATGTCATAAGTACATATGTAAGATGTGAACAAAACAAAATGAAAATTAAATATTTCACAGTTTTTAAATGTAGCATTTTCTTTCTACATTTATGGATTAGAAACGATGCATCAGAGACTGCTTCCAGTATGTGAGGAAGATGCTGTTGGTGACATATGGACATGCATAAATACAGAATGTTGTTATTATCATGTCCCTGTGAATGGCAGACTGCATCCAAAAGAATATCCTATGACAGCCCACATGCTCAGGGACACAATAAAAGGGACACCCTGTGAAGGCATGTACACAAATGTAAACATAGTCCTTAGGGGTGAAAAAGCAACTGAATGCCAAGCAGTCACTGCAGTCAAGGAGCCATTCACATCAAAAATACTGTAGATCATTGGGGATTAACCTTTAGATGAATGTAGGCCACATAGGAGCACAATTACACATAACTGGAATCTAAATGGCAGAAACAGAAGTTTTGCTACAAAATGCCTATCTTCTGAGCTGTGACAATGTGACACTGTCATCTGGTACAAAGGTATCAAGAACTTACTATCTGCTCCACAGCAAGGGGACCTATACACCAAACAACAGGGTGCCACATTCTGAAAACATACTCTTCACAGTTGCCACTGTGAAAGATTTAAATCCTACACAACTGACTTCTATTTGCAATGCAAGGATGTTATTTAACTGACAAGTTGTGTCACTCTTCACTGTGATGGAAGGCAATGAAGTGCTCACTGCCACACATCAGTGTCTGCATGTTTTAGCTCACTATACGACAGGGTTTTACTCACCATATTTAAAGAAAGTTCTGGAAATATTCTTCTTCAGCATGCACGTATGCACACACATTACTTCTAACAAACATGTTGCTCACTGAATGTCAAAATTTCATCAGTTAAGCGAGTGGACAGGAAGTGACTTCAACAATTGTCATATAAAATAATGCCCATATATTTAACTAATGTAATGCAATGCACACAACACCTCCTTGTCACTATGTTTTGAAAACAGGATCCAAACAAAGGGAGAAGAAGGATCTGATCTGATGGGCCTCTTAAAAAGAGCTGGTCTCTACCAGGATCCAGTGATGCCATTTCTTCCATTCCACCTGAGACAATGCACATCCAGTTTTTCAAATGCTGGTGTATAAAAAACCTGCACTGATGTATTACCTCCAAGATGTGACACATCCAACCAGACTGCAAATGATGCACTCAGTCAGGCAGTACTTTCAAAATGTCACATGCATTTGCAGTATAAATATTATTTAACATATGCCCATAAAAATATATGGCCATACCTGTGCCAATTTTAACAAAACACAAAAGTGCTCACCATCACTGTGTGCGGATTTCTTGTACCAAACTGGACAATAAATGTGTAACGGATGAATAGAAATTCATTTACACCTGTAAGTATGGCTTTCATTCTACTTATTTTCAGGAAATTCGCATTGACTCAATAAACTTCTGTGGACATCTTGGGACTGAAATTTATCCAAACTGGAGGGGGGGAGAAAAAAAGTTGAAAATATGGGCACTTTTTTTTGCTCCTATGTACAGTAAGGCTTTCACTGCACATATTTTTATGAAACTCACAATTTCACAGTAGCATTATGTGGAGATCTATACAGAATTTCATCCAAAGAGAATAAGAAATGTGGAAAGTAGATACAGAAATTAATTTATGTTCTTACATAATGTATGAGTGTCACTCAGCAAATATTCATGAAACTCAAGCTTACTTGACAACTTCTGGTACAGAATTACATGAAAATCTCACAAACTGTTTAATCACTTATGCTAGGTCATAGACAGATGGGACCTTTTTTTTATTTATTTATTATTATTATTTTTTAACTTTGTAAGACTGCATTTCCATGTAAGTTATCCATCCAAAGCTGCTCCGGAATGTGTGCCTTGAACTACTTGCACCAAACTTCTGTTAGTGTACTAACATGGAAGTTAACCAACTGCTGCTTCAACTGCTGTACGAGCTGCTGCTTCTGGTTCAGTGTGTCTTGACCTATTTTCACTAAATTTCTGTTAGAGTACATACATGGAAATTAACCAACTGCTGCTGTAACTGCTGTATGAGCTTCTGCTTCTGGTTCAGTGTGTTTTGACCTACTTGCACCAAACTTCTGTTAGTGTACTTACATGGAAGTTATCTAACTGCTGCTGTAACTGCTGTACGAGCTGCTGCTTCTGGTTCAGTGTGTCTTCACCTGTTTGCACCAAACTTCTAAGTTTCACAACTTCCTCCGTCAGATCATGATTCCTGTCTTGTTCAGTCTTTAATTCTAACGTGAGGCGTTCCTTCTCCTGTGCAATAACAGTTACACTAACTGTAACATCACAGTTAACACAATACACAGCAAACTCAAGTCTTCATATAAATACTTTTCCAGTTAAATCAGCATGTGACAAGTTTTGTTTGTGTGTAGGAGACAGACTGTTTTTTTTTTTTTGTGGATACTGCAAAGACTAACCATCTTGAACACTCCACTGTTGCTGTCACTGGTATTTTCCAACAATATACAGTATATGGAAATGCAAGACCACCCACCCTTTACATCTTGCTACCTTGACTTTTTGCCCCATCTTCAGTGCCAATCATGGTAAAGATGCTTAGATATGCTTCTATGCATTTTTAACATTTAACAATTTGGTAGGGTGATTATTCATTGGTGGCATTGGCCAATCTGTTAAGTAATCAGCTGCCTATTGAAGCAGGATTCATTCATTAGTATTCAGCCTTGAAGGCCGGGCTTGGCAGGAACCGGAGCCCAGTCATGTGACCGGTATGGCTCTGGCACTGCATCCTGGGCAAGTTCTTGGGGGTAGTTTGCCATTGCTTTCCCTGCCTTTAGACATTCCCACTTTAGCCGCCAGGTGCCTTCGTCCGCAACGACGTGAGAGATCCTAGCAGCGAAAGGTGGAACTGTGGGCGAGAAAGATGTCCGGTAGTAATTTTGCCTAAATTCCGACTTCCACGTAAATTTAGGGATCTTTTACATGCCGC
>Ga0123355_10015719_pt1 | contig 11900 bp, 6 predicted proteins | sample TergutEmb28metaG_3_FD_89872 | JGI IMG/M metagenome (GOLD analysis project Ga0123355, IMG submission 89872) | Embiratermes neotenicus P1 segment gut microbial communities from Petit-Saut dam, French Guiana - Emb289 P1 | ecosystem: Host-associated > Arthropoda: Insects > Digestive system > Gut ... | reverse complement strand
GGAGCAACAAGCTCTACAAATTCAAGACCTGCAGCTTCAGCAGCATCACGCATGTTGTCGCGACGTAGTGCGAGAAGTGCAACACCCATGTGTCTTGGGAATGAAATGTGTGCGATTGTTTCTGCGCCCATTTCTACAGCTTGCTCAACGATTGTTTGTCCACGTAGTGGGTTGTTTTGGTCAAGTAGTAGGTTTGCTCTTTGAGATGTATCTGCAGGATCTTCTGCAGGAGATGCAACTGCGATAAATGCATCGACGTTACCGCGAGCTGCGATGAAAGCATCGATTGCTGCGTTTGTGCCGATAACAGCTTGGTTAATGATAACAGCGCCGATTTCCGGATCTGCTGCAAGTTCTTGCATAACAGAAATCATCATTTCAGGCTCTTGTGCAAACATTGCAGGCCATACTCTGTGAACAACTTTGTCTTCGCCATATCTTTCAACAAGTGCTTCTGCGCTACGGAATTCTTCTTCGTTTTGGCTGACTTCGTTTGTGATAATTGCGATTCTACCCGGGAATGGCTCTGTGGGCTCTTCAGGTACTACCACTTCTTCTTCCTCATCTTGTTGAGGATCATCGTCGCCACCTTCTACCGGTGCAGGAGTTGGATCTGCCGGTGCGGGAGTTGCTTCAACTGCCGGTGCATCAGGCACTTCTGCTGCACATGCTGCAACCATAATAAGTGCCAGCGCCATAACCATAAGGATGCTAATAATTCTTCTTTTCATTTTTCTTCCTTTCTCATTTTAAATTACTCTCATATTTATGCATAGATAGTAGCGTAATGACTACCATTATGCACATAACGTAGTTTACAACATTTTCAATAAAGAGGTCAAGAAAAATTTAACAATTTCGCAACAATTACGTAATGTTTGTTGAATTTCCCTAGTTTTTACAGTGAATATTATTCAGTCATAGTCATTTCGATGTCTAACACTACAAAATGATGGCTAATTTTGTGTTTCAATCCAGTCGTACATGTGTGTACGGATTATGGGAAATGGTGCAGGCCCCATATCAAGGAAAAAGCGATGAAATTCCAAAAGTTCAAAATCCGCACCAAGTTCATTCTCTGCAAAGAAACGCAGTTCAAGCAATTCAATAAGTCCTAGCGAATAGTCCAGCATAGTGAGGGGATTTGCCGTAACTGAATTGTAAAACGCCTCAACAGTTTCAGGTGAGTCAAAACCGAAAATGCTCAGAACCCCTTCAACTTGTTCTTCTCCCCAACCAAAAACATTCACACCCATATCAATAAATGATCCTAGCAGATAGTTTGTCAAAAAATGCCAATACCACAGTAGGGCTGCTTCTTCTTCACTCAATTCCGTAAAGAAATAACTGAGCATTTCAGCATAAGTTGCCCACCCCTCTGTATAGCCAAGATTCCTTATAACCGTTCTAACCGGATGCGGTGATGTTTGCAAAAAATATACGATTTGGTACATATGTCCGGGATAGCTCTCATGTGCAAGAATCGTGAACAACAGCATAGAGTCATCCAATCTTGTCGGGTTGATGTAAATTACATTATGCTCAAAACCATCAAAAGCAGGCACGTTGAAAAACGCAGGGCTTGCATGTTCTCTAAGACTCTCATGTATTTCATTAACAGTGAAATCTATTTCTCCGATAGGAGGAAAATCATCTTCCATTGCTAGCCTTAAAATTTCCACAATCTCATCGGGCGTACGATCAGGAAGTTGCCCGGCTTCGCCTGCTATAAAGCGATCAGCTAGCTCCGAATCACTTTGTACAATCTGAATAATGCTCGCCCACGTCATGTCAATCCAGTCTCCCAGCAAGTCACGCAATTCGTCGGCATCTCTGTCTGTTCCGACACTCATCTGAATTGATCTGGCTGCATATTCACTGCCTCCGGGCAATGACGCAAGTCCTCCGTCCAACGGACCGATGCTTCGAAGCTCACGCATAGCTTCTAAAAGAGTATCGTATGCAGGATAGAAATACTCTAGAACATACCTTTCATTTCGCGCTTTGTATTGCTCTCGTCGTTCTTCGCTAAGCTCCGTGAAAGCATCAACTCTGTCGTTAAATGTTGCGACAAGCATACTGTCATATCGACTTTCAATAAAATCTTCCAGTTGCTCTATCACCCTGTCAACGTTTGCATCACTGAGGAAAAATCCGCGCCTTGCACGCTCTCTTTCAAATTCAATAATCTCATCAAAATAACGCACAATGTCAGGAAGAAGCTGTAAGTACTCTTCAATATCATCTACTGTATGGAAAATAAAGTTTGAAAGTATAATAGGCAAAGACACTTGAATCCCTCTGATGGGTCTTATATATCCATGGAAAAAATACATTTCTTCGGTAGTCGGGGTTCCCTCATGTATTCTGATACTACGATATAATATTTCGTAAACAATTTGCTGGTCCGGACGTAGCAAATAGAAATTAAATTCACTAAAGTGCTCTACAAACTCTCGATATTCCTGCATATCTTCTCTAATCAGTTCAATTGTAAGAACATCACCAAAGCTTGGTTCAGGTCTTTCTATTCCCATGCTCTCAGGGTCTACGAGAAAATTGTTTAACATGATTGTGCTTCTTGTCACCCAAGTTTCAAACATCTCATCCATGAGTTCGTCAAATTCGACTTCACCTAAACCCTCTAACACTTCAACATCTTCATTTGTAGCATCATCAGCTGTAACATCATCAGCTGTAACATCATTACCACTAACCTCTTCCTGATTAGGTGCTATGATCGTAATATAAGGCTCATCATCATCGCATCCTATTAGTAGCGATGCAGAAACCAAAAGCAAAACCAGAATAATACATATTAATTTATAATTGTTCTTCATCATTTTATCCCCACTCAATTATTTATCGATTACAAAAGTAGGGGCGACCGCCCCGGTCGCCCGCTTTCAAAACATTATGTCGTTTCAATCAGCCCGTAGTCACCTTGTTTTCTCTTATATACTATTGAAAACGCGTCATCGTGCGATTGATTTTTAAATATGAAAAATTCATGGTCAAGCAAATTCATTTGTAAAACAGCTTCTTCCGGTGTCATCGGCTTGACAGGGAAGTTTTTTGAACGGACAATTTTAAATTCTGCCTCTTCATTATCGTCGTTGTCCGTCGAATCATGCATTACAGAATATCCCCCTGTGCGGTCAAGAGAGCCTGCACGAATTCTCTTTTCAAGTCTCGTTTTATTTTTACGTACTTGGCGCTCTATCGCTGCAACAGCAGAATCGATCGATGCAAAAACATCACTTGTCACATCGGCCACGCGGAAATATGTACCATCATTGTTGATTGTTACTTCCACTTTATAGCGACCGCGCTCCGTCGAAAATGTAATAAATGCGTCTGACTCTGTCTTGAAAAAACGATCTATTTTGGATATTTTCTTTTCCGCATATTCGCGCACTTCGTCTGAAACTTGCACTTTCTTGTCTGTAAACTTGAATTTCATAACACTCTTATCTCCTTCGAATACTTATTTTTACTCGCTTTGATTTATCTTCATCAGAATCTTTTTCTGCGCTGTTTTCTTCTTTGATTGTGTTTGTTTCGGCATCATACCAATCAGGCACAGCGTTTGCAGGTTGATCTTCTTTGACTGTGTTTGTTTCTGCGTCGTACCAGTCAGGAACAGCGTTTGCAGGCTGATCCTCTTTGACTGTGTTTGTTTCTGCGTCGTACCAGTCAGGAACAGCGTTTGCAGGCTGATCTTCTTTGACTGTGTTTGTCTCTTCGTCATACCAGTCAGGAACAGCTCTTTCAGCAGATTCATATCTGACTAAGTTAGCATCGGGGTCATACCAGTCAGGCACAGCATTTGCAGGCTGGTCTTCTTTGACCGTGTTTGTTTCTTCATCATACCAATCAGGCACAGCGTTTGCAGGTTTGACTTCTTCTTCTTTTGACTCATACCAAACTGAATTTGCTTCTGCATTATTCTCGACTGTTTTCCCTATAGCATCATATCTAACTGAATCAGTTTCAACATTATACTTTACCGCTTCCGGTTTAGGGTCATACCAAACCGATTCCGTTTCAACATCATGCTCAATCGCATCTACTTTAGAAGGTTCATACCAAGCTGATCCTCTTTCAGCTTCATACCCGACCGCTGTTGATGTAACTCCATAGTCGACGGTTGTCCTCGTTTCAGCATCACGTAATTTTGATTTATATTCGGATGCCTCTGCTTCAACATCACGCAATTTTTGTTCAGTACCGTATAATTTTGTTTCAGCATCACGCAATTTTGCTTCAGCTACATACAGTTTTGATTCGGCATCACTGAGTTTCACTTCATATCCGGATAGCCTTGTTTCAGCTTCATAGCGACTACCCTCTTGCGCTGCAATTTTTGCATTGGCTTGACGCAATTTGTGTTCACACTCTTCAAGCTTAGCTTCAGCTTCGTGCAATTTTGCATCTGCTTGTGGTGCTACTAATTGAATATCACGCAATTTTGCTTCACACTCAGACAATTTAGTTTCAACCACATAGCGAGCATTTTCTTGCTCTGCAACCTTTGCAGTGGCTTGAAGCAATTTGTGCTCATACTCTTGGGCTTTAGCTTCGGCTTCACGTATTTTTTCTTCTGACCGGGACACTACTGTCTGAGTTTCACGCAATTTCTCTTCCGACTGAGACGCTACTGTTTGAACTTCACGCAATTTCTCTTCCGACTGGAACGCTTTTGCTTGAACTTCATGTATTTTCTCTTCCGACCGGGATGCTACTGCTCGAGCTTCACGTAATTTCTCTTCCGACTGGGACGCTACTGTTTGAGCTTCACGTAACATTGCATAACATTCAGATAGTTTCGCTTCATTTTCTGTTAACCTTGCGTTTGCATGTTGCAGTTTCTCTTTATGTGTTACAATTCCGGCATTAGCGTCACGCAATTTTGCTTCACATTCAGATAGTTTAGTTTCAGCATCACGACACTTTGTTTCGGCGTCACGTAGCTCTGCTTCACATTCAGATAGTTTAGTTTCAGCATCACGACACTTTGTTTCAGCGTCACGCACTCTTGATTCATTTTCGGACAATTTTGCTTCAGCTGCATATCGGGCATTTTCTTGCTCTGTAGCCTTTGCATTAGCTTGATTTAGTTTCTGTGCATACTCCCCAACTTTAGCTTCGGCTTCACGTAATTTCTCTTCTGACTGAGGCACTACTGCACGAGCATTGCACAATTTTTCTTCATATGCGGACAGGTTCGATTCAGCATCACGCAGTTTTTCTTCACATGCAGAGAGATTCGATTCAGCATCATTTAGTTTTCTTTCATATACGGACAACTTTGCTTCAATACCATAGCGAACATTCTCTTGCTCTGAAATCTTTGCATCAGCTTGATTTAACTTATTTATATAATCCTCAATTTTAGCTTCAGCTTCACGCAATTTTCCATCTGATTGGGGCGCCACTGTTTGAGCTTCACGTAACATTGCATAACATTCAGACAGCTTTGCTTCATTTTCTGCTGTCTTTGCATTTGCATGTTGCAATTTTTCTTCATATTCTGCAATTCTGGCATCAGCGTCAAGTATTTTGCCTGCATGATCAGCTGTTTCTGCTCCGGAGGCTGCCAGATTAGCTTCCATTGCACGTTTTTCATTTTCATATTCAGCTATTACAAGCTTTTGATCGTTAATCATTTGGGTAAGCTCATATACGTCTTTACCATCACCACCACCACTAGCGATAATTTCTTCTAATTCCTTAATTCGATCATTAAGCTCGGTTAATTCACTATCATTCCTAGAAGCAGCTGTAAGAGCCTCATTTCTTTCTTTTGCCAGCTTTGCAACGTATTTCGTTACATCTCTTTGGCTAAACCCGCCAAATGCCTGCCGTCTGAAGCTAAAAATCTCACCCATTGTCATTATCCTCCCTATTTTGACCATCATCCTCATTCTCATAATACGGATCGTAAGGATGCAGTATATCGCCTAGTGTTAATAAGCCTTCGCTTCTCACTGTTGTTGCTCTGTCCCAGACATAATTCATGTACTCAAAATCTTCATCTGTTCTTAAAAAGGCTCTTTCAAGACCATATATAGAACTCATCGCTATATCAAAATGATAAAAATCACCATACAGGTAAACAATATTCCATGCATGAACCATTCCATCAAAGTGACCTAATACAATACGATTGTCAAAACCAAGTTCGTCGGTAAGCGCCTTAAACGCAAGTGCAAAACCCTCACCTACAGCACTACCTCTCTCAAGAGCTCCAAACGCTGTTGTCGCCAAATTCTGCGTTCCGTGCACGCTCATCGTCCTGGCAAGATCAATGTCAAATTCTGCTGCCGCTATCAAAAATTCAGCAATTGCAAGCAATATATCCGAATCCGTTCCACCTGAAACACGCTCAACGATGTCGTATATACGCATTGTAAGGTTTGCACCGTAAGTTTGCAACATGCTTGTACTTTCAGTATAGCCAAACTTTATCTCGTACACTCTATCATATCCCACTTCGGGATAGAAATCAACTGCAACAAACGGAAGCATAACTACACGCCCCGGATTTGCATAATATATTTCCCTTACCATCTCTACTATATCTTCTTCTGTCAAGTTTAGACCTGTGCGAATCAGAAGTTCTTCATCATGTCTGCTCATACTGTTACGTAGCTGTGTCATCAGGTAACGGCGCGTTGATACCGTTACAATAGAATTGAGCTGTTCTTGAGTTCGCCTGTAATCTATTTCAACATTAATCTCAAAATATGTCAATAATATAGTAGCATCAATCTCAATATCTGCCACAATATATGCGCCAATGGGATGATAGTTCATTATATCATGGACTATTTGCAAGACATTTGCTTGTACGTCCTCTCCCTCATCGTGATGATATTGAATCACTCCACCCGGGCTAAAGTCCATTATAAATCCTAAAATTGTTTCTTCTAATTCATCGTAACCCCAAACTACTATCCTCTCTACAGGAGGCCTGACGAATGGTGCTACTACGTGTGGTGAGGCTACTTCAATAGGAGACCCCTCAAGCAAATTATCACACGCCGTTATAGAAATAAACAGAGTGAGTACCACTGCCACTATTGTAATTCCGGTAAGATTTTTTTTCATTAAATTTCCTCAGAAGAGATTAGTTCATCCAGAGCAAGCTGCTTTTCGCCTTTATCTTCGGGTTTCAGTATTGCTCCTGCCGCCGGAATTGCCCTTACTCTATATCTCGACGGGTTTTGGATTATTGTTTCATCGACTGCCACAGCTCTCTCAACTTTTCGATTCTTCTTCAAGTTCATAACGCCAACACCCTGTGAATTACGGGTTGTCTTAGGCATCATAATTGAAGTGTTAAATATCACAACACGTCCGTCAGATGAGAAAACAGCAATCTCTTTGTCACTATCTAGCGGTAGAACCGTGACAACAGGGCTTTTATCCGAATATGCTCCTGTCAGCTTTTTGCGGTTTAGCTTCGTTGCATAACCAGAAAGCTCTATGCGCGCCGCTTTTCCGTTTTCAAAAAAGAATAAAATATGGCCTGTATAGTCTCCCGGATCTAAAACATATAAAACGCTTTCGCCTTCATCCATTTCAAGGAATGTCGGCAGATAAGTACCTAAATTTGACGCTTTCGTATCATCAAAGTCGCTTACACGAGCTTTGTATACTTGTTGTTTGTCTGAAAAAACGAGCAATTCGCCTCTGTTATTTGACTCAAATTCTACAAATGCTCCGTCATCTTCTTTGTATTTTTGTTCGCCACCCATACGCAGTGACAGCGGAGTTATTTTCTTGAAGTAGCCTTCACGTGACACGAAAATGTTCACGGGATAATCTTCCACTTGTTCTTCGACATCTAGTTCTTCAATTTCGTCCTCATAAATAATTTCAGTGCGACGAGGCTCTCCGTATTTTTTTATTATATCTTTAAGCTCTCGAATGATGATTGAATTTATGCGCTTATTTGAATTTAATGTAGCTTCGAGATCCTCTATTTCTTTTTCAAGGTCACTCGTTTCGTCTGTTCTTTTTAGGATATATTCACGGTTTATATTGCGTAACCTTATTTCAGCAACATATTCTGCTTGTATTTCATCTATACCGAAACCTATCATCAGGTTTGGCACTACTTCTACTTCTGCTTCTGTTTCTCGAATAATGGAAATCGCTTTGTCTATGTCAAGCAGAATTTTTTGCAAACCGCGAAGAAGATGGAGTTTATTTTCTTTCTTTTGTTTCTCGCAAAATACTCTTCTCTTTACACAATCTGCACGCCATGCTGTCCACTCTTCTAAGATATCACGGATACCCATTACACGGGGAACACCGGCAGTCAGAATATTGAAGTTACATGAAAAACCATCCCGCAGTGTTGTTTGCTTATATAGCTTTGCCATTAATTTTTCCGGGTCAGCTCCTCGCTTTAGCTCTATCGTAAGCTTTAATCCCGACAAGTCCGTCTCATCTCGCATGTCTGATACGTCTGTGATTTTCTTTGCTTTAACAAGCTCTGCTACTTTATCTATAATCGCTTCAGCAGTCGTTGAATATGGAATCTCTGTTATCTCAATGAGATTTCCGCTTTTGACATAACGCCACTTTGCACGAACTTTTATACTGCCTCGCCCTGTTTCGTATATAGACCTTAGTTCGTCCGCATTATATATAAGCTCTCCACCTGTAGGAAAATCCGGAGCTTTTAAAGTTTGCAGAATGTCACAATCCTTATTATTTATATATTCTATCGTTGTTTGGCATACTTCGTCAAGGTTAAATCCACAAATATTGCTTGCCATACCGACAGCAATTCCCATATTTGCACTGACAAGCACGTTTGGAAAAGCAGTCGGCAACAGTGTTGGCTCTTTCATCGTGCTGTCGTAGTTGTCAATAAAATCAACTGTATCTTTATCTATATCACGAAAAATTTCACCACAAATTGGTGCTAATTTCGCCTCTGTATATCTAGATGCGGCAAATGCCATGTCACGAGAATAGGTTTTTCCGAAGTTACCTTTTGAATCTATAAAAGGTGCAAGCAGCGCTTCATAGCCTTTAGTAAGGCGGACAAGTGTTTCATAAATTGCCATATCACCATGCGGGTTAAGACGCATGGTTTGTCCTACTATGTTTGCAGATTTTGTACGCACACCCGTCAGCAATCCCATTTTATACATCGTGTAAAGGAGTTTTCTGTGCGATGGCTTAAACCCGTCAATTTCGGGAATTGCTCGCGACATGATTACACTCATCGCATAGGGCATGAAATTCAGTTCAAGGGTTTCTGTAATAGGCTGGTGCAAAACTTCCGCACGCAATCCTTTTACATTCGGATTATTAGGTCTTTTCTTTGTTTCTTCTTGCTTCTTCTTCTTAGCCATATTTTACTCTTTATTCTTGTTTTTTGTAGTTTTCATACCATCGCCGTCATTGCGAGCTGTTGTAGACAGCGTGGCAATCCAGACACAGCATATCAGTAGTGCATACTTATCATTGTCTTTTCACAGCTCTGGTTCGCCACGTCGCTTCGCTCCTCGCGATGACGAGGGGAGGATTACGAAACATCAGCAAAATCCATATACTTGTGACCATGTTCGGAAATAAAATCTTTTCTCCCCGCCAGATTATTACCTAAAAACAAATCGAATGTATCGCTCGTCTTGGCAGCATCTTCAGGCATAACTTTTATCAGTCGCCGGGTCTCCGGATTCATTGTCGTTAGCCACATCATTTCAGGGTCATTTTCACCCAATCCTTTTGATCTGCTTATAGTATACTTTGCACCATCAAATTTTTCAATGATTTCATTTTTTTCACGATCAGAATATGCAAAATAAGTCTTGCCCTTGCTCTCTATCTCGAATAACGGAGATTCTGCGATGTATACAAACCCTTCTTCAATAAGAGTTGGCACCAATCTGTAAAGCATCGTTAAAATTAATGCACGAATCTGAAAGCCGTCAACATCGGCATCTGTGCATATATTGATTCGATTCCAACGTAACGCACTTAAATCAAAACCGCTTAAATCCTTGGTATGCTTATTTTTTATTTCGACGCCACAACCAAGTACACGGATAATATCGGTGATAATTTCATTTGCAAATATTTTGCTGTAATCAGCTTTCAGGCAATTCAGTATCTTACCTCTAACGGGAATGATGCCCTGAAACTCTGCGTCTCTACTTAACTTACACGCTCCCAGTGCACTGTCTCCCTCAACAATATATATCTCTCTTTTGCTTACATCTTTTGTTCGACAGTCAACAAACTTCTGAACACGGTTTCCGATATCCACATTGCCTGATAATTTTTTCTTGATGTTTTGTCTTGTTTTTTCTGCAGTTTCACGACTTCGCTTGTTTATCAGCACTTGTTCTGCAACCTTGTCGGCTTCCGCTTTGTGTTCAATAAAATAAACTTCAAGATTACTGCGTAAAAATTCTGTTGTCGCCTCTTGAATAAATTTATTTGTAATAGCTTTCTTAGTCTGATTTTCAAAGGATGCTACCGTAGAAAAACAGTTTGTAATTAGAACAAGGCAGTCTTGTATATCAGAAAATGTTATCTTACTTTCGCCTGCTTTATACTTATTTGTCTTTCGCAAATATGCATCAATTTCCGCTACAAACGCGCTGCGAGTAGCCTTTTCGGGAGAACCACCGTGCTCAAGCCACGACGAATTGTGATAGTATTCTGTAACGCTTATGGAATTCGAGAAACAGAAAGCTGCTGACAATTTGACTTTGTAATCAGCCATATCAGGTCTGTCTCTTCCTTTTTTCTCTGCATCAATAAAAACAGGTGCGGTTAGTGTATTTTCACCTGTAATTTCGTTAATGTAATCAAGTAATCCGTTGCTGTAAAGAAACTCGGTTGTTGTAAACTTGCCGCCCTCTTGATGCTTAAACTTAAATGTCACACCACCGTTTATTACAGCCTGTCTTTTCAGCATATCTTGAAAGTATTCCACTTTGAGGTCTGTATCTGTAAAAACTTCAAGGTCGGGCTTCCATCGTATGATTGTTCCCGTCCGCTTACCGTCGTAGGGCTCTTGTTTTAACTCCTTACCCTTTTCGCCAACAATTTCACCCTTTTCAAAGTGGAGTGAATATTTTTTTCCGTCACGGTATATGGTAACGTCCATATATTCAGATGAGTATTGGGTAGCACATAAGCCAAGACCGTTTAACCCCAGCGAATACTCGTAGTTAAAAGCTTCGTTATTTCGATATTTAGCCCCTGCATACAATTCACAAAAAGCCAACTCCCAGTTGTACATCTGCTCATTTTCGTTCCAATCTACAGGACAACCTCGACCAAAGTCCTCAATTTCAACAGTTCCATCTTCAAATTTCGTGATAGTTATAACTTTCCCGTGACCCTCACGCGCTTCATCTATAGAATTTGACAATATCTCGAATACAGCCTGCTGACAGCCCTCAATCCCATCAGAGCCAAATATAACTCCCGGACGCTTTCTGACACGCTGTGCACCTTTTAACGCGCTTAGACTGTCATTTCCATATTCATTATTGCCATTTTGTTTTTCTTTGCTCATTATCTTCTCCTAAAAGAATTATATATTGCAGTGCTTACTATAAGTTGGATGCGGATTTACACAAATACACATTATATAGTATTACTGCACTAATTGCAATAAAAAAAAGAAAAAGTAACAAAACGCTTGCAAAAAGTCACAAGAAGTAGTACAATCTTGAAGAATAGTTACAAAACATGTCCTAATGTGTTGTACTTTCAATGAATTTAACTTGTATCAATATAGATGCATTTCTAATTTAGTTTGAGGTGAACAGTGACAAAATATGTCATAAACGGCGGAAAACCACTTCACGGAGAAATCGAAATCAGCGGAGCAAAGAATGCCGCAGTCGCGATAATTC
>Ga0123355_10015717_pt1 | contig 11900 bp, 13 predicted proteins | sample TergutEmb28metaG_3_FD_89872 | JGI IMG/M metagenome (GOLD analysis project Ga0123355, IMG submission 89872) | Embiratermes neotenicus P1 segment gut microbial communities from Petit-Saut dam, French Guiana - Emb289 P1 | ecosystem: Host-associated > Arthropoda: Insects > Digestive system > Gut ... | reverse complement strand
GCGGCACACTCAGCGAACAGCGCAATCCGGACGGCACCGAGCCTCTGGCCGAAATGGAGCTGGTCCGCCTGGCCCTTCCAAAGCGGGTGTTCACACTCTCGCAGGTCAAATTCGTTGTAGACCGCGCCGCCTGGCTGATGGAAAACCGCCATATGATCGGCGGGCTGAAATTCGTCGACGAGCCGAAGATGCTGCGGTTCTTCATCGGCAAGCTGGATTCGATCGGCGATTGGCCTCAGAAGCTGGCCGAAAAGTTCGCCGCGGATTTTGGTGAGAGTTTGTAGGGGGATATCTCCCCGCGCGAACGGTAATATGCAAAAACGAGGATACCAAAGCGGTGTCCTCGTTTTTTGTTGGGTGTGTGATGAAGAGCTTTGAAGTATGTTTATTCGGCTTAGGGATCATTATCAAACCTTGCTCCTTGCTGCGGGTTTTTATCTATGTATTGTCTTCGCCCATAATTTTACCCATAATTTTCTTTCGGAACACCAGAATAAACAGCATAACAATAAGAAATAAGGCAGCCGTTATAATGGCCGCTGTATGATCTTCGCTTGAAATTCGGTTTCCCAAGAACACGTAAATGACGGCGGAGGGAATACTGCCTGCTACTACTGCTATGATGTACTTGCTCAGTGAGACGCGAGTCTCCGCAAAAAGATACGGACCCACGCCGGACAGAAACGGAATCAAGAACAAAAAGAATGCAACGACTTCCGGTTTTTTTATTTTTTCGAGCTTTTCTTTCGAACCCGATTTCTTCTGTTGTGAGCCACTCTTTCTTTTTAGCGCAATCAAGCCATGCAGTTGACGCACAGAGATAACCACAAACAGATTGCCGATTACGATTCCGGCGAGATAGATGAGCATCCCCCAATAGACTCCATAGCTCAGGCCGGTCAACACGCCCACCGCGGGTGCGGGAATGATCGGAATAATGACTTGCAGCGCGGCTAAACCAATCAGAGCAGGGGCTGCTCTCCAGCCAAATGAATCTACATATTCCAAGATGCTCGACTCATCTTGGGCATTCATGGCAACATCTCTTATCAGCGGAAATAGCTGCACAATCATGGCAATCAAAAGGCCGAGAAACACTGCCGCCACAACCGCGGTTAAAATATTACGATTTTTCATCACATGCCGCCTATCATAAATTTTCTACATCTATCTGCCACCCGGCAAAAAACCATCTCCAAAAATCTGATGCCCCTCTGTAACGATCAAAAACGCGCCGGCGTCTATCTCCTGCACAATACCGCGCAGCGCGGTTATCTGCCCGCGCTTAACGGCGCAGAGCACCACCCGTTTGTAGGTATCGGTGTAGCCCCCGGTGGCCTCCAGGTAGGTGACGCCCCGGCCCAACCGCGTCTGTATGGCTTTGCCGATCTCCGCGTATTTGTCGGAGATGATGTAGGTGAGCGTCGCGAAATCGAAGCCGTACAGGATTGCGTCCATCACGCGGGTGGCCAGATATATTGCGATAAGTGCGTAAACGGCCAGCGAAAAATCCCCGAACACGAAGGCGTTCAGGCCGACCACAAGGCCGTCAAGCAGCAGGACGATTTTACCCAGCTTGAGGTGCGGCCGACGGTGGAGCAGCAGCTTGCTTGCGATATCGGTGCCGCCGGTTGTGGCGCCCCCGCGAAAAACCAGCCCCAACCCCGCACCGATTGTCACCCCGCCGCACAAAGCGGCCAACATTAAGTCATCCACTGGGGAGGCAAGCCAGCCGCCGAGGTCGATAAAAACCGAGGAGAGCGCGGTGGCTATCGCGGTTGAGAGGATAAAAACTCTGCCCAGCTTTAGGTAGGCCGCTATAACCAGCGGGATATTCATCATGATGATACCAGTCCCCACACTGAGGCTGGGAAAGTAGTGGTTTAGCACTATCGAAATGCCTGTAACCCCACCGGGCGAGATGCGGAAAGGCTCGAAGAATAGATTGATGGAAGCCGCGTAGATAAAGCACCCCACTAATATTAAAGCCGCGTTTTTGAGCCTGAAGTGCAAGGGCGTTACCTCCTTGAGGGTATCTTTCCCGTGTGGGGATGGAAATATCAGGGTTGCATCATGTCTTTTTTCAGTTCTTTGATATGCTCGTACAGCGGCTGCCTGGCGTTTTCGCCGTGCTGCTGCACAATACTGGCAATGGAGCTGCCCACAATTATGCTGTCGGCGCTGGCCAGAAGACGGCGGGCTTGCTGCGGGGAGCAGGTGCCGCAGTCTATGGCTACCGGTATATCGGCGGCTTTTTTTATTTCGGCGACCATTGCGGTCAGGGCTGCTGAGCCATCGCCGTCCGTATCCATTGGGGGAATAAGGTAGATAAAGCCCTGCGCCTGACGCGCTATCTTCGATATGCGCTCCCCCGATGTGGGGGCGATCAGCGTGATGATCTCCACCCCATGCCGCCCGGCGGCCTCTTTGGCTTCGCCCTGCTCCTCGAAGGGCATGTCGGGGATGATTACCGCGCATACTCCAACATCCACACAGCGGGCAAAAAAGCTGTCGTATCCGTATACGAACACGGGGTTGAGGTAGGTCGCAAACGCCATTGGGGTGCGCATTTGATCTTTTATGGAAGCCAACATCTCAAAAATGCCGTCCAGCCTTGTGCCCGCGTGTAGAGAGCGCATATGGGCGGCTTCCACCACTTCGCCTTCGGCCACCGGGTCGGAAAAGGGTATGCCAATCTCAATCATATCCGCCCCGGCCTCCTGGGCGGCCAGAATATACTGCGCCGAGACCGACAGATTTGGGTCCCCGGCCATAATGTAGGCGATGAACGCCTTTTTGCCCGCAAACGCGCCGCTGATTTTATTCATGGATATCCTTCCCCCTGTATCTGGCGATTGCCGCCACGTCTTTATCCCCGCGTCCGGAAAGACAGACCGCTATGATTTTATCCTTGCCCATCTCCTTTGCGAAGCGCAACGCGCCCGCCACCGCGTGGGCCGATTCAATTGCCGGGATGACGCCTTCCGTCCGCGAGAGGCGCTCGAAGGCGGTTACCGCCTGCTCGTCGGTGACGGCCACATATTCGGCGCGGTCGCTGGCGTGCAGGTGTGCGTGCTCGGGACCGATTCCCGGGTAATCAAGCCCTGCGGATATCGAGTATACCGGGGCGATCTGCCCGAAGCCATCTTGACAAAAGTAGGTCTTCATCCCGTGAAAAACGCCGGGCGAGCCGCAGGTGATGGTGGCCGCGTGTTTGCCAGTGTCAATCCCCTTGCCGGCAGCTTCACAGCCAATCAGGCGGACGGAACCCTCGCCGATGAAGTCGTAAAACGCGCCTATGGCGTTGGAACCCCCGCCCACACAGGCTATTACGGCGTCCGGCAGGCGGCCTTCAGCCTTTATCATCTGGGCGCGGATTTCCCTGCCGATCACGCTTTGGAAGTCCCGCACAATGGTGGGAAACGGGTGCGGCCCAACCGCAGAGCCCAGCAGGTAGTATGTGTCCGCAAGGCTTTTAGCCCACTCGCGCATGGTTTCGTTGACTGCATCCTTGAGAGTCATCGTCCCGGAGGTAACGGTGTGGACTTTCGCACCCAAAAGCCGCATACGGTAGACATTCAGAGCCTGGCGTTCAGTGTCCTCCTTGCCCATGAATATCTCGCAGTCCAGCCCCAGCATTGTTGCGGCTGTGGCGGTGGCCACACCGTGCTGTCCGGCCCCAGTTTCGGCTATGATGCGCTTTTTGCCCATCCGCTTAGCGAGCAGCGCCTGCCCGAGCACGTTGTTGATTTTGTGGGAGCCGGTGTGGTTGAGGTCTTCCCGCTTGAAGTAGATTTTCGCGCCGCCGATTTCCTCCGTCAGGTTTTTGGCGTGGTAAAGCATGGAAGGCCGCCCGGCGTAGTTGTTTAGCAGCTCCTCAAACTCGGCCATGAACAGCGGGTCATCCTTGTAGCGAACGTAGGCTTGTTCGAGTTCCAGCAGGGCGCTCATCATGGCTTCCGGCACATATCTGCCGCCAAACTCGCCGAATCTTGCGTTTTCCATTTAGACATTCCTCCTCATATATATGCGGAAAATTACTTGCGTGATCGCATGGCCACTTGTGCGTCCGTCCGGCACAGAACTTATTATTAACGGTATCTCCTTTATATACGATAGCGGGCAAAACGTCAAGCTAAATTTTTGATGCAGCAGTTTTGGGATTCATTTGAAAAGGCACTGGAAAAAGACCGCAGCTTTTGGTATAATGTCCGCATATATCAAAACTTGCAGCTTGTGATTCTTTGCGTGGCATATTTTGTTAGAATTACGCGTAAGAAAGGCCGGGGCCATGAATATCCTCAAAGTGAAAAAACTGCATCGTCAGGCTACTTTGCCCAGCCGGGCAACCCAGGGGAGCGCCGGAACCGACCTTTACGCCTGCCTTGACACACCGCTGCTTTTGCCCGCCGGGGGGATGAGGGTTGTTCCCACAGGAATCGCTGTGGAAATTGAGCCGGGTTGGGCGGGATTTGTTTTTGGGCGCAGCGGGCTTGGTATTAAACATGGAATTGTGCCGTCCAATGCGGTGGGGGTTATCGACGCCGATTACCGCGGGGAGCTTCAGGTGGGGCTTATCAACCACGGCGGTGCGGATTACATAATCCAGCCGGGAGAGCGCATCGCCCAGCTGATTTTGCTGCCGGTTGCCCTTGCAAAGGTAGTTGAGGCTCAGGCGCTGTCCGACACAGATCGGGGGGCCGGTGGCTTCGGCTCAACCGGAAAATGATCCAAAAAAGGAGTGTGCCCATGCTTATATTAGCGTCCGCTTCGCCACGCCGCCGGGAGCTGCTCACATATATTTCCCCCGATTTCGCGGTGATTGACCCAAACGCAGATGAGAGCCTTCCGCCTTCCACATCCGCGCGGGAGGGCGTGGAGATTCTTGCCCTGCGCAAAGCTCGGATGGTTGCCGGTTCCCACCCGGAGGCCACTATAGTAGGCGCGGATACCATTGTGGAGCTAGACGGCGTTATCTACGGCAAGCCCGTGGACAAATCCGATGCTTTCAGAATGCTGCGCGAACTTTCCGGTCAGGAGCACTTTGTTTATACCGGGGTGGCGGTTATAAGTCCGCGTGGGGAGCGGGTGTTCTCCCAGCAGACGGCGGTGCGTTTTATCGAGCTGAGCGATGCGGATATCCTCGCCTACATAAAAACCGGCGAGCCGATGGACAAGGCGGGGGCTTACGCGGTGCAGGGGGTTGGCGCGCTCTTTATCGAGGGGATTCATGGAGATTTTTACAACGTTATGGGCTTGCCGATCTGCCGTTTGGCGCAGGAGTTGCAGGGGATTTGAATTATGCGTGAGCAGAAAACCAAAGGACATATGGCCATCCGCCGGGAACTCATCGGCTTCTGCATGACATTCCCCGCCGCCTATGAGGATTACCCTTTTGCCGGCATTGAAGATATCGGTATTTGGACGGTGATGCGCCACCGCGCCAACAAAAAAACTTTTGCATATATTTATGAGCGTCATGGCAGGATGTGCGTCAACCTAAAGTGCGACCCGCTGGAAGCCGATTTTTTGCGGCAGATGTTTACCGATGTGACGCCGGGTTACCACATGAACAAAGCGCACTGGAACACGGTTGCCATTGGCGGCGATGTGCCGGACGAGATGCTGCGGCAGATGATCGCGCACAGCTATGATTTGATAAAGCCAAAGGATAGAGGGCAGGCAGGTTGCGAATAAACTGTAAAATCTTAATTCTTTAGCATTTTTTTGTTGAGCAAACGAAGAAAAACGGGTATAATGGTAAAGATATGAAATAACAGATATTTCCGGAATCTTAGCGGCATGGAATATGGAAAGGGGCCACACAGTGTTTTCTAAAGACATCGGTATTGATTTGGGGACCGCCAACACCCTGGTTTTTATTAAGGGGAAGGGCATTATTCTGCGGGAGCCTTCGGTGGTAGCGGTAGATGTGCGCACCGATACGGTTCGGTATGTAGGCGCGGAGGCAAAGGAAGTAATTGGACGCACACCCGGCTCTATAGTAGCCGTGCGCCCTCTGAAAGACGGCGTTATCGCCGATTTTGACATAACCTCAAGCATGTTGCAAATATTCATAAAAAAGGTGCACAACACCAACTTTTTATCCCGGCCGCGCATTATTATTTGCATCCCCTCCGGCGTTACCGACGTTGAGCGCCGGGCGGTAAAAGAAGCCGCCTTCAAGGCGGGAGCCAAGCAGGTCTCCATACTTGAGGAGCCTATGGCGGCGGCTATCGGCGCCAATCTGCCCGTGGCCGAGGCCACCGGCAGCATGGTTGTGGATATCGGCGGCGGCACAACCGAAGTGGCTGTCATTTCTTTGGGCGGCATTGTGGCCTCCCGCTCGGTGAGGGTTGCCGGTGATGAGCTGGACAGCTCCATCATCGCTTATATTAAAAAGAGCTACAACCTGCTCATCGGCGAGCGGACCGCCGAAACCATCAAAATGGAGATTGGTTCGGCCTACCCGTATGAGGGGGAGGAACCCTATGATATCAAGGGCCGCAACCTTGTGGACGGCCTGCCGAAAAATATATCGATCACCCCGGAGGAAATACGCCGGGCCATTGCCGACCCGATCGGCGATATTATGGACGCTATCCGCACCACGCTTGAGCGAACCCCGCCAGAGCTGGCCTCGGATATAATCGACCACGGAATCACACTCACCGGGGGCGGCGCGCTTTTGCGCGGGCTTGACGCCCTCATCACCCAGGAGACGGGTATGCCCGTCCACATTGCTGAAAACCCGCTTGACTGCGTGGCCGAAGGCACCGGCAAAGCTCTCGACAACATACGCATATTGGAAGAGCTGCGCGCCAACGACAGAAAATAGTTGACAATGGACAGTGGATAGTTGACAGTTATGGTGTCCGCTACGCGGATATATTTAAAATCCATCGCTGTAGGCGATACCTTCACTGTCAACTGTCACTTGTCCACTGCCACCCCGGGGGGCTGAAGATGAAAGATTTTTTGGGCAGCCTGCGCTTTAAGATACTTGTAGGCCTTATGATTGTGCTTATGGGCACCGTCATAGCATCGGTGTATACAGGTGGTGCGGCGCCTTTGTTCTCACAGGTTGTCAGCTTTGTCACAACGCCTGTGCAGAGGCTTTCCGCAAATATTTCAAGCGGCGTTTCCGGCTTTTTCGATCAGTTTCTTTCGGCCGGGCAGGTTTACGAGGAGAATCAGAGGCTAAGGCAGGAAGTCAATGCTCTGCGCCGGCAGGTGGTGGATTACCAGAGTGCGCGTCACGAAAACAACCAGCTGCGGGCGATTTTCGGGATTATTGAAGATAGCCCGGATATTGCCTTCATCACCGCCGATGTAATTGCCCGAAACCCGGCCGACCCCTTCTTTTCCTTTACCATCGACCAAGGCAGCAGGCACGGCGTAAGTTGGCTAAACCCGGTAATAACCGCCGACGGCCTGGTGGGCTATGTTGTTGAAGTGGGCTACAACACGGCGAGAGTAGCTACCATTTTAGATGTGGCTATGTCTGTGAGCGCCTACAACAGCACTACCAGGGAGCTCGGGAGCATAACGGGAGCCATCGAACTGGCCCCCTACGGGCGGAGCGAACTGCAATTTCTTCCCCGGGAGAGCGAGATTGCGGTTGGGGATGTCATCCTCACCAGCGGCGGAAGCCTTTTCCCGCGAGATTTGATGATAGGCACAGTGGTAGACGTTGGCCCCAGCAGGCACGGTACCAGCATAATTGCCGTTGTTGAGCTGGCGGCGGATGTTCACAATGTTAGGAGCGTATATGTAATCACCAGCTTTGACGGGCAGGGCATGGATTAATTATGAGCAAAACCAGGCTGATTCTAACCGCAAAATATACGATTTACGCCCTCGTTTTGCTGATGCTTTACGTTTTGCAGACAACGCCCGGGCTATTCGTGAATTTTAATGCCGGGCCTATTTTGGTTATTCCCGCCGCCATAGCAATAGCTATGTGCGAGGGGGAGCTTACCGGGGGCTTTTACGGCGCGTTCGCGGGGCTTCTCTGGGATGATATGACGGGCAGGCTGCTGTTCGGTTTCCACGGCCTGTTCACCGCGTTTTTTTGCATTGTTGCGGGGCTGCTGGTCATTCACCTGATGCACTGCAATTTCCGCAATGCCATGCTCTTTGTCGCCGTCGCCATGTTGGCAACAGGCAGCTTGGAGTTCTTTTTCGGATACGGCATGTGGGGCCACGAGAACGTGTGGATGGTCTACGTCTTCCACACCCTGCCGACGATTGCCTACACCATCATTGTCACCCCCCTGCTGTTTTGGATGATGCGAAAAATCTACCGCAAATGCCAAAAGAGCCTGGAGCGAGATTGAAAACTGTCAATTGTACGAAAAAGCGTCTTAACATCAACTGACGCCCGGAGGTGAGTCCACTAATGAAACTTTCGTCCCTGCGCTGGCGGCGCTGGTTTTTAGTGCTTCTTTACCTCGCGGTTATTGGCGTGTTTATCGCCCGTTTGGTGGACGTTCAGATTATCAACGCCCACGAGTACCGCAGGATGTTGGAGGGCGGGTTTACCACCACCCAGACAATCCGCGCGGCCCGGGGCGAAATTGTGGATCGCAACTTAAACCCCATAACCGTCAACCACTTGGGCTACGATATCGTTTTGGACAGAGCCTGGCTGCCGGTTGCCCTTCAAAATGAAGTGATATTTGACCTGATGGAGCTATGTGGCAGGCTGGGCGTTGAGTGGATAGACAACCTGCCTATTTCGATGACGCAGCCATATTACATTCTTGAGGGCCGCTCCGCCGATATGGACAGGCTTCGCGCGGCTTTGAACCTGCAACCCTACGCCACGGCGCAGGACGCCATGTTCCAGATGGTGAACAGATTTAATCTGGATGAGGGTTTCACCCCGTTGCAACAGCGCAAGCTGGCGGGGGTGCGCTACGAAATGCTGCAGCGAGATTTCGGCTTCCCCTTGAATACGTTATTCACCTTTGCCACCGGTGTGGACAGGGAGGCGGCTATCCGCATAAAGGAGCACAGCTATATGCTGCCAGGCGTGGGCATTGTGGAGAGCATGATACGCTATCACGTGAACGGCCTGCTTGCCCCACATATAATCGGAACAATCGGGCCCATATACCGGGAGGAGTTCGAGGAGCTCCGGGATCTCGGCTACACCATGGACGACATTGTGGGCAAGGGCGGTGTTGAGCGCGCGATGGAATCGGTGCTGCGAGGAACAAACGGCAGCCGGATAATCCACATGGAGAGAGGCAATGTAGTGCTGAGCGTGGAGGAAGAGCCGCCCATTCCCGGCAACACGGTGGTTTTGTCCTTTGATAACGAAATGCAGCTGCTTTTGCAGCAGGCGCTGGCAGACCAGATTCACCACCTGCAGCAGACAGCCAGGCCGGGCGAGGGCAGGGAGGCCAACAGCGGCGCCGCCGTCGTGCTGAATGTGCGAACCGGCGAGGTGGTTGCGATTGCTACCTACCCATCTTTTGACCTGAGTACGTTCAGGCAGGATTATGCCAGGTTGGCGACGGAAACTGTTCTGACCCCGCTGTTAAACCGGGCTTTGCAAGGGGAGTACGCGCCCGGCTCTGCCTTTAAGCCGGTGGTAGCTCTGGCCGGCCTGGATGTGGGAGCTATCACCCCTCACACCCTGATAGGCTGCCACAGGACTTTTGCCTCCGGCACACACATCTTCACCTGCATGGGCTACCATGGACGCCTCAGCCTTAACCGGGCGATGGCGGTCTCCTGCAATATTTATTTCTACGACGTCGGCCGGCGGATAGGCATTGACGCCATCGACTCAGTGGCCGCCATGCTGGGGCTGGGCGTGCCAACCGGTATCGAACTGCCTGAGCGGATCGGCCATCGCTCCAACCCGGAAACAAAGCTGGCACTGCGCGGAGAACAGTGGTTCGAGGGGGATTTGATACAGTCTTCCATCGGGCAGCTGCTGCACGGGTACACCCCGCTTCAGCTTGCAAACTTTACGGCGACAATCGCCAACCGGGGCACGCGCATGAACGTTACCATCGTGCATGAAATCCGGGATTACTCACTGCAAACCGTGGTGGAGCCCTTCATCCCCCGAGTTGCCATGGAAATGTCCGATTATATATCCAGGGAGACCTTTGAGGCAGTGGTGGACAGCATGGTCGCCGCCTCCCGCCCCGGCGGAACCGCCGCGAGGACCTTCGGCTGGTACCCTGTGGATGTCGCCTCCAAAACGGGTACGCCCGAGACCGGGGGCTACCCCAACTCCGCTTTTATCGCTTTCGCACCCGCGAGAGACCCTGAGCTGGCGATTGCCATAATCATCGAGAGGGGCTGGCACGGCTTTACCGGCGCTCCGGTGGCAAGGGCCGTGTTTGATGCCCATTTCGGGTTTGCCCAGCCGGAACCTCCGGAGCCTTTGCTTCTGCCTGACCCCGAAGAAAACGAGCCGCAGGCAAACGGACACGAGCAGGGACAGGCCGCCGGGTAGACGCAAAAACTGTGCGTTGCACACATGTTTTGCGCTTCTTTTCCGTAAAATATTATATTTTGCTGCGGGCACTATTTTTTCTTCCGGTTTTATGGTAAAATGTCCACATAGGGTGTGGCCATTTTATTCTTATGCGCGGCGCCTCGCCCCCTAAAAGGGCAACCGGCTGTTGATGCGCAATTATATCAACGCTGCGCTTATGATATAATAGTGAGGTGTTCGCCTTTGAAGTGTATAGTTGTTTGCTCGGATAAGGGCGGCACGGGGAAGTCCTGTGTGGCAGCTTATACCGGCGCGGCGCTTGCAGCCACGGGAAAGAAAACCCTTCTGATTGAGTTGGGGGGCAGCGCCCCTGCGCTGGAGCTTATTTTGGGTGTGAAGGACGCTGTGCGCGGCGCGGCGGACGTTTTAGCCGGAGACTGCACAGCTGAGGAAGCCATTGTGAAGGTTGAAAAGTTCCCAAATCTGTTTTTAATGCCCTGCGGCAACGGCAATGTCGATCAAGACAAAGAGAAGCTGAGCGCGCTGATTAAAAGCCTTGACAAGTACGATTTCGTTATAGTTGACGGCGCCGTGCTTTCATCCTTCCCCATAAGGCTGTGTAAAATTTTCGTGATCGTCACCACCCCCGACACTTTGAGTGTGCAGGCCTGCGCCCGGACAGCCCGGCAACTGCACAAGGCAAACGCCAAAGATGTGCGCCTCGTTATCAACAACGTTCCCCCGCGCATTATACCGATTAACGGCGCCGAGGATTTTGACGATGTTATAGATATCGTTGGGGCACAGCTTATAGGGATTATTCCATCCAGCCCGAAACTTTCGTTCTGCTCAAACAACGAACAGCCCCTTGACCCAGATTCGTTGACAGTTAAAATTTTTGAAAATCTGGCCGCCAGGCTGATGGGACAACGCCGTCTTTTGCTTATACGTTAACATTGGCCTGCCTACCAAAAGAAATGAGGGTACCTGTTTTGACAGTCGCGCTGATTGCCCACGACGCCAAAAAAGAGCTGATGGTGCAGTTTTGCATCGCTTATTGCGGGATTTTGAGCCGACATAGCCTGGTTGCCACCGGGATTACCGGCAAGCTGGTGAGCGAGGCCACCGGCCTTAATATCGTGAAGTTTTTGAGCGGCTCCCAGGGCGGGGAACAGCAGATAGCTTCCCGTATTTCGTATAACGAGATTGATTTGCTGCTCTTCTTCCGGGATCCGATCTCGGCCAAGTCCGGGGAGACTAACGAGCACACGTTGTTGCGCCTTTGCGATGTGCACAATATCCCTGTAGCCACCAATATAGCCACGGCCGAAGCGCTTATCCACGCTATGGAGCGGGGCGATTTGGACTGGCGGGATATCGTAAAGCCCAGCAAGTGAGAGCACGGTCATCAAAAATAAAGTAGGAAGCAGGGGCGCGG
>Ga0123355_10015716_pt1 | contig 11900 bp, 6 predicted proteins | sample TergutEmb28metaG_3_FD_89872 | JGI IMG/M metagenome (GOLD analysis project Ga0123355, IMG submission 89872) | Embiratermes neotenicus P1 segment gut microbial communities from Petit-Saut dam, French Guiana - Emb289 P1 | ecosystem: Host-associated > Arthropoda: Insects > Digestive system > Gut ... | reverse complement strand
GGGAACAAGTGGCGGGCCTTTGTGAATAAGGTAATGAAATTGGGAACAAGTGGCGGGCCTTTGTGAATAAGGTAATGAAATTGGGAACAAGTGGCGGGCCTTTGTGAATAAGGTAATGAAATTTCGGGGACGAACTTTGCAAATGCAATTAATTAGTTAAATTGCTAACATGTTAATTATTTTTCTGAGAAGTTTTCTCCAACAAACTTTAAACCTAAAATTCCGACTCTTTCTTTCTATCCAACCCCTGAGTCCACCTGGTTCCTGGTTTAGAGACTATGGTTTTCCTTGAAAGCATAGTAATATATGTGCGTCTTTTTTCTATCCCTCGCAATTTCTATTCTCTCACATTTTGGTTTTTTGAATGTTCCATGAAATATAGCTTACATTTCCAAAATAACCCTCAGGAAGACCTACGAATCTAACTGTACCGCAAAGCTTAAAGGGTCAATACCGATTTGACTTTCCATCTTTTGTATCGTCTACCTCTTCTCTTTCCATATGCTATGTAATGGAAAAGTATATTCGCAAGGCTGCTTTTATCTATTTTGCCGAGTAGTAGAAGACATTTGCTTGATACCCAACACTTTTGCCTAGGGCAGTGACTATTGTTAGTATTTTTACATTTCCGCTCTGTATGAGCTGATGTATTTTTTGGTCACGTGTAAACGGTCCTTAAGGATCTCACATCAGCTGTTTCAGTACAGCTGATGTGTTCTTCAATTAGGATCCATCCCACTGTTCCTTATAACGACTAGTGAAAAACACTTTTTAATACTTTAACTGAAACATTATTCTTGCTGTACCACGTACATTTCTTTTAACGCTCTACCGCAGGTATGTTGTAAATTGCTCAGTACTTCTAGTACTTACACGTGTGAACGTATTCTTGACAGGTAAAGGAAAAAGTACTTTGGTAAGAACACAGCGTATCGATATTGTTTCTATTTTCCGTACATATCGCCTTATTCCGGAACCGGAGGAGTGTGGAGGGAGAGTTTTATGTGCACAAAGGACGAGTGCTCAAACAATATTTGTACTGTTCCTGGGCTGTATTTACTGTAGCGCTGGAACGCATCATCATTACCACTAGCCTCCTGACGGCCTAGTTTCGATCAGAAAGAATCGACTTTGGTGTTGAGGCTAACGGTACAAGACCCGTCTGTCTGTGGATGACGTAAGAACCCGCTAATTGAGGAGGATAACAGTCCCATATGTTGTGGTAATTTTTTTGTGCCAGATATAAAATGTTGAAAATTCCTTCTTGCTGGAACTTTAAATACGGGCATTGAATTTTGTGGCTAGGTGACTCACATGGCTACTAAAGGTGGAAATCCAACGTCGTAGAGTATACGGACCAGCTATAGTTTAACTTCTCTACAGTTGTTTCTAATCGAATTTTTCGCTTTTACACCATCCCGTAATTAATAAGTTATACAACGAAAAATAAGAAGGTAATGTATTATCTTGTTATTAACATTACATATGTAGAATGGCTCAATGGATCATAGATAATTTAATGACAGTCCATCACCTCTATCCGTTTTTAGCATCAAGTGACACAAGATGAATTGTGAAATCGGTTAAATTAAGAGGAATGAGTGGAAGAATTCGTAGCTACATTAAAGGTACTGCCCCGGCATCAGCGTAGAGGAACTGAGAAGAACCACAGAAAGTTTGATTCAAGAAAGTCAGCGTCCCTACGAACGTTCGAAAACACACCTGATGGGTATAGGTCAGAATCTGCACCGTCTGAGCAGACGTCTTCTACGTTATGTTCTCTATTAATTATTAACTAGAAAATTGTGATTTTCAAAGTCTCTGCTTTCCGCCTTCTACTGGAAATGAAACAAGGGGCTTCAGAGCCAAATATTTAAAAGATAAAAACAGTATACATCAAACACATCATTTATTGTATGGGGCTACATATTTCGACCCTTTGTAGGGTCATCATCAGGCCTTCTTTCGGAATCATGTCAGTGAATGTTGCGTACTTGTTGGGATCCCAACTATGCTTACAAATAGCAGAAACGTAATATATCTAACAATTGAATTAAATAAAATATAAATGATTATTTAAAATTTAAGAGGTAAAATATACACTGAATGCTGTAGAAAATCTTCACTTATATACATATATATATATATATATATATAAAGTCACGGTTATAGTAAAAACATTTCATTTTGGGTCTGTGTGGGCTTCTGAAGTAATCGAAGTTGTCCCTTGTTAGCGTGAACGTTATGGTGTTACAAGTAGCGTCTGGCAGTCTCGGAGAAGTGGGGCGTAGCTTGTGGAACTATTGACTGTTACGGATATGGGGTGTTGTCTTAGGCTATCCTTTTGTAGAACAGTCATTTCTATTTTATTTCTATTTTGTGTAATTCAATTGTGAGATATGTTACGTTTCTGCTATTTGTAAGCATAGTTGAGATACCAACATGTACGAAGCATTCACTGACTTGATTACAAAAGAATGCCTGATAATGACCCAATAAAGGGTCGAAACATGTAACCCACATGTAGCCCCATACAATAAATGATGTGTTTGACGTATGCTGTTTTTATCTTTTACATATTTAAACTCTTAACACATTGGGATGACTTCAGTCAAAATCAGAGACAAATTGTTCCTTCTGAGACTAAATTTTTAAGGATACAAAAGAGCCGTAAATGTATAATGTACAATCCCAAATTCCAGATACTTTAAGACCTCACAGTCGATGCAAAGATCATTTTCAAACTTCGTTGCAGCCAGTCGTTTTGCTGGGAGGAAAGAAAATGTTTAAAGACACACTGAGTGGAAGTATTGGTCCAAGCACATTTAATATTGTTACAAACGGAGACGACTGGTTACTTCTACGATTTTTCTTCTTTACTGCCATGAAAGAAACTCCCTTCAACAGGTGTACAGGAAGCTGGACCTGGAATGGTTCTGGAAGCTGTGGAGAAAACAAACTGCGCGCTTACCAGAGATAGAACCCTGACAGTCCAGCCTATTATTTAGTAGAGTGTTTGAACCACTCCGAATAAAATAAGAATATTACTGTCCATCAATCAAATTTCACTGCTGTTTGTTCTAGCATAAAATTAAATTCTTTTTATGAGAAAGGTATTCGAGACATTTTCAAAATTAAGTGCAATCTGTGATACCACCTTATGCTCGTCCCATGGTAGATGCAGAAACAAGCCCTGTGTGTCCAAAAGCTCACAAAATATTTAATGCATGTTATAGGTCAATTGGAAATGAAATTAATAATTTTTTGAAATGTAGTGTCTCTTAAACGAAGACTGCTGAGTGTGCTTTTAACCAGTTTGGCGCCAAATGACAAATAACTTCACCTTACTGCTTGTCCAGAACTTGTTCTTGCCGCCATTATACGTGTTTATTTTTTGCAGAGGAGAACGCAGCTCGGGTCATTTGCATTCTTCAGTTTCTGCTCCGACAAGTGTGACAAAGAGAAAAGAGCCACATCAAAACAGGAAAGGCTTTGACAGAAAATTTTGTATGGGCGAGTCTCTAGTAAGAAGGTCACGAGCTTAGGACCGAGGACGCAGGGCACTCTCGGGTGTGGAAGTGATTCCATTCATAAAATGGTTGATGTTCCGAGATGATTATTCGTAGGCGAAACCGAAAATATCGTTCTGTTTTATATGCAGCCTACACGCTTATTTTGGCAATGTAATTTGATTAGCTGTTCTAATATATCCTTATATAGCTTTCATCTTACATTGTACATCTCATTACAGTAATTTATTTAATGACACTAATGAAAAGGACATACAAATTTTTGCAGTTTGGGACTCTACGGTCTTCAAAATATGAATTTATAACCCAAACATACTGGTTAAGGTTACTTCATTCAGTATATATATATAAAAGTAACTTTTGTGTTGCAGACCCTCTGTTCATTGTTTCCAAATATTGATCTAACAAACAATATTAAAAAATTATAAAACATTCTTGACATGTACGTTAGTCAAGGTTGTTAAGGCGACTTTCAAGTGTCTTGGTACAATTTTTGATACGACTTGGCCCCTCATTTCTAACCTACTTCTTAGAATCATAACAGGAAAATTTCTTGTAATAAGAGAGGCGATGTACTTTTAACGCAACTTTGATGCGGTTTCGTGCATTCATTGTTGCTGTGGAAATACAAATAATTGTTACATATTCTGGGTGTGTGTTTATAACTGTAGGTATCCAGCATAGAGTGCGCAAGTGCGTGTGAATGTGCGGCTCTATAACATTTTTCCACATTATCTCATAAACGGCACGTTTTCGAGAGAGAGAAGAGAGAGAGAGAGAGAGAGAGAGAGAGAGAGAGAGAGAGAGAGAGAGAGAGTTGTTGAACATAAAATGTGTGTTTTGATTTTGTGTAAAAACTTAGTTCTGAAACATTTCTCATTCTAAGAAATGAGCGAGATATTGTCAAAATGTATATTTGTCTTCATGTAAAGTAGCCGTTAGTATTGTCAGGTTTTAAGTAAACTTGAAAATTTTCGACAGATTTTCGAAAAATACCCAAAATCAAATTTCATGAAAATCCTTTCAGTAGAAGCCGAGTTGTTTCGTGCGGACGGATAGACAGACAGACAGAGGGACGGACAGACATGACGAAGCTGACAGTCGCTTTTCGCAAGTTTTTTAGAGCCCCTAATAATTAAGTGCTATATCTTTTTCTTAAATTATTATTAGTAAAGTTAAAAGTCAACCGAGAACACGCCATGAACGCCCATGGGGAGTAGAAGTACAGCTGTGCTCTTTCTTTAACCTCGACACTAGATGTGGGTGGGTGGTAAAGGCCACTTCCCGGCTACTTTACGCGCGGGAAAGGTCCCGGTGCTAGTAGTGAAGAAGGTTGGTTGGGCGCCAGAGCCGGTCTGGAAGGGTCTGGAAAACCTTGCCCCCATCTCTATTCTATCCCGGACCTTCCAGCCCTCAGCGGTCCTCTATACCAACCATGCTATGCCGGTCAACCTTACTGTCACTACGTAGACCTACTGTAATTTTGACGGGAAGTTCAGTCGGTATAGCAACTAGCTACGGCTTGTACGGTCCGGGGATCGAATCCCGGTGGGGGCGAGATTTTCCGCACCCATCCAGACCGGCCATGGGGTCCACCCAGCCTCCTATACAAGGGGTACCGGGTCTTTCCCGGGGGTAATGAGCGGCCGGGTGCGTGAAGCTGACCCCTCACCCCTCTCTAGTGCCGTGGTCTAGAAAGAGTAGAGCTATATCTCTACTCCCCCTATGGGCCGTACAGCCTGTACAGAGCCTCAGTGCCTGTACAAGGGTACACTTTACCTTTACTTTACGTAATGATACGTTGTGTCAAACTGGGAATGTATTGCTGTCACAGAAATTAATGTTTCAATTATTTGTTCTTTCTACAGATGTAATGGTGTGACACTCCCAAATTCTTCCTACGAACACGCTCCACAATTTTGACTTTAACAGCTCTCGACAGATGGCTCTGTAATGCCGAACCTTTAGCATTCGCTTCAGAACTTGCATCCAGTTTGTGGCGAATTTATTTCGCAGCACTGTGAAATAATTGATGTTTGTCACAAAATTTCGTGGGGTTATTTGTGTACTTTTGGCTGTTTTACGTGCTACACAGTTATGACTTCTAGGAGGGCAAGTTACTGTTCAATGGAAACAAAATGGCCTACTGCCTCATGCAATATTTATTGTTTCCACTATGGAATTCGCCGGACTAAGGCGTAGGTCTGCGACCTCTCGCCTGCTGAGATTGTGTGTTCGAATCCCACCGGGGGCATGGACGTATGTCTGTTCCGAGTGTTGTGTGTATGGTCAGGTAGAGGTCTGTGCGACGAGCTGATCACTCGTCCAGAGGAGTCCTACCGACTGTAATGCGTCATTTTGTGTGATCTAGAAGCCTCGTGAATGAGGAGGCCCTAACTCACTGGGGGCTGTCGCGTTATAAACAAACAAACTATGGGATTCGGATACTGATAATTCCTATCCTCCTTGTCTATAAATTACAAATGAAGCAATCAGCGCACGCATACTTGGCACTCCGGCTGTACCACGCAATAAAATCACAATGCGTTGTTTTCCGGAAGAAATCTTACACATAGCTGTGCCTCAAGAATACCAACGAAGAGTCCTAAATTATGAGCTGCTTTGTTCGGCAATGCTTGTGTTGAATGTTGTGTTTGCTTTTCACCTCCATTATTGCTTTTCGTTTTACTTTATTTTAGCTCGCGTAACAGGTTGGTAAACAGTAGGCACCACCTTGCTATTGACACTACACGACAGGCTATTATGGTCATGTTTTCGTCAGCGAGGAGTAAAGAATCGTGTGCGCTGACACACTTTTGAACACACCGCATGTAAAGTAAGGGCAGGGCTCCTCAGTTGAACATTACCAATGAAACATTCCTGTCTTCCCTGGGTAATGTTATTACACTATGTCAATTTGGGACAACAATATTAGCTTATTTAGGGTTTGTGACGCGCCCCTGGGAGGCTACATCACACCTGTTGGTGCAGCTTTGTAGCGGGACTTTCCGGTTCCCCCACCGACCTAAGGGGAAGCTTGACCTGCTAAGACTCGGCTGAGGGCAGACTCACACAGTCTGGACGGCAGCCTTTGGATGAATGATTGAATGAATGTAGGAGACCTATCGTGAGGAAGAAAGGAAACACTTGGCAATCAGAGCAGACTGTTGATTAATTGACAAAAATTTTGATTAAGAGGATACTTGTGCATTAACAATGTTGCATCTTTCTGACGCCCTCCTGTACATACCCCCCCCCCTCCCCCGGTCCTTCTTTTTCCATTTAACCCTTATCCTGCTAACGTGGAGAATATGGTGAGCTCCTAATAATGCCAGTAGATGGCAGATGGGATTTAATTCGGCGTTTAGAGGGTTAAAGAAGAATTGTTGTTGCACGAAATGTTACACAGAACAAGGAACCCTTTCGGCATATTTTAATAGAAGACATCCCGTTGGGCTTTAATTCTCAAAATAATACCAAATTGTTTATGCCGTCAGAACCCAACATATACAATAATCAGCATCTTAGTACGGCTACATGTTTCCATCCCTTCCTAGACAATCTTCAGGCCGACATTTAATAGCAAAAGGTACTATCAGTGTGCGCTATATATTATGGGATCCCAAATGTTTACAGAATATGCTTAAAAACAATTATAAAAGGTATTTGAGCTTAAAATACTGTATAACAGGAACAGTACATCCTGTTCGACAGTATTTTAACCTTAAATAATTTTATAATTGTTTTTACGCAGAATCTGTAAACATATGAGATCCCATAATGAATAGTGCACTGACTGTACCTTTTGCTATTATTCTTTCCGTATAGTTACGCCAAGTTGTCCTGCTGATTTCTAATTTCTGTATGGCGGGCTTACCCGCTGACTCTTACACATTTCGCCAGTTATTCAGTGGATCCACATTTTTTAATTATTTGAAGCTATTACTCATTAATTAAAATACAACATCAAATCCATTCGAGTGTGGTCGGAAATTGTATAATGTTATCACAAATTTAATACCAACATTACAGTGACATGTGTATAATGCGCCGAAAATTTTCTATACTTCGAAATTAGTAATTCTGATGTGCGTCATCCCCGTTGTGTTTTATACAATAGTAAGGAGCTTAGTGTAGTAATACATACTGTCAAACAGAACTATATTACCACTATTATTACAATGAGGGTTCTAACAACGACATGTTTCGGCCCTACACGTGGGGCATCTTCAGGTTGTAATTAGACTAGATCAGTTGTACTATAATGCGTGGAGCATTCTTGGAAAAATAGGAGTTACCATGGTACCCCCTCCCTATTTTTCCAAGAATGCTCCACGCATTTTAGTATAACTGATCTAGTCTAATTACAACCTGAAGATGGCCCACATGTAGGGCCGAAACATGTCGTTGTTAGAACCCTCATTGTAATAATAGAGGTAATATAGTTGTGTTTGACAGTATGTATTACTACACTAAGCTCCTTACTTAGCCGAAATTAGTATTTGTCGAAAATTGAATTTCTCATTAAATTACTTTACAAGGTCATACTAAACTTCATTGCTCATACAACACAAACAAAATCACCTTACTCAAACTCTGATCTTCTTCGGCGATAAAGTCTAATCGGAATTCGCACCGTTGAATATCCTTCACCCGGTATGAAATTGGTGAATAAGGATCTATGCAAGAAAATTGAATCGTTTTTTAAGTCGTCTTTGGTAGAAACTGTTTATGACTTGCGAATTACGTAAGTAATACCGACGATCGTAGAGAAAGTATAGCGTTGATATTCAATTTGTTTTCTATACGTGAGTTCCTTTCTAGAGTGATGGCAGATTTACTTCGAACTTGTCCGCTACTTTTCCAACATTCACGCTACTGAGTTTACTTACAAATTTTAAACAAAAATGGTGCGGATGGTGCCGTGTGTCGCACGGCACCATCCGCACCCTACACGCGACCTACACAGCGGCTCTCAAGACCACCACCCATCCACAAACTCGGTGCAGAAAACCGTATGCTGCAACTCAAAATCTAATGCTCCTGATGACGGGCGTATTTACCCGAAACATGTCGAGCTAAGAATACGTCAATAAAATTACCTAGTTGCATCAAGTTGGCATTTCACTTTATTGCATAACTGTAAAATAATTCATCTGTCATATAATACAGAAAGGTCAAGTGTAACTTTCCCTGATATTATGCTACGTTGCCCAGCACTGAAACTGAGAACTTTCGGTTAATCTGAATCTTGATCTGAATAGGAATTACTGTTACAGAACAGCAGTTGCGGAGGATAACAAATGTAAGGCAACATTACGAAAGTCTGTGTGTCTTATTTACCTACACTAATCTTTCTTGCAAGAGGAATATATCAAGGTAACTCTAATTGTATTGTGATATTTTAATCCCTAAATAACATTAAAAAAATTGTTACAATGTACATATGTGACACTTATTTCCAAGAATTTTATTATGTCTTACTTAAAGAATAATTTTAAAAATTTAATTCACCAACACAACTACAAAACTTTTGTGTCCTTATCATATTTGAACGTCTTCTTGGCTGTTACGATTAAACGATAAATAATAAGTAAACGAATTTTATGATGCTCGTAATGAAGATATTCCCATCGACGGGCCTAAATGTGTCATTATCGTGAGCCAATTTTAACCCTTTGACGCCTAACGACCACTATAGTGGTCGTACCGAACCGCTAACCTCTAAACGTTGCATTTTATATATTTATTCAACAAATAAAGGTACTGAATATTTTAAACACGGTATATACTCTCCGTTTTTTCCTTAGAAATGCAGTTTATTTCATAATCCTAACATATTTGGTTCCTGTACTATTCACATTTTATATACAGGATGTGCAAAAACTAAAAAAATAATTCCGGCGCCAAAAGGTTAAAGACGATTCAACAATTGAAGCACAGTATAGCATTGACAACCTGTGTTTTGCAGATGTCATCTTCTGAAGATAATGTGCAGTACAATTCACTGCACCTGAACCAAACAAATAGCTAACAATAATATTTAATCCGAAATTATGGCAGTGCAGGAATAAAAGATGTTTCAAAACTGAAGTGTCTCTATAACACACTTTTTTACGCACGATCTCTGGTCCTTGCGAACAAGGAAATAAAATGTCATTATATTAAATGACAGCAAGTTTAGTAAAACCAGTTCTCAGGTGTTACTTCCTTCACAGGTCAGATGTTACTTGACGTCTGCAACTGAAAATTGCTGTTCCCAACAGTTCGCAATACAGCGTGGCAGTAATACGGGTAGAGCGCGTGTAACGTGCCTGGTTATAGCAGGTCCATTGTGGAAACATGGTATCGATGTTAATAGGTTAACAGTTGGTACCGCCTTATGCAAATAGGATTAGGAGAGAACAAACTTTGTAGCAGGTGTGAGCGTTTGTTGATGAATGGTCACTTTTCGGAACTCTAGACCTAAATATCAGTGTATTATATTCGTAAATACATTAAGGACGAAGGAAGGAGAGTCTGTGTTGCCTGCTTGGAAACAATATCCAAGGCACAAAGACTATAATAAATGACACGTTATGTGACAAGGAAGTATTCACTTTATGTGCTTTTTATTGACTGTTCGCTTAACGAGCCTCTCAACAGACCACAGTATATGGCCTCGAATGGTAGAATTTCAATGAATAATGATTGTGGAAGGACGTAAGGAAGTGGTCGTTTCCTAATTTCAGGTATTATTCTGCCATTTGTTTAGAGGGACTGTCAAAAACTTACAAAACCTCCACTCAGCATAACTCTTTTTCGGATTGATGCTTGCATCTGAGATCTCCACACCATTATGCACGCCTGGAAACCATTTTAACACTCAGTTTGTTGACAAATAATGGGCTCCGTGGGCCTGGATGTCTTTCTCTTAAAAGTGTTACGTGTTGTAAGGTAGAGGTCTCTGCGTCATGCAGGTCCCTCGTCTAGAGAAGTTCTGTCGACTGTATGCATGAGTGTAATCGTGAAACCTTTTCCATGAGGAGGGCGTGGCCCACAAGAGTTGTCATGGCATGAAGAAAAAAGTGCCATGCGGAAGATTCACACTGAAGATTAACCTAATAAATGTTTATGTGACCTTGAAGTGAGTGTTGCCACGAGAAATAAGCAGTTTCATTATTTCCTTGCACTTTGTTCAAATCACAGACTGCAGATAAAAGCGGACGCTGTAGCTTGTCATTCCACCTCCCAGTCTACGTTCGAAGAGTCGACAGGTAAGTGTCAATTGCACAGAGTATGGATAGGCAGATGCAGTACTGGGATAGTATCCTACATGCAAAAATGAAATACGTTTACAAATATGTAGAAATGAAAATTTCTAAGTAAGCAATAGGGAAAAGTTAAGTTGAGAGATGCTATTGATAGCAACCAATTTTGATTCCTTCTGGTAAGACATTTGCCTGTGAATGCATGGAGTAACTACATATAGTAGGTACCGGCCTAGATTCCAACCATTGCATACCCAACTCAAGTCGGAAGTTTTAACACAGAATTGTCTTGTATTTCTTTTCCTTTTGCCCAGTAGGTAGTGATCTTAAAATTTAAAATTATTAAAGTACTGTACACACCAGACTTGGATCACGTTAGGCGGAAACAATTTTATATTGATACCCTGCGACTGAGGTATTAAATTTCTCCAAAATTTCTATGTTGACAGGTCTTAAAAAACAGATAGATTTTTATGGCACAATTCTTTACACGGTAATGACAATGAGAACTCCCAAATACCTGTTAATATTCCGTTTTATTGGAATAAAACGTTTCCATTGAATACATGTGAAATGCCTTGTGTAAGAATAACTTAAATATGAAAGATAAAGTTTCCCGTGTCCACACGCCATGACGGCCTATAGGGTATAGATCCACTCACTCTTAACTTCGGCATTAGATGGCGGTCAACGTTTAGCTTAAGGCCCTGGCCACTTTACCCCCGGAATAAATCACGGTACAATTGGATAGGAGGCTGGAGGGTCCAAACAGCCGGTCTGGACGTTTCGGAGAAGAGAGAAAATAGGTAAATAATTGTTTAGTGACTAGAATGAGTTAAAAATTACGAGGGGGTGCTGATAAGTCCTTAGCCCGCCCTAATTCCCGATGCCGTAGGATGGAATCGATAGTGTCTTTGGAAAGAGGGGTCTATTCATGTGCCGAATTGCAAGTCTTTTCTTGTTGCAGAGGCTGAAAGGAAGCATGTCAGGCGACGCGCGCGATTTCAACAACATGGAGACGCGAGCTGTCATCAAGTTTTTTTTTTTTCTGCAAGACAAAGCACCGAAGGAAATTCACGCCATTCTGATAGAAACACTAGGGGAACATTCACCATCATAT
>Ga0123355_10015715_pt1 | contig 11900 bp, 9 predicted proteins | sample TergutEmb28metaG_3_FD_89872 | JGI IMG/M metagenome (GOLD analysis project Ga0123355, IMG submission 89872) | Embiratermes neotenicus P1 segment gut microbial communities from Petit-Saut dam, French Guiana - Emb289 P1 | ecosystem: Host-associated > Arthropoda: Insects > Digestive system > Gut ... | reverse complement strand
TATTGCTTGTTCCATTACATTTGTAATACTACAAGCTATACATAATTTACAAATATACATTTACATTAGATCTGATTTCTCTGTTACTATTCTGCGTTTAGTTTGTCGAACGGTATTTCGTTTGCAAATTTTACAAATTCTCAATTCTCGTATGCATATATTGTGTATGTACATGTGTGTGTATGGTCTATATGAATGTATTACGTGTGTGTGTGTGTGTGTGGATGTATGTATGTTCGAATGTGTGAATATATGTAGGCATGTATTATGTGTGTATATGAATGCATGTGCGTGTGTGTTTGTATGTATGTACACGTGAGTATGTAGCGTTGGAAGAACATTTCAAAACAATTTCGTTAGGGTTCTGAGTGGAAACAAACATGTCAGTCGGTATGGACTTTCGTGTCGATGTAAGAGAGTTTCGTATTACCCATTGTGCCACGTACCTAATCAAATATATTCGTGAACACTTTGTGCTTCCTTTGTTTAAATTGCTAATTTATAATGCAAAAACAAATTTAGACAGAACGTACATGTCTGCACTTTACGAAGTGTAGTGTAATTCATTTGTACACGTTGCGAGCTTCTGTGTACTATCCTTGATTTCCACAACTGCTGGTCACGGTCTTCTTGTATATTTTTGTATTCCTAGTAGCCAATTAAAAGTTCTTACCAAATATGCAGTTTCGGTTTCTCGGCACTTTTGAAATAAAGAACGCTTTTGTGCCTTGAATAAATTGTTATATACTGAAACGCTGAATCCCTATCGGTATCTGACATTTTCCCGATATAATATCCCATCGATTTATCGATATCAACTGACTGCTATTTATACACGTCTTGAGGACCAACGACGTAGCCTCTTGTTTGTATGGCACAACGTTTATCATCAAATACTTCAAATTCTTTAGCTACATCAGCCACGGGAACTTGTCGTGCAGTGCGGCGGGGTGAAACTGATTAAAAATTAACGATTTCCTCACAGTGAGCCTAACGAGGAAGCCATGATAGCTGTAGCATGAGAAATGAGGTTATGTACATATCTATTTACAAGCTAAGAAGGACGTGGCGTGGAAGTCACATTGTCCATTCAGTGTTCAGACACATCAACATGCATTAGGAGAGAATTCGGTTGACAGGCAGAGCAGCTGTGACAGTCACAATGTAGCATAAGGTCTGCCTGTAACACAATCCCTTCCGCCTGATTAATGACTAGGTAAGTTTGTCGTGATGGTAATGTCTTTGTAATAGCACTCTATTATTAGTGCCGGAGAATAAAGCATCATGAGATATATGGACCTATGTCGTAACTACATGACAGATTCTGAGATATGAAGCTCTGACAGCGACAGTATTCCAGAAGATAAAAGCCAGCAACCTCCAACATAACTGTGGTACTAATGTACCCATATACGTGGCGTCGTATTCAAGAAGGACGAATCTAGTTAGCAATTCATCATTAAGCTAAGCAGACCGCGTTAATTGGATCAAAATATTTATGTGCAGATGTACATAAGGAAAATAATTTTGTACAATATTTATATTTTTATGGTGCTGCGGCGCAACGCGGGCCTCCTCATTCTTGAGGTTTCTAGATCACACACAGCGACGCATCACAGTCGGTAAGACTCCTCTGGACGAGTGATCAGTTCGTCGCAGAGACCTCTACCTGACAACACACAACACTCACAACAGACAGACATCCATGCCCCCGGTGGGATCTTTTTTCTCTTAAAATTTCCGTGACCGTGATTTTATTTATTTGTTCTTGTTTTATTCATATATGACTATGGTACAGTAGCACGTAGTTTCAATATACATAATATCGGAGATTATGACTAAGATACGATGCTGACAATGGGAATAAGAGATCGTATTTATATTATTTCGGTACTACAGATGACTATAGTAACACCCTCCGAACCCATTATCAGTCTGAGGTCGATTTACATCGGGATAGTCAACATCTGCACCAGCTAAAGAATGGTACAAGATTCTATGTCTTGACTCGCAACATAAATGATGCCCCCAACATTCACATACTACTCCCATACTGTGATCGGACTATTTGTCCACGGTAACCCACACTTCAATTATTTAGAAAATCTCCTATAACTAGAGGCAATATTTGTAACATCGGACACCAAATCCCGGTTCACTGGATATGCACTTAAAGACCGTATGCCACATTCAAAGGATCGATGCACTAATGTGTGATTAATATTTTATGCCTAGTTGTGAAAGTACACCAAGGGCGTGATGTCTAATTACATTGCTAAAGGTTATATGGAGAAACAAACCGTTCATTCACTGTTCTATGGCATGTCCAAGACACAGAGGTAGTTTGCCACAAGAAGTATCCATTTCACTGTTTGGTACAATTTGTATTTATTTGCCTGCATGAATGCAATGAAGTCCAGTAGCGTGAGTTCCTGGTTGGGTCGTGTTCGGAAAAGTATTACATTAGCCAGTATCCACATGACAACACGTCGTCGCGTAGGAGGCCTCAGTGCACATTGTGGTCGTGAGAGCCATTTGCTCGGTATTCGAGCTGGGATTGTACTGAGAATGAGGGCAAGTTTCTGTGTTGCCCATTGCCAGACCTGTGGTCCTTCTCCACATTCGATGAGGCGATGTTGTAGCGTGTCGTGCATGCCACAATTACTACACTTATAAGTAGGTGATATTCGTATCTTGTAGAGACGGACATTGACGGGAAGAATATCATGTATTACTTATACCATGCAGCTTTCGTCCTTCCAGGTACAGGAGTGCAGTGAATGTTCTTCCACACGGTGTTCCAGTCTGTATTTGGCCATATTTTGGTGATGCGCATATCTTGTATACCTGTTCCATCTCTACTTATGTGGTACAAAGTATTGTATAATCTTCTTTCGTATGCAAGCCTGGATTCCATAAGCCCTTGTTCGTCAACATACGCCGAATCCATCGCAAAAGCCACAGAAATTCTAACATTTAGGTCCCATGTCCGCATCCAAGCCGACATTATTGTTCCTTGCTTCATCACTTGTTGTCGCATTCGATATAAAAGCAATGCATGACTTTTTACAGGCAGATTCGTTAAGTCCCAGCCTCCTTCTTCCTTTGGCCGATATAGGGTTGACAGAGGCACACGAAATATGTCGCCCTTCCATACAAACCAAGAGATCGTCGTATTCAGTTGACGCACACATGCGTCAGGCGGGGGATAGGTTTGAGACATATACCATGCACGCGCCATGAAGTATTAATGGACAGATTGTATTCTCTTGTCTTAAGTCAGCATTCGACAGTAAGCTTCTTGAGTCTGTGCTCGTATTTTCGCGGTTGTCTTCGTCCAGCTAGGAAGGGCCAATTCCCCGACAGTGTTCTTTATCTGGAAACCCAAGATTGTTACAGTGTCAAGGTATGGAATGTTCTTAATTTCAATAGATTTGTCCCATATCCCAAAGACTATTGTCCGTGATTTTTGGATGTTCTCTCTTGCCCCCGATGCAGCTTCAAAACAGTTTATCGCTTCCTGTAGCGTTGGTATGTCAGTACGAGTTGTCACAAATATTGTAACATCGTCAGCATATTCTAAACCGAAGTCCTTGCACGATGTCGCCCTATACGTAGGCCGCGGAGAGAATTTTCCACTGTACAGAGGAGTGGCTTTAAGCACATTGCATACAAAATCATGCTTAAAGGACACCCCTGACGGATGAAGCTCTTGATTGGAAAGGGACAGGATCTGTAACCATTTAATTATACCGACGATGTCGAGTTGTTGTAGATATTCCATATGCGTTTCCTGAAACGTTCACTGAATCCGTACTTACACAGTACCTCGAACAGGTATTCGTGGGAAAAGTTGTCAAATGCACCTTGGAAGTCAATCGTTAGGACGCACAGTGGGGATGTCGTAACTTCCGCATAGGCAACTGCGTTTCTTATAGTGGCAATGGCTTCAAATACTGAGTTGCCCATTAGGCCGCAATGGTGGCTGCTCTGAAGGTCCTGCGTCCATGGTCGGAGGCGATTAGCTACGATTCTGGTCACTAGCTTGAAGACAGTTTTAAGAATTGTTAGGGGCCTGTAGTGTTCAAAGTGTGTGGCGTGTGGTTGCTTCGGTATACAGACAACTATCCCAAATTTCTGATAGAAATGAATTCGTCAGTGTAATTTCATTTACTATTTGCAGGAGGTCTTCTTTGGTCGTCTTCCATGTTTTCTACAGGAATTCCAGGCTTATGCCGTCAGATCCAGGGGCCTTATGGGGTTTCCCTGATTTTATTGCATGGTAAATCTCTTCCAGCGTGACAGGCTCCTCCAAGGCTAAGTTCGCTGCATCAGGAACCGTCGACAGGTTACAATCCATTAGACGCTTCATGCACTCGCCACTCACGGGAATAGTGTCGTACTTACTTTAGAAGTGTTCCGCAAAGACACGCGGTATGTCTAGTGAAGACGTCTGAGGGGAACCATTCTTGTCATGAATCATGTTGATCGTTCTCTGTACTTGCCCTTTCCTCTCCTTTATTAGGTGATGTAGGGATGGATCTTCTTCTCCAAAACGGTCCTGTACTCAATTGTCCACCCACATTGATCGGTAGTATGTATTATTCAATCGTGTGATCTTCGCCTTTAAGCTCTTTAATGCAAGTTTTTTGTCACCACTGTCTCTCTCATCATGCAGGACATCATACAACGCACTGTAGTAGAAGTGTTCCATAATCTCACGTTCTCTGCAGCGTACCATGCCGGCACGGCTGAAGAGGAGGCGGATTCTTCGCTTCACTAGTCTACACCACCACATCACGCGGGACGGGTAGTAGTGTGCATTTTCCCTCTACATTTCCCAATGTTGTCTAAACGTTTGGAGAAAATGTTGGCCATACAGGTAGGTTGGATTCATCTTCCAGTAGCCTTTACCCCGTGTCGAGCAAGAGGCAGAAAGTGAAACTCGTAACATGACGGCCAGTTGGTCCGTGAACGCAGCAGCTATCGACTCCACTCCCTGTTTTGACTGCAACAGTTGTCGCGATAAGTATATCCTGCCTAGTCGCGACGCTCCCTGTGCCGTATAATGCGTGTATATCATTTGCCCCTGGTTCACGTCCCACACGTCCACCAGGTCCAGAATTGTTACTAGTCTTGTGAGTGCTCGGCTGGCATTAAATTAACCCTACAATCGGAGGGCGTAAGAACAAAATTAAAGTCTCCTGCTAGAACCATGTTGTCGCTAGAATGCATAAGCAGGCGTGCAACATCGCCATAGTCGAATTCCTCTCTTTCACGCCTCTGTTCAGAACCGAAAGTTGCATAAATATTTATTATCCTGATTCCATTGAAATGTGCTGATATTCCTCTTCCCGTAGGTATGCGTTACATGTTACTTAGTAAGTAGCTATCCTTTGCAAGTATAGCGGTCCCACGACCCTGTGTCCCCATATTGATGTATGACGCAAATCTTCGAATTGTAGTTATCTTAGAATTTGTGACTTCCTGTAACAAGGCCAGGTCTATGTCATGTTTATATAGAAATTCCTCAAGCATATGAATTATTGTTGGAGCTGATATTCAATTGATATTTATTGTTGCAATTTTATATGTTTAATCCATTCTTGTAGGGAGTAGTAACAGGGGTGTACTGTGTGGTGGGTGGGAAATCTTCTATTGAGTTTTGTGTCTATTTCTACTTCGTGATCTGTCCCTCGGAATGGTAATATCCCAGTCCGTTTTGAGTTTCTTCAGACGTTTCGAACTCAAAGAGGGTTTGGAAGTGTTGGGTCTCCGTCCGTCACAGGCGGTTCCTTCGTCATTAGGTGTTTAGAGGCCCTTTTTTTTTGTTCTCCAGGTGTTAGTGTGTCGGAGTCCCTCCACTGGCTTATGTCAGGAGTAATTTCTTCAAATTCATCCCCAGTCTCTATTCCATCATTGTCCTTCTGAGTGTCCTCTCTTCCACTTCCCACTAATTCCTGTGGTTGGGCGATAATGCCGGTCAAAGTTTCTTTTGTTGGAATTTATGTCAAGTCACACTGGCTATGCGTGCCAACTACTCCGTCTGGAGGTGGATGTCATTTGCAGGACGTTCTATGATAGGTTCATCAGACATGTATGTTATGTCACGTTCTCCCTCTTCTTGTAGTTGTCTTAATATGCCATGTTTCACCGCATGCCCCCACGATTCTGCCCTGTTTGACGTGTAGGAGGGAGTTGACGACTTCCGATAGGGACATTCGACAGAGTGATTACCTTGCTTGTTACAGTTGTAGCAAGTAGGTGGTTGTCCTTCATATGTAGTGAGCACTCTATGATCTGCTATAATCATATGAGAAGGCACGTGCTTTTTGAGATTCAATTCCACTATTTTGACTCCATTCGATATCTTGTATCTATATTGATTAGGCCAGTGTTCTTCCTGGACGTCCTTTACATTGCCATATTTTGACATTGCGTCACACAAGACAGGCTCATTTACCTCTGGAGTTAAGTTCGCCACTCTGATCCGTCTCAAACCCATGCCAGCTAATTCTACCTTCACTATGGATATCTCACCATTGTCGTGTTTGTATTCCTGATGTCCCTTTGTGTTCTGAAGTATCGACTGCATTATCTCTGCCGAGACGAATTTTATATATAATCGCCTGCGTGGACCATCTATCTGAATCATTTGGATATCGTCTTCTTGCAGACGCAGTTGTGCGTATATCCATTCATGTATGTTGAAGGCGGTTATCCCCGGGCTTCGCATGTCAAAAATACAAACTATCGTGTTCTTTCGTTCTCCCATTTCCATGTAATGCTGTCGAATGTATGTAACTCACTCACTTGCACTCAGCGAGTTATGTAAACAAAACGTAAACACAAAACGCAATACAACACTCCTCGCGTACAGCACGTTCACTACAAATCGACCGTATTCTACCATTGCTAACAGCAGACTGTGTACCCACGATCTCAGCAGGCGAGCGGCCGCAGACCTACGCCTTAGACCGCGTGGCCACTGGGACCGGCTTTGTACAGTATTGTACAAGCTTATATACGGTATTTTCCTTCTGTGGCTTCTTATCAGACCTATTATTGCCTAGGTCTGTGTTCTGAAAATTTCACGACGTTCATGAATTCTGTTGATGTTATGTTTTGAGACAAGGTCAGTAACACATAATTGCAAAGCTTCGAATGTTGGGTTGATTCTTGACTGATGAATTGGCAAGGATTTGGAAGGCAGCCGTGGCGGGTTATTCCGGCATTTGCCTGTAGGTACGTCGAACAATCAGGGCAGACTTGTTACGATAGTCGATGCTGTGATGGATATTCGAACAAGGTGTCTTCCCAATACAGTACATATGTAGATAAGCTATAGGCCGCAAGGAAGTGGCTATTGCTGTTAAAACTATTGATATTAACATGAATTTCCTAAATTAGATAGACATACTCCGACTGACGTCGTAGCGACTTAGGTCGTTTGCACCCAGACACACTGTATTAAGCCAAGAGTACAAATCCTTACGTGCGATACTGAACATATTTTCGAGTTGCTGGACCCCTCTGATCAGGAACTCATGCTCGACCAACTTTTTGAAATTCTGAAGCAATGTGCTCTTGCAAGAGTTGAGGAACGTGAACTTGAGCTTGAGCCTAAGGAGATGATCGTCACTTTTTCGAAGTTGACGGAGGGACTTTGATTTACTGTGATATCTGGAGACATTAATTCAAATAAGCAACAAGCAGCAATAATTAGACAAGGAACGTTGATGTTGTTTGCTTGATATGAGGAGATTCTGAAGGAAAATGAGAAGTCTGTGTCTCTCCAAATTGTAGTTTCTGAGCGTTAAGTCATCATCAATGATTTGTTCATTACCAACTGTGGGGTTCGACATTTGAGACGATGATACAGACAGTCGGCCTACAGCTTAAAATGAAGTGCTCCTTCCTTAAGTTATCATTTGTTTATCATTTCATATTCTTTGTAGATTTTTTATAAGTATGAATATACATTTTTTATATCAAAACCGACTGTCTGGTTCTGCTTTCTCGGTATTAACATAAAGTTTATGGAAGAATTTGTCTCGAATAATGCGGCCGGTCTCGGGAACACCTGTGGCGTAACTGCAGGGGATGACTGTACTTCTTTTCACAAGTATAATCTGCAACCACACATTAAGGGATAATATTTGTTGTTCTTGATACTTTGATCTCAGTTGCTGCTAGAAATGGGCAACACCTTCATACAGAGCAGACGGCACGTGAAATTTTAGTGTGATAAGTGCTGCTCCACATTAGGCGGTAAGTGTAGCGCGAATAAGACAATTCAAGTAATTCGCCAAGCTCGAAATTCGCAGTTTTGCTTTACCCTTAGTACTCAGCTATACCATCCGCGTTACTTGGCTGTATAAACCCACGGTTCTGAATCTGTAGGCACAAGGAATAGCGTCATGGTTGTGTCACCGATAGAATCACATTCAATGGCGGATGCGTTTGTAATGAATGACTGTCTGTTTGACCGACTTATTAACTAGCCCAATAACTAACTAAATAACTAGCTAACTGCCTGACTGAGTAACTAACTAACAGGTTGGAGTGCAACTCTGCTTGAGAAGCTAATAAGCCCTCAGATATTCGAGAAACACACAGAATTTTACGAATTCGGAATTTCGTGACTACGTTCGCAAGCCATTAGACTCTATGAACTAGGCAAATTCTGTCCATATCCTTTCATTTCATTCATTTAAAATACTTTGAATACTATCTTTCCATCTACGTCTAGGCGTTCCAAGCGGCCTTTTTCTTTCAGGTTTCCCCACATAGTTCTGCTTGCTTATCTTTTTCTTTTGTCATACGTGCCACATGCCCCGTCCATCTCTTCCTCTTAATTTGATCAACCGAATAATAGTAATAATGATAATAATAATAATAGGCACACATCACGAAGCTCCTCAAGTTGCAGCAGATCTAACGATATTACAGTTATCCATGGTTTTGCAGGTGTGTGTTCATACGTAAGCTACGTAACTTTCACGGTTAACATGGGATTCATATTATTATTAGGTAGGGTAATTGCAGTCACACAGTCTTCAGAATTATGGGATTGGTGTATTTTCTTATGGCGCACCTTTTGCTGTGATGACGTGAATTTGGTACAAAATATACGGTATCAGACACTGTCTCCACAGACACACGAGTTCTCCGCTTTAGACAAATTAGAAAGGGGTTATACTTTACTACAAGAAAGCATAAGTTGCATTGAACTGATCGTCAGTGTCAATAAGATGACACAAGGGCCTCTTAAATCACTTACGTATAAAATAATACTTGATTATATCAGTAGCGCAGGTTGGTTTATAGGTAGGGTACTGTCATCTAACCTCGCAGATCGAAGTTAGATCCTTTGTTGGTAAATATGTTTTGAAGAATAAAACCGAATGATTCGTCCTTTCTGAATATCGTTCACTTCCCGTCCGCTATGTCAGGTTTCTTCTCGTGTATTTAACCCTTCTAAGTCTAAGTTTTTCTACGTCATATTTAAAAATTAAACTGTTGCGACACACAAAATTCTTGTTTCTGCCTTATAATCACCAACAGTTTAATGACGCTTAGGCAGATGTAGCTGTTTAGTCTAAAATTATTAATTATATTAGTGCACTGTGTTGACAGAATGCAGATTATTGTTAATTTTAAAATTTAATTTTTAAAACTCGTGACCCTGTGCTGGATAGGAGTGCATCTTGCGTCCAAGCGGACATCTCAGCAGACAGTATCCCTGCTATACTATAACAAAAGCTTCTTTTTCGCATAGATGTAATTTTGCGATTTTATGCACTACACTACTATATTCATAATAAACGGAGGCCCTTCTTTTCGAGACGCCAGTTCCTTCCAAACCGACTTTCAAACTCCACCAGTCAGATGCAACCCACCGGCTTGTATAAACTGCTTTATGGGACCCGACGCGAACGGCAGCCCCGACTAAACTTGTTGTAGCATCGTTAGATAAGGTAGAAATGTATGCTGCAGCTCTAAAGTGTATTACGAAGATTCACAGTCGTTTCCTCTTAACACAGCGTATTCAGAACAGAATTGAAAGCCTAGAAGGGTATAAGGTAGAGTTAAAGTTGTCCGTGTACTTTGTTACGTTCCTCGCTCATGAGGTGTATGGTGGAGTAGAGGTATAGCTCAAGGAATTTTAACCTCTTCACTAGCCGGATCTGAGTGGTTAGCTTCACGCCCCGTCTTGCTTTATCCCGGAGAAATTACACTCTTTACCCTCTGGGTAGGAAGCTGATTGGGTGACAAAGCCGGTCTGGATTCTTTGGAGTAGAGAAAAGTTATCTAATCTCGCCGAATATCGAACAACGAACACTCGAACATCAGCCTGCAGCCAATCATCATAGCCACTGACCTGTGAATGCCCTTTCGTAGAGTTCAGTACAGGTTGATAACACAATTGTTTAGTGTGATGTATTTGCAAGTGCTTGTATCGAGCCTCCTTCTGTGAATACGGGCCAATGATTTATGCACACCCAGCACCTTCCTACTGGCCTTTTGTCTGCGCGGTCACTCATACATGCATAAAGGCTACGGAGGCGAGACTAAGATCGCAGCATTATATTGCAACACAACAAGATCCTAGCAAGGTCATAAATTTTCATATTCCTCTCTCACTCTTACCGGTGGCTCAGTCAGAAGTCAGACCGAAAAACAACTAAAACCAACACGAAAGCAGAAGGTTTCTTTAGGATATTCAGGATTATAAGTGTGAAACGAGAGGAGTGAGAGAAGACCGTACATTTGCAGACCACTTCATTTCAGTGTGCACCAAAATTATCTTCAAATTAAGTGTAGAAGTTAACAAGTTTACGCAAGTAAAGAAAGTTCTGCTTCGGGCACTTCAGGAATTCCTGTTCTAAACATTCAAAGTGTTGGAAGAGGAAAGTAACAAGAGTGCCCGACATCTAATGTGCTTGATCTTATGGTTGTGAAAAAAGTGTATTTGTGCAGAAGTGCGGAGGTGGGGTAGCTGCATGATCGAGGAACTACAGTTCGAATCGTGACAAAGAGAAGACAGTTTTCTGTCGCCAAATCTTCCAGACTTCCTCTGGGGCCCATCCAACCGCATATTCAATTGGTACAAAGAGCTTTTTCTAAGGGGTTAAAGCAGCCTGGGCATTATACTAAGACGTCCTTCTAGTACCGAGGTTAAAGCTGCATGTAGCTAGACTTTCACACCTTTATGTACCTTCACGGTTATCTAACTTACTTCGTACGGCATAGTTCTTCTAAACTTTTTTCAGCTAGCTAAAAAAATTTCCGGCTTTTTATGGAACCCAAGTTTCATTACTGTAATCACAAGAGTCCGCCATTAGTGCCTCATATGAGCCAGATTAATCCACTCAGCGTCTTATCATGCTTATATGATCCACTTTAACATTACCTTTCTTTCTATACCTCGGTCTTGAAAGTGGTCTCTTTCTGTTAGTTTCTTCGTCTAAACCCTATAGGCATTTATCTTCCATACGAGTCATACCCATCGGACATCTCGTCCTCCTTTATTTGATACTGCTCATATTGCATGTTGAACAGTAAAATCTGCATGGCATGTTTAATTAAGGATAGTGAATGATTTTTCTTATTAGTTGCGTCTGTCTCTCCTTCCGCAAATTCAAATGAAAAAAAGTGAAATGTTTGGCGTATTTGTGTGAAATTTGATGTTCGCAATTTTTATTAAAATATCTAGGGAGTTTTCAGTTAATATCTCACAACAGTAACAGGCTGTTTTTATGAAACCTTACATACACGGTTTTCTGTCCCCCCCCCCCCCCCCCCCCCCCCCCCCCCCCCCGGCCTTCACATTTTTTTGGTCCCCCCCCATTCCCGCCCATATTTTTGTTTGGTGGCACAACACAAATACCCCTCTC
>Ga0123355_10015714_pt1 | contig 11900 bp, 7 predicted proteins | sample TergutEmb28metaG_3_FD_89872 | JGI IMG/M metagenome (GOLD analysis project Ga0123355, IMG submission 89872) | Embiratermes neotenicus P1 segment gut microbial communities from Petit-Saut dam, French Guiana - Emb289 P1 | ecosystem: Host-associated > Arthropoda: Insects > Digestive system > Gut ... | reverse complement strand
TATATTAATGTCCGAAACATGTTGAGCACATAAGAAGTGAAATAAAATAGCAAGTGACATCAAGTTGGTCTTTTATTCTTCAACTATCACAATGATGCACGGTCCAATAAACATAAGATTCATGTAGATGTAAATTTTAGGACAATGTTAAAATGAATCACATTGGAGGACATGCAGTAGAATCATACAGCTCAAGACAAGGTCAACTGGGACACACCTATGAACATGGCAATGAACTTCAAGGTATCACTAATTGCATGGAATTTCATCACTACCTACAGAACAAACACAGAGTCAACAGTAACTCTCCTCCGCATAGTTAATCAATCAGTCACTGCCTTCCAGCATTGTTACAACTACATTCTTTCTAAATCTATAACTGAATCTGTATTATTTCTGCAATATCCATGTCACCATTCACCTTGTAGTGCCCAATAGAAGCCGCCACAACACAGTGCAGCTCTTTGTAAACAAAGATTAGGTTAGCAGTCCTATGGTTAATTCTGTACGTGGTTCAGGGCAGTAGTCTGAACAGCAGCAAATCACCTACTACTCTACTACATGTTGCACGTTTCGATAACCCTCAAGATGCAACACAATTGAGGGCCAGTACCAATGCAGTTTAAACTTAATCTCCCAGACTGTTCATCTCTGATGTTGCAATGACAAATCAGAAGAATTGTCAGAACATCTGGGTACTTAACACTGCCTGAGGTGAGAGTGCTGGCTATCACCAGATCAAAAATTCAGCCACACTACAGCCACAGCAGGCCATCAACAATATTCAAAGCAGCAGATTCTGACATCTTCTGACTACATTCTATATTACCAGATAAAGTATTCAACAACAGTGCTAATTTATTCCAGAAACAAAACAATGTACTGTCAACAGTTGTACTTTTTATTTATAAAAATGTGCTGCATAGCTCAGAGAAGTAGTACATGAAACTTAAATTTTTGCCAACATCTATGTTCTAATCTGTGAGAAACACCATACTGAGTAACTTACAGCTGTGAATGAACATAAAAGGGTAAAATATCTTCTATTTAATATACTGCAAACACAGGACGTGCCAGAGCATTATATCAGTAAGGAACCTAAACAGGCAAGGATTATAAGATTTGGGACTCTCACACAACTTTTTGTAGAAATAGAAAACACTGCCAGAAAGGTTAGACTACATATAAACCAAGGAAAAACAAAATATATGATAGTGGAAGGGAAAACCAGTTCAAAACAAAATAAAATAGGACAATTAACAATACAAAATTATACATTTGAAAGAGTTGAAAATTTTAAACATCTAAGTGTTATACTAAAAGAAGAAGATAACAACCACCTCATAGATTTTCAAGAAAGAATAAAAAATTCTAACGAAATGTACTTTATGTTCATGCTAAGGGCAATATTTTTGCACTACTTTGTGTAACAATTTGTTTATTAATTTTCGTTCTCCTCTTTATTTTCATTTATATTGTATTATGTTTATTGTGCAATGCTGAATATTCCAACGTGAGATAAAAAGCACCAAGCCAGGCTTTGCATTGGTGCCTATGTGCCAAGTCGCAGAGCACACTTGATGACTCAGAACCATGGGATAAGATGGCACGACTATAGTGTCATGTGCAAAGGGAGGACGCAGGCTAAGCGAAGCTTATGTTCTTAGTTTCAAGTTAGTTCAAAAGGAGCCAGCGTCTGAAACAGATGTGTACATGCTCACGCTGCACAAGGCAGCAAAGAGTCAGTCTTCTATTGGCTCCTTACAGGAATTGTTGTGCTAATATTGCCAGTGATTTAGCGTCAGTGATTTGTATAGGGCAAGTGATCAGAATAACACGTGGAATTGCGTTCCTCACACCACAACACAGGGTTGTAGTTTTCTAAGTTAATCACAGAGATTAGTATTTCACATAATACCAGTGTTTATATAGTGTCCTGTGCATTGAACTGCTATTCACATGATACACTTGCTGATTAATAATACTACAAGCCTTCATCTTCATACACTAACACAAGATCAGATCATATTATATGCAAACAGTGTTACATCACCAGATTGTGATAGTGCATATTGTGAATTTATTATGGAAGCATTTCAAACATTTTTCTGGAAGCAATTAGTGGTACCAAATTAAATTTAATCTTGTGTGACAGGCATTCACTTATGAATAATTTTTCCTGTTCCTTGTCTTTATTTATGAATAGGTTCTCCTGTTCCTTGTCTTTATGTTCTACAGAACCAGAGCAGTACATACACTTTATGCCACAAAAATTTTTTAGAAATAAAAATATATCTAAAAAACTAAAATTAAGATTAAAGAACACAATAATAGACAAAACTTTAACATATGCATCAAAAACCTGGATACTAACAAAGAGAGACAGAAAGCAAATAAACATTTTTTAAAGGAAAGTGTATAGAAGAATTTTAGGCCCAGTACACGACAATGAAAAAGAAAATTGAAGAATATTAACCATAAAGAGTTTTACGGAATGGTTAAAAAACCCACTATAACAGAAACAATACAGTTAAATAGATTACGTTGGTTTGGGCATGTACAGAGAATGGAATAAAACCGAATTCCCAAAAAAGTATTATATATGAATTTGGAAATAACAAGGCTTAGAGGCAGACCAAGAAATAGATGGCAAGATGAAGTGAGAGTGGATGGAAGACTAGTTGGTGGAAAAGGGTGGAAGGAAAGAGTATATAACAGAGAGAAATGGAAGAAGCTCCTGAGAACGGCAAGGAATCGTCGCATTCTGCACATTGCAATGGAATGAACTCTCACACATGTGACTGTGGGGATTACTGTCTTCTGGAATGTGATGGCATGCAGTGTGGTAGACAAATGGTGACATTCTGGATAGAAATCCTGCCTATCGTTTCTGGGCACTAAACCCAGAAGACAGTGATCTTCATGGCAGAGTTTGATTCCTCAAACTGGTACTTACTTCTGTTACTGCAGATTTCTTTGCAATCTCTGCTACAGGCTCTTCAACTGTTAGTGATTGTGACAGTGATGGAGGAGGAGGTGGAGGAACTTCAGGGTTGAGTTTACGTGGTGCACGTGGTGTCATCTTCTCAAAGTCTTCTTGTGTTATAATATTCACAGTCTTGTAGCTCCCCGAGCTCTGCTGCTGGCAAGAAACACAAAGTGAAACAAGCACATTAATAAACATTCACTACGACAATTACTGCTGATATAAACAATTACTGCTGACGCACATCTCATTATCCTACCATTTTGTGAAACTTCCTATGTTCCTCTCAAAAAATGCCACATACAACTTAATGCTTTAACCTTTAGCCAACTGAGGTGGGTATTTAAATTTCTGCACATGGTTTGCAAAAAACACATTACTTGAACAGAAAAAAAATTATAACACACAAGGCATTTTGTGGAAAATAAAACACAAATTATGCATCATATCTTAAAAATGCAGTGAATTTCCTTGTTGCCTAAATATATAAAAAGAACTTCTAGGGTTGGTTGCCTATGTGTCTTTCCATTTGGAAATAGAGAAAAGGCATAACAACCAAGTAGCTGTTCTTCCTGCCTACAGCAGCCAGGCAATAAATTACAGTATGTCTTTTACCAACACCACATGCAATCTACATGAAAGACTGTGTTCATATGGGCACCACAGTAAGTTGTGAGCTCCAATGTGTATCAACAAGTAATTTCACAAGGTGCCAGGCCAGACCTGCTTCAAAGGGGGGGGTTTGGTGCTTACAGACTCTTTTGTGGAGTAAGATAAGTTAAAATTCATAGGGAAACAGACTATAAACTCCTGGCAGATGCAGGTTTCATAAGTCATAAAGCCACCACAACTGCCATACTGAGAGCAGACATTAATGAGATGATGCGTGACACCTGAACAGGCAGTTACAGTGTTACTTCCACTATAACCATCCACTCATTTCAAACTCCATGAGACAAGACTACAGACAACACTGCTAAACTAACATGTGATTCAGAATCTGACCATGTCTTACTTGACAAAGAGAAATACCCTGTTATACCCTGATCAAAGGACCTGCAGGTGTAGTCAATCAACAAAGTGAGATACCTACAACACAGGCACCAGTTCTGATGGTCACTAGACTCTACTTCAGTATCCACTTGCAAATACTTTAATATGGGGACAACTGAAAGGTGCAACAAATGTTAATGATGAACCAGTTCGCTGTCACGTGCCTGGCAACAGACAAAACATTGCACCCCACATAAATAAATGACTGACTCCCGACTGGGTTCTCATATTTTATACAACAGTTCTTATTATTCTGCTGGTGGAGACCATACACCACCACCACCAGCACTTGGAACACACTAGTCACTGGACCTGCTCCAGTACCTGACACCACTGTATCTGAAACTTTTCTTTTTCTGGTTATTATTACTCAAGTGGGACATGAGACAACATGACAGACTATTGAACTGAGACTGAACAGTTCCTTACATCATTTTACAGCTCAACAATTGCATGTGACAAGTTTGTGCACACTCTTTGGAATCTCTACTTTGCTCTTGACAATAAACTCTGACCTGTAATAAACACTGAAAACCAAGACATATTTCCGACATACTGAATGAAGCATCCTAGAAGATTTATGTCCCTTCAAAATGTCCTGCTGTGGAAAAATGAGCAGTATTTTTCAAAGGAATGGTACTTTTCCAACAGTTAAGTACCCAAGAAACACAAAAAGTTTGGTATAAGACTTACAAAGTACGCAACGTGAGTGGGTACACATATATGGCCATCTACTACGTGAAGGGGGTAGGACACATGCAATTGTAGATGACAGCAATTCATCTGTCACATCTGCCAAAGGGCAGCAAAATGGACATTAACTACAGCCTACATGGACAACCTATTCTCATCACCTGAAATTAACCTGACAAAAGAATAATCAACTACTGCCAGACAAGGAGATAGAACGGAAAAGAAATGCCAAAGGACTTACTGATACACAACAATTAATTGATATCATGACTAGAGATGACAACAGCTATGGTCCAATGTGTGCATGATATAAATAAACTGACATGTATAGACAATACACCAACAAATGGTAACGTCAATGATGAACATGGACATCCTTGAAAGCTAACAACCACACAGGACTACAATAAGTATATGCAGTACACTGACTTGGGGGACAGGATGATGAAGTTATTTGATACCATGGTACCCCCCCCGCCAGACTTGACAAATCCAAACAGCTCCTCATCTTGCCTTCCTGTGGAATGAAGAAGACTCATCGAGATCTTCCTTCACCTTGTTCTCATGCAAAGGAGAATGAAAGATTTGCAAGTTTACCTCACCCACAGTGATTCATGCTTTGGAAAAGTTACATGTCCCAAGGCAACACAGCGCAATCGCTGATCAGTTCCACCCTCCAGTTTGTATTACTGTACTTGTTTTGTATGATGAATTAAAAAAAAAAAACATTTAAATGAAGTGCAAGCAGCATTATGTGGGAATGTACACTCATGTTTCACAGACAAACACATAAAACTGCATCTGTGATGTACGAACAGGGGAAGGAAGGTCTACAGAATCACAAACCTCACCAAAGGGGTATGTAACAAAAAAGATTTTGCTACATTTCCTTCAGTACACAACTCAATGAACATATGGAGACCTGCGTATGTCTCAGTACACCAGTGGCTACTATAACCCAGAAACCATATAAGATTACTGAAACCAAAAGCCTGATTTGTTGAATATTTCCAAGGAGTTTTAAGGGGGTTTCACTCTACTTTTCCAGTGTGATAAGTATTCAAAGGTAACAACCTAACACCCAATTCCAACACTCAGGTGAAGATGAAACAAGGACTAGATTTCATGATGCTGCAATTGCCATATTTACTTGAACACAAGCCGAGGTTTTTCCCCTTAAATCTGGTGCTTAAATATGTACGGTCATCTTAAATTCAACCATGAAGCGCTGAACCAAATGAAGCCAAACCAAACATGCACTGCCGGACCCCTTATATTGAGCAATTCTTAGTTACAGGGCACCACATAAACAGTAAACTTGTTACGATATGCACTTGAGAACAGATCTAGTCCTAAGAGCAGTACCAGTAAAATGCCAACTGAAAAATTAAAAATTAATGACAGGACTCAAAAAAAAAACCTGGACCAATCCACACGCTGAAAACCAAAAAACAGCCACGAACTCAGACTGATCAGACCAGAGACACGACATAAAAATCCAGAACACTTGCGTTTAAAAATTCGTAACATCAGTAACACCATCTGTGAAGAAAACTGTGAATCTTCTTCATGGGTTCAAGCAAGTTTATTAAACCAAGAAATATAAACAAAAATGTGGATCATAATGGCATGCCAGCAGATAACACCAGTGACTGTGAAGGGTTTTAAGAACTGCTGTATGTCCAATGGAGTGGATGGCACTAATGATGATATGTTGTGGAATGACAGTGAAGAGGATAGGAATGCAAGGATCGAATGTGTGGAAGATGAAGGCACTGAGCACCAAGATGGAGAGAGTGACAATGATTGGTAAATGTCGACAAAATCTAACAAGCTTTGTGTATTAACTTGAAGAAATTAATAGTAAAAGATTTTTTCTTGGGAGACATTTTATTTTTTGGAGGCCATCTTAGATTTGGATAAATATAATGTCCATTGGCATGCGTGTTTTATTTGGAAGGTCATCTTAAATAAGAGCTGTCTTGCATTCACATACTACCAAACACATGCATTTCCTTAACAAATTAACACCACTTTCCCACACATTTATACAATAATTGCACTGTACAACTATTCACAATACTTCTACTGAGGAACTTCCTCCCCCACAAAATATCCCGTTTCTGCTGGCAAGCATAAAACATCTACACATTATATATGTGTGAATATAGCACATACCCACTCATGTTCTGACCACAGTCCTTCTTCATAATAGTTCAATCCATCACTGATGATCTGTTCCAGATCCTGGGTTATCTTCACTCTGGTGGTCCAGTCACCTGTGCGATCATACCCCTCATGTTTGGGGTAGCGTGATGACTGCGAAGTAGCTTGGGTAACAATCAGAAGCTTGTTTATCTCATGATCACTGAGTTCATAGTCTGATTCATCCTCAGACCTAAAATGCAAAATAAAAGCAAAATAATGCAATGGTAAAAACACGGAAAAGCAGATCTTCAGTACAGATTGAGGTACATATAAAGGTATAACACATTCAACTTCATGCATGATCCTGTACCCCTCAATCTGTCTACCCATACCCACACAACTACTTCAATGGTACTTAATGGATCTTACTGAAATTTTACGATGGGAACTTTACAAAATACAGCTGAGCCATTTCAGTTATAGTTACAACTGGACATTAAACAACATACACACTTTACATATAAACTCCTATGAATTTTTGTGGACAAAACCAGCACAAACAGACCCACCCATTAACCTACATACATAATTGTCTTCAGAATTCACACAGGTTAGACAACACTGAAAAGTGTTCTATTTCAGTGTTTCATTGTCCTGTTCTATTACATCACAAGTCTGAAACTTCAGTTTTCAATGTTATTACACACAATGGAAACCTTCTCTGTAATCTGGACACAGTACTAAAATTACAAGTGTAAACTTGTAGATTAGGCATGGAAAAAACTCAGTGTTTGTTGTGTTTGAAGTGGGAAGATTTTTAATAAAATATTCATCAGTGATTTAACAGCAGTCACCACTTTCATGCTATCTATATGAAGCAGCATTCACAAACTGAAAACTTGAGGCAATAACAGACAGTATGCTCTACGTACACTTCCCATCATGCTGGATTCTGTTATACATAAATTCCTTGCAGCCAAACAACTCTTTGGTTGTGGGGTCCAAAGGTCTAAGACTGCTAATACAACAGGGACACCAATGGCAACATTTTCTTGTTTAGTTTATTCCCATTTACACCACCACAACCTACTTAAGTACCATATTACATCTGTTCCTTATCTCCTTCATGTTCCATGTGGAGACTTCCCAAATTGTATCCCCATCAAATTCTGTGTCCATTTCTCACTTTCTCCATCCTAGCTACAGGCCTATAGAACACATAAATGACCACTGTAAATCATAAAATTCCTAATCATGTAATACCCAAGATGTCTACTTACTTCACTGCACTTGTGAATATAGGAATTACTGTTACTGTTTTGTGTGTCTTACAAACCACAGGATAAATATGCCCTAAAACATGGGACTACTAGATGGCTGGCAACAGCTGTTTCAAGTCAAGAATAAATATAATCCCTTATGAAACAAGTGCAGTTCTTTAAATGTAGTTTGAAGTAACAATGAAGTGGATTATAGTCAATTCCAATCAATCAATCAATCCACTTCCAAGGCATTCACAAAAACAAATCACTAGCAAGTAATTTCATAGTACACAAATGTGGAATGTAAACATAAAATCAAGTATGTGTAATGCCTTATTCTGATCACATATAACATCTTACAGTCCCTAGTACCCTCCCATGGCTTCAGGCCTCCATTAAAATATAGGCCCACTCCACCAAACTTCATTCTCAAAATCACCCCTTACCTTAGGGGATGACAAAATATGCTGAAACCTCACTCTGAATGGATTATATGCCCTTGCCTATGTGGGCAGAGGTGAGACAGGTAACACACAATGTATCTGGGGTCATACACATGTATCTGGAAACACCAGATATCCAATAACCAAATTACAACTGCAGTAAAATCGCCTGTCATAACATGGCACAAGAACTCCATACACCCACTGTTCACCAGTTAGGAAGAACCACAACAATCCTGCCTATACTTTTTGGACAATTTCAAACTTACCAGTCTGTGAATGTATTATGCCTCCCTGATGGTACAGGTCCATCCAATTCTTCATCAAACTGAAAGTCCAATTCCTCTCTTTCTTCAAAGTGTTCTCGTTCTTTCTTTTCTTCTGATTTTTCTTTTGGGGGAGGTTTTACTCTACGTTTAACCTGGAATTCAACAAGCAGTAGCCAGTAACAGTTATAGCAAAAATGGTAACATTATCACTATTAAAGAAGCCCATTCTAACTTTGATCATTAGATCCAGCCCTTGGACTTTGTAAAAATAAAAACCACAGTAAAATGGTAAAAAATCCTGCATGACAGACAACACTAATACAAAACTCATGACCACAAGAGGTAGGCTACCTGGAGTCTACTCTGTACGGAACTCCACACAGTACACAGCATGAGACAGACAACTGTCCGAATTTATGAAGGACCCTGTACACCAAATATATTTATGCTTACCTCTCTCCAGATATCATCATCCTCTTCATCACAGTGTCTACTGACATGTGACTGCGAACCATCCTTCTGGATGGGTACTCCAATGTCCTCTGGACACTCCAGACTTTCTTCACAACTGCTTGTAGATGGCTGTCTCTCACTTTTATGGGAGTCAGTTGTTGTCTTGGAAGTTTCTACAAAATTATTATTAAATTTCAAGTTAACAAACTTTCCCCTCACACTTGCTTTTCAGAACTCGATAACTGTAACCATGTCACCTTTAACTTCCAAGTCCCACAAAAAGCATGCCAAACCTTTTTTAAGCAGTAGGAGACACGTAAAGGAGAAGTCTAAAGCCAAGCCATTAGTATTTAACACTTTCAATGCCACATCCTTTTATAAAAGAATGCCACTGGTGCTACAGTCAAGTGAATAAACAACATGAATGTTACTAGTTCTTATAACAATGCCTTCCAGACTGTTCACCCTACATGGTGTCAAATGACATGATCAGTGAATAATGACTTGGAAAGCATGTGAAAGTAAATGATTACACCCTCTCTTGACATACACTCTGTCCAACAAAAATCAAGCAGCTTGAAACTGACAAGGCCCCAAACCGGAAGTGTCATAATGTACAGCTGCCATCACAATTCTAGTCATTCATGGTGTATCTCTGTCTTCCATTCATTGCACTGATTCATGCCTCATTTATATCAACCACAAACACCAATACATTTACCTAATTTTAAGTTAAAACATGACTTAACGTTCATTAATATTCCAAGCTGGCTGCAAAGGACTGATACTGCTAACAGGTCAGATCCTAAGGTATTCACTTCTAGCTAAGTATATTAAGGCACCATTCCAGTACCAGGATGGGACTCAAGACCACATCCGACTGGAGACTGACAGTCACTGGGTTGATCCGGCACCTGTTATGAGGATAGAAGATGGGACTAAGGACCACACCTGGCTGGAGGCTATGACAGTCACTGTGTTGATCGTGCACCTGTTATGAGGATAGGATGGAAGGGACTCGACCACATCCATGGGTGGCCCTGACAGTCACAGTGTTGACCCTTCACCTGTTACGATGATGAGAGATAGATGGAAATTACGATCACATTTGGTCACAGGCTCTGATACAGCAGTGTTGAACCTTTTATGAGCAGAGGAATGGTTTTCAGATAACTAGTTACTGAAGTGCAGCTTGCTCAGAGTCACTCAGCAGCTATCAGTCATTTCACATCAGATGGGGAAAGAGGACAATACACATCATCATTGCAAGCACTGTATGCAATAATTCATGCCAAGGAATGAACATGGATCACTAAATGTTGGCTCATTTCAATAGTCAAGACAAAAATTTCCTTGCCAGAGAAATGATAACTGTCGAAGACAATGTAGGCATAAACGGTCTACAGTTGAAACCAGTGATCCCTATGTTTCAAGGTGAGAGGTCAACAGCAGACACCAATGACCACCATGATACAAGGTAAAAAGGTGCACCATAGATGCCATAGACCACTAAGGCACACAGTAAAGGGCCCACAGCAGACAACTGTGAGTGCCATGCAGGAAGTGGGTCCACAAAGTCATAAATGACTAGCAAGGTACAAGGTTTCACACTAAGAGAGTAAACAGAACCATGGTGGCAGTTAGATGGTCCACAACAGAAACCAACTACCTCCCCCGTGCACAGTAAAGAGCGCACAACACAGACACCAGTAACCACTGCAAAGGGTTCACAGCTAACAATAATAAATATCATGGCGAAAGGTAATATCCACAGCAGACAACAGCAACTGATGCAAGATAAAAGGATCCACAGTAGGTACACTCAGTCGAACAAAAATCCATCGGCCTGAAATTTTCTAAGTCCCGAACTGGAAGTCACGTGACGTACAGTTGCCATCATAATTTGAGTCGTTTTTCTTTCCTCATATTTGTGCATTTGCGGCGTTTCTCTGTCTTCCTTTCATTACAATCAATCACACCGTGTATATATTAACAGAAGACAACAATACATTTGCTTAATTTGAAGTTAAAACATTAATTAAACTACATTAACTTTCTTAGGCATGAGGCTAGCTAGCTGTGCTGCTAGGAATGAATTAGTCGACCCGACCGTTCGTTCTTACTGTCGGCAGGCATAGCCCAGACAGTTCAACGCATGCTAGCAGTAGCCTTCGGAAACAAACTGTTTTGGTTCGAGTCCCACTGTCGGCATATTTCTTTATGTAGCCAAGACAGTTGAACGCATGCTAGCAGTTGCCTTTGGAAATAAACTATGTTGGTTCGAGACCCACTGTCGGCATATTTCTTTATGTAGCTAAGGCACTTGAACGTGTGCTAGCAGTAGCCTTCGGAAACAAACTACGTTGGTTCGAGTCCCACTGCCGGCATATTTCTTTATGTAGCCGAGGCAGTTGAACGCGTGCTAGCAGTAGCCTTCGGAAATAAACTACGTTGGTTCGAGACCCACTGTCGGCATATTTCTTTTGCAGCTAAGGCACTTGAACGCGTGCTAGCAGTAGCCTTCGGAAACAAACTACGTTGGTTCGAGTCCCACTGTCGGCATATTTCTTTATGTGCGTATTTAAAATCTAAC
>Ga0123355_10015713_pt1 | contig 11901 bp, 10 predicted proteins | sample TergutEmb28metaG_3_FD_89872 | JGI IMG/M metagenome (GOLD analysis project Ga0123355, IMG submission 89872) | Embiratermes neotenicus P1 segment gut microbial communities from Petit-Saut dam, French Guiana - Emb289 P1 | ecosystem: Host-associated > Arthropoda: Insects > Digestive system > Gut ... | reverse complement strand
AGGTTTTTACAAACGTGTCCTTATCGCCTGTTCTTTGATGAACTGGCAAATATTGGTGTGATTCCAGACCTAACCAAGAAAATCTCAACCGTTCGCAGCCGAAAAATCAGCATGAGCGTTATATTTCAAAACATTAACGTGAAAAAACCACTCGTGGGAGTTTAGCTTGAGGCACGACAAAAAAGCCTTCAAAAAACATGAAAGCAGATAAAATGAAGATGTTTAATCAAACGCTAGGCGACTTTATTGTGGGCGAAGCCCGTGAATCATCGCCTTTGCGCGTAGCGTCAAACATGATGTCACGCAAAACATCTTTAGGGATATTAACGCCGAGCTTGGAGAGTTGCTTGACGTGTGAATTGATTTTCTTCTCACGATTGAAAGTAGTGTAATAATCTGCGCCAAGGTCAACAAATTGCTTACCTGACAGCACGAAAAAGATTGCGATAAGCAAGGAGTGAGCCACGGCCATTGTAGCTTTGTTCTTGCCTCTGCCGGTTACAAGTCTGTTGTATTGGGCGTGGAAGAAGCTATCTTTCTTCCGTTTTGCGGATTGTGCCGATTGAGTTAGCGTTGACTTTAGCGTTTTGTTACCGGGTGGAGTTTTACCGCTTTTGCGTTTACCCGCACTTTCATTGTTGCCTGGACACACGCCCGCCCATTTGCTTAATCGTTGGGGTGTGCGAAATCGGCTCATGTCTGTGCCAACCTCCGCGATAATTTGTTCCGCACTAATTTCGCCAATGCCGGGGATTTCGTCAAGGGCTTTAACGGCGGCTTTGTAATTGTCGCTAAGATTGCGCTTTATCATGGCATCCGTTTTCTCGATTTGAGCGGTTTGTTGACGGATAATTTCCATGATGTGAGCAAAAAGTTCTCGTTGCAGCGGAGTCATGTAACCTTCAAGCGACAGGAAAAGTTCTTCCGCAGAGGATTTCATGTTTTTGTTCATGCGGGCAGCAACATCTTCCACTGTAAAATCGGGCTTGCCAATTACAAGCTCAAGAAGTTGCGTCGCACTTTTGCCCTCCACGTCGGATAACCAGCTGCCGATTTTGATATTTGCTCCTTCAAGAAACTTTTGCAGTCGGTTGATGTTGCGGGAGCGTTCCTGAATTTGAGACTGACGGAATCGCGTTAATTCTCGCAATTCGCGTTGCTCGCGGTCGGGAATAAAACTTGGATTAAGAAGCCCTTGGCTAAGGCATTTCGCAATCCATTGTGCATCATTAACATCGGTCTTGCGACCGGGAACATTCTTGATGTGATGGGCGTTACAAACCATCGCAGGCAAACCTTCCTGCTCAAAAATGTTGTATAGCGGTTTCCAATATGAGCCGGTGCTCTCCATTGCGGCCATTTGGCAACCATTGTCTTTAAGCCACGCAACTATGTTACGAAGCTCGTGTGTGAGCGTACCAAAAGTTCTTGTTTCTGACTTGCGACCTATCCGCAAACAGACAACCAAGACCTTCTTGTGTACGTCAATTCCCGCACAACGCCTGTAATAGATTTCATCTTGCATAGGATAGCCTCCATTGCAGTATTACGGCGCAATCCCCGCCTTTATAACGATTTAACGTTCGTCCTTATTGCCACAATGGCCAGACAGTTCGCGGTGCGATACGGGGGTCAATCCCAGATTGAAAGACGAGCTCGTAGCCCAAATAAAAAACGAGCTTATGCCGTTGGTTTGATTATTGCCTTCAGCATCACGCAAAAAACATTATCACACTAAAAACGCCACAGCTACTTTTTCATTCACCGTGGCGTTGCTAAAACGTGGGGATTGAAGGGAGCATAGCATGGACTTTAATTGGATAACGCCGAAGCAAGCGGCAGAAGATTGGGGCATATCCGACAGGAGAGTACAAACTCTATGCGCCAACGGGCAAATAGCTAACGTGATGCGCTTAGGTCAGGCTTGGCTCATCCCCAAAGGCACACCAAAGCCGCCTGACGGCAGGGCTAAAAACGGACACAAACCGACAAAGAAAACGCAGGAGGCTGTGAATGGATAGGGGTATTGTCTATATTTTGATTAACCCATGCCTCGATGGATGGGTTAAGATTGGAATGTCTACGAAATACTTCACCTACCAAGGAGAAACGCTGGCGCATCTACGCAACCTCAAGGAAAGCAGAGAGGGCGATGAGTAACCTTTAACCGAAGTCAAGCAGGAGGATAATCTGTGAGCATTACTGCATCAGTTAAAAACCTATATAATACATCACTGCCATCCACAAGGTCGGGGGCTTTCTATAATGCGTTTGCATATCCTACTAAAATATCACCGGAAGTCATTGCTTTATATATCGCTGTACACACCAAGCCCAACGATACTGTGTTAGATGTTTTTGGCGGTAGCGGGTCAACCGCAATCGCTGCTTTGATGTGTGAACACCCGACAGAAAACATGATTGCACTTGCGGACAAGTTAGGAGTAAGCCCCAAATGGGGTGTAAGAAATGCGATTATATATGAAGTAGGCACATACGGAGCTTATGCGGCACAAGTAATGGCCAATCCTCCGTCAAAATCAAAATTTTTGGAATCTGTCGATAGTCTGCTTGGTTCAGCCAAAGAAGCTGTATCTGAATTTTATTCCGTTGCTGACCCTGATGGAAATACGGGGACTATTCGGCATATTATCCATTCGGATGTCGTTATATGCCCGAAATGTAAAAAGGAATTTTTGTATATTGACGGCATGGTTAATTATGAACCGCTTACTATTGACGGAAATGGCGTATGTCCACATTGCGAATTTACTGATTCGTCAAGTTGTTTTACACGCGTAACCGAAGTCGCATTCGACACTTTGCTTGGCACGGAAGTGGTTCACAGAAAAAGAGTGCCTGCACGGATATATGGACAAACAGGACAAAAAAATGGATGCGAAATGTATCGTATCAAGACATTGAACATATCAACTGCATAGAAGCCCTTGATTTTCCGAGCTATTGCAAAACACATGAATTGGCTTGGGGTGAATTGCATCGAGCCGGCTATCATACAGGGATTAGCCATCTGCACCATTTTTATACAAAGCGCAACTTCCTTGTGATGTCCTACCTTTGGGAAAAAGCGACTTCGTTCCCGGAGCAGATTTGTAATGCTCTGCGCTTGTTGTTGCTTAGTTACAACGCAACTCATTCGACCCTTATGACAAGGGTTGTCGTAAAAAAGAACTCAAAGGATTTTGTATTGACAGGAGCGCAAAGTGGTGTGCTGTATATAAGCAGCCTTCCTGTAGAAAAGAATATCCTCACAGGGATAGAACGAAAACAGAAAAACTTCGCAGATGTTTTTGATTTTCTTGAAAAGCACAATGGGCAAATTGAGGTTTACAATACAAGTAGCAGGAAACTTCTCCAAGAAAGCGAATCGGTGGATTATATATTTACCGACCCGCCTTTCGGTGACTTTATCCCTTATGCCGAAGTGAACCAAATTAACGAGCTGTGGATTGGCAAAGCGACAGACCGCTCAGAAGAAATAATAATCAGCACATCGCAAGGCAAAGGGGTTAGCGAATATCAAGAAATGCTGACTGATGTTTTTGCTGAAATGAAACGAGTATTAAAGAAAAACAGTCATGCGACTGTTGTATTTCATTCCTCTAAAGCTTCTGTGTGGAAAGCTTTGTGTGGCGCATACACATCTGCGGGGTTTGCCGTAGACGAAACCGCATCTCTTGATAAAAGCCAAGCAAGTTTCAAGCAAGTTGTTTCTTATGGTTCTGTCCAAGGCGACCCGCTAATTTTATTATCGAAAGGTAATGGTTTAACTTCAAGCCGTAGTTCTATAACTGTTCTTGATGAAATTATTTCTGCCGAACCCGAAAAGGCAAATGGTTGTGCGCGTAAGATATACTCAAACTATATAGGTGAGTGTCTGAAACAAGGCATAACCGTAGATTGCGATGCGAGGACTGCGTATGCTTATGTTGCAAAAAAGGCGGGTGCGATGGTTTGATAGACTCATCTATGAAAAAGAGGCTTGGACAATATTTCTCCGGGGATAAGATTGCTGATGTTTTGGTTAGCATTACCAATCCTTCTTTAGATGCGGATATTATTGACCCTATGGCGGGAAGCGGCGATATGCTTTCCGCTGCTTCTCGTTTCGGAGTTCCGACAAATCAGTTGTATGGGGTTGAGATTGATGCAGATATTTTTCGCCAATGCGAGAAAAAAAAACTTGATACGTTAATCAAAAATGCTGATGCTTTTGTTGTGGATTATTTCGATAGCTTCGGCAAAACATCTTGGGATTTAGTTATCACAAATCCACCATATGTGCGATATCAATCGCTTGTTTCGTCAGACAGTGTTACATCTGCAAAGCAAATTCGCGATAATTTACGCATAACAATAAGAAATCTTAAACACTTATCCGCAAGCGAGAAAAAGTGTTTTCTTGAAATAGCGGATTCGTATTCGGGGCTTTCTGATTTGGCAGTACCTTCATGGATACTATGCGCAGCTCTAACAAAAATCGGCGGCACTCTTGCAATGGTTGTTCCTGAATCTTGGATTAACCGTGAATACGCTGTAGCTATCAAATATTTGCTGCTAAAATTATTTGATATTCAGTATGTTGTCGAGGATGTTAATGCCGCATGGTTTCCGGATGCACTTGTAAAAACCAATTTAGTAACCGCCAAAAGAGTGCCGTCCAAAAAAGGTATCCAAGAAGTGAACGGGCAATCATACAGGCGTATTAGATTGTCCGCAAGCTTGATTGGAGAAATAAGCCTCATTGACAATCTGCAACATAATGAGAGAATGGGATTTGATGCCCTTCGATATCTGTTAGAACACGATGGTGTAGGTCAGGGATTCGATAGTGCAAGCATTTCTTTAGAAAATTTTGTTGCGGCTGTATCTTCATCGAAATTGTTTAGCAAGATTGCAAAAACTTCGAGAATCGGGGGCGAGGTTTTACTGCCGGATGATATGAGAAAAGCAATTAAACTTTCACCTAAGAGAAAAATGGCAACCCTCGATAAGTGGGGGGTAACTGTCGGACAGGGATTACGCACCGGGGCAAACAGCTTTTTTTATGCCGAGTGTGTTGATGACCTCGGTGATGGATTTGAACAGCTTAAAGTAAGCGACGCAATTCAATCAGATAATGTTTTTGTGCCAAAAAGTTATTTACTGCCGACATTGCGGTATCAAGGCGATATTGCCGACAGCTATGTAGTACGAGCGAGTATGCTTGTTCACCGTTTAATTTATATACAAGAGAATATCAGCGGCGAGTATCAATCGCTTACTAATTATATAGAGGCTGCTAACAGTCTAGCTTTTTTGAAGAATGGTAAAGAAATGCGGTTTCGTGATTTATCAGCCGTCAAGCCAAATATACGAGCAGATGGCACGCGCGATTGGTATATGATTCCTGCTCTTGCCAAACGGCATCGGCCGCAATTATGTATTTCAAGGGTGATTTATAAAAGATTACGCTGCTTGCTCGTCCAAGATGATGTTGTCGTTGATGCAAATTTCTCAACTTTGTGGACAGAAGCAGAGGATTTGCGATTGGTATACGCTCTGTTTGCCCTACTCAATTCTAGCTTTGTTCAAGCGTGTCTTGATATAAGCGCAACCGTTATGGGTGGGGGAGCTTTGAAAGTTGAAGCCTCTCATATCAGAGCAACGCCTGTACCTCAACCGAGTGAAGAAATTATTGCAAAACTATATCCTCTTGGCGAAAAGCTCAGTAAAATAAAATCAGAAATGGCTGATGAGATTATTCGGGAAATTGACAAGGTGATAATGGCATATTGCTTTGACGACATAGACCTAATTCAAACACAAGCGCTTTTTGCGGAGTTTGTTGCAAAAAAAGAAGCTGAACGAAAAAGATAAGAGGTGGCGGTATGACCCAATTAAATTTTGCCGAAGCAAAGATATTTGCAAGAGAAGCATTAGGCTTAATAAATGCCGGTGTAGTCGAAGATGCACTCAGACACTTGCTGTCAGCGCGACTTCCGCAAATGTTTCATGAAAATCCTTGGTGGATTCGCGAACATAGCACAGGTGCTGAGAATCACGCATATTTTGTGGACACGGCAGGTAGAAACAGGCGCGGATTTATTGATACGCTTGTTGGACGAACTGCCATAGAATATGAAAAGAATTTAGAAAACGATGCTATATATCAAGGTGGGTACAGGCAAGTTTGTGATTATTGTGCTGCTTTGCTTAATCGTGGAGTGTCCAGCGATGATGTTATCGGGATTTTGTCCGATACCGTGCGCTGGTATGCCTTTAGTGTCTCTATTGATAACGAGCCGACTTCCGGCAATCAATACGGTGCTTCAAACATTACATTGCATCTACTTGATGTGGTAAAGCTGGATGACCAAAGTGATGAAAACCTTAGGCGTTTCGAGATTTTCATCAACCGCTATATGGGCAGGCAGGGTTCTCGCACTCTTAACGCTCGAACCATAACATCCGACTTAGGACTTGAAAGTTACTTTTGCGGAGAACACATCCCTGATTTCATATCTACGGTTAATAGCGCATTTTCGTCAAAAGAGAGATATGGAAGCATCATTTCAGATTTGTGGCGCAACTTTGTTACACGATACGAGGGCGAAGCTGGAAATGAATTTAGCCGCGAATCGTACACGAACGAGCTTTATATCATGACCTTGGCAAAGCTCCTTTGCGCTAACATTCTTAACGGCGAAATTGTAAGTGCCAATAGCGGAGATTTAGAAAAGGTACTTACCGGGCAATGGTTCAAAGAACGAGGATTTGCAAATCTTGTGGAATATGATTATTTCGGCTGGCTCGGTGAACCGCCGTTCATATCAGATTTATTATCCGCCGCCGAAAAAATGCAGTCCGACTTAATTGCATATGATTACAAAAACATTATGGCTCAGGATTTCTTCGGCTCGCTTATGGCTCAGCTTGCTGACAAAGACAGGCGTATGCTATTATGACAAGAATTTACCCCTCAATGGCTTGCGAACAAAATAGTGGCGCACGTATTTGATAGCTTGCCTGAAAACGAAAATCCAAACTTTGTCGATATGTGTTGTGGGTCTGGTGTGTTTCTCATAGAAACGCTAAAACAAACGATAGAGCGTTATGAAATCACTCCCGAAACCTGCTCTGATGAACAGATTGCTATTTTAATGCAATGCGTGGTGGGTTTTGATATTGACCCATTGGCTGTTTTGCTTGCAAAAATGAACTGGGCGATGTCGATGCGTGTGTACATCCCGTATATCAGTTCCGAGATAATTATCCCGATTTATCACGCTGATTCTTTGTTTGCGTCCGCACCGTTGACAAAAATACTTGATGCGAATTATGAAGAAGCAAGTTTGATTATGAGATTTGATGACCATGATGTTTCGTTTCCGGGCTGTTTGATTTCTCCACAAAACAGGCGGCTGTTTGATTTGTATATTCAAACGTGTTATGAAATTGCGAAAGCGAGAGCAGCAAGTTCCCCCAATGATTACACACAGAGCGCAGCCGCTGCGCTTGTCACAAGGCTTTGTAATGATAGCGGCACTACACTCGACAGCGAACAATCTGACTCGCTGATTGAAAGTTGCTTGAGCCTTATTCCTACACTAGAAAACCTGCAAAGGGAAGGACGCAATGGCATTTGGCCGTTTCTGCTTTCAAACAGCTATCGACCCGGTTTGGTGAGGGGGCAATTTAACGCTATTTGATTGGCCTGTGGAATTTAATATGCAGGAGATATGGGAACTCCCGCAAGGCTCATTCAAAAATGTGGCTATTGTTGCGTTCGGAAAAAAGGCAAATACACTCAATGCAGAATCGTTGCCAGGTAAACGACTTTCTTCTGACCGAAGTGAAGAAGCTCTAACCTTCCGGTTGATAAAGCAAGGGCGGCGCACGGCTTGGACAAATAATGCAAATGCCGAAAGTATAACTGATGGCGTATTGGTAAAAATGCGATTTATACAAGGCGCTGATATAATGCCACGCACACTTGTATTTCACAAAGCAGAGAGACAGCCAAGCGGCAAGTGGAAATTATCACCAATACCACGCAGAGGCGATAGCCTGTCGTATCTCGTAAAGGCCGCAAAAGAACATAAGGACTTTACCCTAACGGCGCAAAATGTTAATGACCAATTCATGTATGAATGTTTCTTGTCAAATCATATAATGCCTTTTTTAGCGAATAACCCTGCCGATGCCTTCTTACCCATGAAGAAAAGCGGCAACATTTATTCGGTGGTGCGCGAAGATGAAATTGCCTCTTTTGGTTCGGGTTCATCGGCGGCTTTTGCCAACATATTTACGGCAACAAGTGAAAACGCATCACAATACTTTGACAGGGTAAATACCAGAAACAAGCTCGACCCACAACACTTTACAAACTCTCATAATGAGATGTGCCTTGTGATGGTCGGTGCCGGTGGTGGCTATACTTGTGCTGCATATGTGCCTATGTTGGATTTGAAACTTGCAAAAACAATTATTGACCAAACCCTGTACTGGTACATTGCCAAGAATGAAGATGAGGCTCTGTATATTTGCGGCTTATTAAACAGCCATGCGCTTGATGAAATCATAGCGGACTTTCAGCCTGTTGGTGCAATGGGCAGGCGCCATGTGCATACTTTGCCATACGCCGTTACCCCACCTTTTGATGAGACGAATCCCGCACATTTGACTGTTATAGACAAAACACGGGCTTTGGTTGGGCAAATCAAATTAGCCCTTGATGATGCATCAACCGATGTGGCAAAATACTTTGCGCCTTCGATAAGCACATTACCCGTAAGACGCAGAAAGATTCGTGAATTTATTGCAGCATTGCCGGAAAGTGCCGAGTATGAAGATGCTTGCATGAATGTTTATCTTTAGAACAAAGAGAGAGGCAGGGATAATAAGTGGATAGTATTACAAAAGGAGCAGTTGCTAGTATTTTTCTGGTTGGTGGGGCAACCGTATATTGCCTTGCTGCAAAAAAGAAACCATCTGACTTGATGAAGTTTGGTCTTGATGTAGTAAACGAATATGGAAAAAGCACCACAGATGATAACGAGTTAAAACGAACAACTGATACTGTAGTTGAGTTCGGCAAAACGGCTATTGACTATTTTGATAATATGGCACATAAAAATGACTGTTATGGTATATTGTAATACACTATACAACTCATGGTTTGACGAAAGGGGCGAGACTTGGTGGCGGGTTTAACAGTAGACCTTAAAGGCAAAGTTAATAATACACGATTAGGTGATACTAAGGCCCTATGGCCTCTGTTTGAAGCTGTTGTCAATTCCATTCAATCACTTGAAGATACAAATGAAAACGATATGCCGAAAATCATTGAAATATTCGCACAGCGACAAGAAACAAATGCTGTAGATTTTGATGATAATTTGGAAGTGATGCCCTTTGAATCTTTTACAATTACAGATACAGGGGCAGGTTTTACATCTGAGAATTATAAGTCGTTTAAGACAGCAGATTCAACATTAAAATGGAAAAAGGGTTGCAAGGGGATAGGGAGATTTCTTTGGTTGAAAGCATTTGACAGGGTAGATGTTGAAAGCACGTTTGATGACAACGGTGTTTGGCGCAAGCGTGTGTTTTCATTTGATATTGATAACGAAATTTTGCCGGAAGATGAAAATAATTTGCACGATACTGATGAAACATCGCTTAAAACAAAAATTATGCTATCTGGGTTCAAGAAAAATTTTAGAGATAAGTGCAATAATTCACTTGATTCGCTTGGCAAAAAAATAGTTGAGCATTGCTTAACCTACTTCATATCGGGCAACTGTCCAGAAATTGTTGTTACAGACAATATCGGCGGCAAGCTATGCTTGAATACTTATTTTACAAACAACATAAAGGACTCTATCCACCAAGATAGTTTTAATTTAGAGGATAGACAGTTCACACTTTTTCATGTAAAAATGCCTGAAGGTTCAGTGGCAAACGAATTGCATCTATGCGCTGATAATCGCGAGGTAAAGGCTTTTCAATTGAAAGAGTATTTACCAAACCTTCAAAATAAAATTGGACGTGAAAATGATACGGGATTTTTCTATGCAGGTTTCTTGACAAGCACATATCTTGATGAAGTTGTTAATAGCTCTCGCACAGATTTCGAGTTTGAGCAAAAAGATGGTCAAATGGATATGAATAAGAGTTTGCCCGTAAAGGAGCTTATTAATGCTTCGATTGAATATATAGAGTTGTACTTGCAAGATTACCTCGGTGATATTGAAGCCAAAAAGCAAAAAAGGGTAAAGGATTACGTCAACAAACAACAGCCTAAATATCGTTACCTTCTTTCTCAGCGACCGTCAACTTTTGATGCTATCCCACCAAGAATTAACGACAAAGATTTGGAAATTGTGCTATACCGAGAATTGCTGAAGTGGGATATGGAAATTAAACAAACAGGCGAAGAATTGCAAAAAGATATGTCAAAAAATCTCATCTCTCCCGATGAGGTAAACTCTCGATATAATGAATATTGCAAGCAAGTTAACGGTTTGAGCAAAACGAGCCTTGCCGATTATATTGTGCGCCGCAAGCTAATTCTTGACTTGCTTGAAAATTCGTTGGAATTAAACGCTGAGGGCAAGTATGCTTCCGAAGATAGTATTCATTCAATTATATGCCCCATGCGCTACACTTCGGATGAATTGTCTTTTGAAGAAATGAATTTATGGGTAATAGACGAACGGTTATCCTATCACAATTTTTTAGCATCAGACAAAACCATGAATGCCATTCCTATGATTGATTCTAAATCAACGAAGGAAATGGATATAGCTATTTTTGACAAGGCAATTTCCTTTTCAGATAAACGAGCAAACTTCGATTCGATAACAATAATTGAGTTCAAGCGACCTAATCGTGATGACTTGAAGTCTGATGACAAGAATCCAATTCATCAAGTATTGCGGTATGTAAAGGAAATTAGGAATGGAACAAAAGAGCAAGCAAACGGCAGACCTTTTGGCAATGTCGATAATGTTGCTTTCTATTGTTACATTATCGCAGATTTGACAGCATCCTTGAAAGAAGATGCTGAGTTTGCGACGTTGAAAAAAACACCGGATGGTGAAGGTTATTTTGGACACATACCTGACCCCGTGGGTGCTTATGTTGAAATAATCTCATTCGATAAATTACTCAGAGATGCGAAGGAGCGAAATAAAATTTTGTTTGATAAATTATTTACCCCAAGCGCCAAAGGTGTTGTCAACAACCAAAGTAGACTCCAAGATAAGTAATCGCTACAGAATAGAACACTACAGTATTAACGATATTTGGACTTCAATATTATCGCCATATAACGGTTTTCGCTAATTGCAAGCAAGCAATGCCTCGGTATATACCGAAGCCGCTTGTTGGTGGATTCTCCCCCAAGCCTCCGAAGGGAAATCGCGTTGCGATTTCCCTCCAAGCCCGCCGTTGGCGGGCTGCTTTTTGCGTATACCGTGAGTGTTATACGTTCTGCCTGTGGCGATTATATTTCGGGCGAGGTGCTTCGCCTTTGGCGTGTTCGGTGGTACGGTTGGCGTTGTGTGTTACTGCGTGTTTCGCTCCGTTTTTACCGATGCCAAGGATGCGTTCGCAGTTACCCTTTGCCACGGCGAGTTCTCTGCTTTGGTCACGCAGGGCGTAGTAATTCTTGTACAGCTTTTTCTTCTGTATTTCAAGGGTAGCCCACTCCTGTTTCAGTACGGATATTTTCGGGAGCGGCTTATTTTTACCGTAGCCTAAACTGTCAAATCGTCTGCTTCTGCCCTTGTACCTTTGTAGGTTCGGTCATGCTCCGCTATAAACTGTCTCCCACAGTCTCTGCATAGAAAATTTTGCGGCTTGTATGCCTTCTTACCATTTCGTACTATTTTT
>Ga0123355_10015712_pt1 | contig 11902 bp, 7 predicted proteins | sample TergutEmb28metaG_3_FD_89872 | JGI IMG/M metagenome (GOLD analysis project Ga0123355, IMG submission 89872) | Embiratermes neotenicus P1 segment gut microbial communities from Petit-Saut dam, French Guiana - Emb289 P1 | ecosystem: Host-associated > Arthropoda: Insects > Digestive system > Gut ... | reverse complement strand
GAAACATGTCGAGACTGTAGTCAATAATCAACATCTGAAATTGACAATAAATCATCTATATTGTTGCATCTTGTTGGTATTCTTTCTTCACGCTTTGCTCACGATGCACGGTCACAGGAACATTCAGTTTCAGCATTCACGTAGTTAAGATTCTCGGACGAAGTGAAAGCTGACACAGAGCATTGTATGCGATACCTTGTATCCTCATCGCGATGAGAATGCTAATAATAATGACTGTTATTATTACTATTATTTTTGCATATTGAAGGGCACCAATTCGAATCTCACTCCCCTTACTACTCCTGTCCTAAGAGATCTCCATCAATAACACGCCAGAACAAAGCCTTTAATCCTTAATGACGAAAATTAATCTGAATTATATTTAATAGTTCAGTTCGTACCGCACAGTAACTACTCTGCTTTTCCATTATAAATACCAGTCATTTAATATTGTGTAGGGACATGGTCGCTCATTCTATTGAGAACCCTACAAAACACAGAAAAACACTGTGCGCAGAGTGCACAATTCTTCCTGCCAAACCTGGTGGCACATAAAGTAACCACTATGCTTTAGAGGATTCTGTATGCCAGGGTGGGCCAACACACGGCCCGCGGTTGCCTGAATGGTATCAGTAGTGCAATTTAACAAAGAGTAAAATAGGTCTACAGAACATAATATGGTAACTTTATTAGCAGAGAAAATGTTTAGAAATATAGAACTCATCACTTTTAAGGCAGCACACAGTAAATAAAACATTATTTGTGTTGTACCGAGTTTAGCACAGACTAGTTACTACCTTGCCATTTTCAGAGTAACTTACTGTTTGTAAATAACGGTCTTCTAGTTAATTCAGTCCCCACGTTTTCGAAATACGTATAAACATGTGCGGCCCTCAGGCGAGTCCCAAATGAATTGTGTGGCTCTTCTGTGGATTGAAGTTGGCCAGTCCTGCCGTATGCCATGCTTGATTCCTTCCCTATCCCACAGTTTTATTACTTATTGATTGTTTAAATTTGCATATCTGGTTGCATTATTTCTTGATAGTATAACCCGAAGTTTAAACACCAGCGTTTTACACCCTCAGCTCTTGATCGGAGGTACCTTTCGTCACACGGTACAGTGTGCCCTATAATTTCGCTTTTCTTGAAACATTTTGTATGCACTGCCTGTCTGCTTCCCATTTATTTTTCTTCCACCTTCTTATGTTTTCTTGAGCGCTCCTTTATTTTCAAACACCTGCAATTTGTGCTGTTACCCGAAAGGGAGACCGGTTTTTATGCCCATACGAAATAGTTCAGGCAAGGTACGTGTTTTTTTATTGCAGTCTGACCCTTAGGTACACGTTTATAATAAATTATGCTATGCCTGCCTGCGTGGCTGTCACTGTCCACCTGCAGTCTGGCGGACGGGAGCGTGTTCTGTATAGCGACTCGCTACGGGCTGGATGGACCGAGATCGAATCCTGGTGAGAGCGAGATTTTCCGTGCCCCTCCAGACCGGCCCCAATGCCCACACTGGGACCGTCGCGGGGGTATAGCAGCAGGGGCGTGGTGCTGACCACCCATCCTCTGTTAGTAGCCAGGTTACGAGTGGGTTGGAGCTATACCCCCACCTCCCTTTTGGGCCTGCAGAGGCACATCATGGGGGTGGCTTTACTTATATCGACATTAGGAGCTGTTTTGTGACTGCTTTGTGTGTTTATGTTGTGTCGTTTAACGTCGTAGTGGTTTTCACATAGCAGATCTGAACGGTGCCAACTGAAGGAGTGACTAACTTTATTTGCTTTTCTGAGAGAGGAAAATGAATGTCAATGGGCTTTTGCTGTAGGGTTTCTAACCTATCTCCTGAAATAAGATTTATGTTCATAAGGACGAAGATACGAAATTGATGATCACGTGTTGTATTTCCACGGGACTGTAACCAGTGTGAGTATAATGGATGCAGAAATTTAAGGCTTTGGTTTTGGATCCATTATCGTATGTTACTCCTCTTGTCTGATGGCGGTGGATTATCGCGCTGACCCCCGGTGACAAGTTGAACAGACAGCTTAATGTAGGCTTAGCGGTCACTACCTGTTCCATTCAGTTCTTCATTCTAATCGCTTGACTATCTGATGACTGCATTCCCAGGTGACAACAGAACATGAAAAGCGCCCCGTCAGCTTCCTATCTAACGTCTTGTTCGTAAACCACCATGCCCCTAATGATTTCTTTCATGCAAGAGTAAGGACAGTTCCACCCCAAATCATCTGCATGAAGGGTTTAGGAAAACATTACCGAGGTCTTTATTTCGAGAACTAGACTGGCTTGGAGTTCTGTAGGCCTTTTTCTAATGTGTATAACTATACGCCTTTGCGTAAAGTGAAGATCACTTAGACGAGTGACCATTTATAGCAGTCAATCACCGTGCTTTTCATACCAGGGGTATATCCTTCGTGCTTCCCTCATGGTACCGGCTATATTGGCTAAGTGTGTTATATTTCTTTTTCTCAGTCTCTACATGCAAACGAGGGCATAAAGAGGTCTGCCAAAAGTCAAAACTTCTTCGTAACTAGTTATCTGTCGTAACTAAAAGTGTTGTCATTCAGTGTTTGTACAGCCATTGAACTGAAAATCCTAAGTAAGTGAACTACAATCAGTTGTTCATAAACGCTTGCAGAGCAAGGTGGCAGATTTCTTCGATACGTTTTTGCATATCTACCAAGCAACATGGCATCTTATTCTTTCAAGTGACCACGAACAAAGAGGTTTGTCCATCAACATTGTCTCCATTTTTGCCTTTCTTGTTTGAGCCTTTGGTCAGTCCTTACCTCGTTCATTTAATGGCAGTAGCACTGTAGCAGTAGCAGTAGTACTGGAAACCCGTACAAATTGAAAAACTCCGTGCGCGAAATGCCCTACTTTAGCTTCAAGAATGATCATTATAAACCGGGGATTATTTATTTTAAAGTGTACGCCGACAGGGATTATCAAATTCGTCTTATTGGTCATGACTCCCAAACTTATCAAGCAAAACTGATTGTTTAAGTGGGATGCGAAATAGACGCTGTTTCATTTTATGTCGCAAGAACAATGTGATTTAAGATTGTAGTTATTGGACACTAAGTCTTAGAACCACTGGCATGAACTGCGGTCAGTAGTGTAAACGTAAAGTTGCATTCCGAATTGTCGCCCGTGTTAAATCCTGTAATATCTCGTATCTCTTCATGTAAAATCAGTGTTTGATTTTAGTTATTGCTGTCTGTACCGCCTGATTTGACGCTGAAAATATACGTATTAATGTTCTTACAGGGGTGCTGATAAGTCCTTAGTCCGACCAGAGAGGAAACAAGCTTTGCAGGAAAAAGAACTTGATGACAGCTCGCGTCTCCATGTTGAAATCGTGCGCGTCCCCGACATGCTTCCGAGCTTGTGTCCGTCCTGGTCGGGCTAAGGACTTATCAGCACCCGGTAGAATGAAAAAATGTTTCAGGCAAAAGTTGTAGAGAAAATAGAGACACATTTCATGTTTAGATTTTTTCCCCCGAACATTGTGCCGTTTATGAGATAATGTGGAAGAATAATTTAGAGCTGGGCAGGCCACTGAGAACAATGTGAAGCATATTTTGATGTTTTGCTGACCGTGCATCTCAGTATATTTATCTCAGTAATTAACCAACTTGATGCACAAAATTTTTGTTTTATAGTAAGTTTATTTCATGCCTCTACGTGTTTCCGAGCACCATGTGCTCATCATCAGGAGGTCAAAATTGTATTATACAGCCTCTGGTATCATCACACCTATAGGTGTGATGATACCAGAGGCAGTATAATACAATTTTGACCTCCTGATAATGAGCACATGTGCTCGAAACATGAAGCATGAAATTAACTTATTGTAAAAAAAATTGTGCATCAAGTTGGTTAATTACTGAGATAAATATAGAGCATGTGTATTGCATGCTGGATACCTAAGGCTACAAACACTCTCAGAATTTGTAGTACTTGTTCCTTTTCCACTGCAGCAGTTGATGCACGAACTAGCTTGAACATTACGTTCTACATTGTCTGTCTTGTTCTGTAGTAAAGTTACTTTCAACAGCGATATATTAAATATAATGTATGGAGTTTCTGTTCTGCTTCTGGCTTCCAAGGAGGCATGTTAAGAAACATTTCTCGTGTCTAACGTGGAATTGGTTAGTGCGTGTCATCCTTCAGACATTGTTGCGCCCTCTGTCGCAGTTATTGTGAGGTAAAATTACTCATAATTGTGGTTTCTTAGTTTATGTTGTTCCCACAAAGTCTGCTACAAGTATATAATTTAAAAATAATAAAACAACAAGCTTTTCCCATCTAAATTAAGAAAGTACCAGGGAGCTTGTGCAGAACTAACTAACAAGCCCATAAAGCCTTCAGAGCCTGTAATTTTCTAAACGCGTATCTCTGATTCGCGGCTTGCTTTGTAGACAGGGGTGCCGGTATGTCTGAATTGCTTTAAGCTTCAGGGATAATTTGAAATATCTCTTAGTAATCAAATATAAGCAAGGAAATGAAAAATGAACTTCGTTAATGAGGTCACAAATTTCTTGCTTTAGCTTCTGAATAACGTTGTGGGACATCATTAGAGAAAGCGATTTAAAATTCTCTCAAGGAAGCCGAATTTCGCAGGCTTGACGTAATTTGTCAGGTACCGTCATAGACTAATTCTGAAGCCCCGTATCTTACGGATTTAATTAAAATATTCCAAAGACAAGAGATAGGAATAAAATTATACCAACGAAGAAATAAGTGTAAAAAAATTCATGTGCAATATATAAGTACTGTGGGATGTGGTCAATATACCGAACATGTTGGCTCATTCGCCAAATATTAAGACCTGTCTCTGGAAAATGCTCCGTTTGAAACTCGGACCACGACATCAACTGTCCTGACTGATGATTTCTGTGGTTTTCTCAGTTCCTTTAGACAAATACAGGGAAGTTTTATCAAATTAGGCCACGCTCGCTTACTTCACATCTTTTACAATTAATTAGTCATTATTTATTCTGCTATTCGTTCTGGCATGTCTTGAGATTTAGCGTGCTCAAATAAATCAAGGGACCTCATTCCAAGTACGTCTAATTTCGCTTTTGATATTCTCACTCAGAGTTTAGCGTATCGGATCAAAAACTGTTACTGGATTTATATTTGCATATTTTCTTATGTTTATAAATGATGTTCATTCAAAGCGAAAAATTGCTGTGTAACCAGTTTTCAGGGTCAGTTTTATTTGTACTGTAAGATCGCCTGGTCTGTGGTCACTTCGAAATAGCCGCGACCAGCCCAGTACAATTACTGTTCCCAGAATTTTCGTTTAATATAAAAAGCTCTTTTATATGTTCATGTCTTTGTGTGCCTTTCTTACGGTCTTTGAATTCTTTTTAAGACTAACGTCATAGAAAATAAATTGATTTGTGTGTTGTGCGTCTCTGCAATGCGAAGTAAGTATCGCGCTCCTTTTTGAGTTTTCATTCGTTACCTCCTTGTCCTCGTATGACGACTTTCCGTTCTGTCGGATGTTATAACTGCCGACGTTTTCTTTGTATCTTGATTTGCTCCTCTCTCCTCTGTAGAATGTCTTCGAATTAGGATGCAAAGAAATGTAAAAGGACACAGTGCTCCCTGTTAAACAGTGTTTCATAATCAGGCTAACGTTCTCTCTCATGAAAGGTTATTCCCTGATCACAGTCTAAGGTTATCATACAGGCCTGTGTCAAAATATCAGCAACCTTCATGATGCGGCGTCCTTATCAGTGTGCTGTTATTAAATTCTTATATTGCTCAGTGAGGTCTTAGTGTAGAAACCTTAGATGCATGTTGAGTGAGTCCCTTTTTAAAGCTGCACGGAGCGCCCTCAAGTCGCGGTTGAGAAGCCGGCCTCCAATGGGGTAGGGTAACTCCTAATATATTGCGTACACACTGTGGATAGAGGAGAGTGAGTTAACCTCAAGATTTAGGTTGGGGATGAGGCTAACCAAGACTGGACATCACTTAGAAAATGATCAGAATAGTGAACAATAACGCGTTCTTGTGAACAAGACCGAACATTTTGGCACCTAGAAATCTGGAGTAGTTCTTACCTGCGGTAGGAATAAGAACTCTGCTCCATGGAAGAAGTTAACCGTTTATTCACTTGGACACCACACTTTATACCGTGTAGGTAGTTGAGAAGTAAGTTATCTTACTGAAGCAGGGAAGTTTACTAGCATCCGCTGTTATGTCGAAATCAAAATCGCCCATCTTCACCACTGAAATACTGTACGGTTTCAGTACTCTACTGACATTGCTGTGGAAGGTGATCGCTCGGATACAGCCGGGTAAATACCGGAGTGTGTGAAGGTATCTGCAACACTTGCAACACTGTTGACTCAGCTATCGACGGCCGACCGGGCATAGTAGCGGATAGCTTTGGCTGCTATCTGGCAGCCGGCCGGTAAATTTCCGGCCGGCCAAACGACCAGGTTGTGTGAATAGGTTTCTGCTCTCCTGTTGTTCCACTACTTTGCACGGCGATAATCAGAACCTGCAGGCCGATCGCAAACCGGTACGTGTGAATGAGGCCTTAGTGTCGATTAAATTATAGTGCCGTCGTGTATGCGCATGGGGTCCGTTAATTGATGTACAAGGTTAAGTAAAAAATAATCGTTATTGCTTCCAGATATAGACACTTCAAAATATGCTCCTTCTGAAGCTATGCGCTTCGGCCAGCGGTTCTGTCAATGTTGGAAATATTTTTTAAATGAGTCTATCGAAATATTGCTCAGGTGCTTCGTCGTACTGTCTGTGATGGCGTCAGTGTCGAATCCCTTTCCGGATAATGTCCATAAACCCATATCTCGTCACCTGTGATGATGCCTTCCATGAAGTTCTGATCCGTTTCTGCCTCTTAAAGGAGTCTGGTGGCGACAGACAAGCGGCGTTGCTTCTGTTCGATGGAGGGAATTACGCAGAAACGCGTCGCATGCTCAAATCCTCTGTCAAAAGGCTCGGCACGTACCGTAAGGTATCCCAACCATTGCAGACATTTCATGCATTGTAAATCGCCGCTTGCACAAATTAATTCTCGCACACGTGTCACAGAATCATCATTTCTGCTTGCCCACGGTTTCCCAGATCTCACATCGTCGTCGACTGAATTTCTGCCTACAGCCTTACCGCGCACGAGCGTTTTGAGTCGCTGCGATTATCATACTGCCCAAATGAAACGTACAACGGGCGACTATTGAATCGTGGTAGTGCGTTCGAAGCATGTTTCATTTCAGTGGCGACGCGATTGTTGTTTCACCGCTGCTTATACAAAGGAAACGCAGACACGCACATGCGCGCTCAGTGACTATCGTCGCTTTTTCTCTCTGCCAAATGTTCTTGTTGTCCCTTGTACCCACCAGAATTAAAAATAAAATGAACGATGGATAGTAGTACTGTGTAAATTGGAAATGCTGGTCATCATGAGAAAAGCCAAAATATAGTGTGTCAGCAACCGAACGCACAGTGTTTCACCGCAACGACTTCTTTTCATTCTACTTATGAATACGATTTCCGATCACAAAACTATGTACAAAGTCACAAATTCCAAATAACAGAACAGTAAATTCTCGAGGGGTGTAGGATGCTGGATGTAATGGCTCAGTTGCATGTTTGGATTTTTGCTAGTTAAAACAATAATGTATAATGAAACGTGTGAGTTTTTGAATGTATTTAGTTAAAAGATCTATTTTGAATAAAAAGTGTAATAAAATTACACACATCTCTTCGATATTCCAAGCAAATTTACATGATTTATTAAATATCTCCTACATGTTTCGGTGTGTAATACACTGTCTTCATGGAGAACATCGTATTACTTGCTCAAAAACCATTCCAAGTTTGACGGAAAAGTTGGTGCACACACGCTGTTCCTTTTCTTCCGATATTTTTAGCGCGTCCCGCAATGCGACGAGGCACAGGTGTACGTGTTCATTCGACCATATGAGGGCCGTCTTTTGTGCCGCGGAGACAGGAGATTGAAGGCCACAATCCAGCATCTCCTCCCCACTAGCGGAGTTACCGAACACGTCTCGGAATTTACACACTGTGATCCATAAGTTTTAGGAGTGATTTTTTTTTTTAATAACAACTAGAGCGATGAGCTCACTAAGTACTATCAACCAACATCCTTTCACACACCGCGTTCCGTTTGTTTATCTTCGACCGTGTACGAGTTATAACTTGTCTTGTAAAGTCAGTTTTTTTATACGTCATGGATGGCGGAAATGAACAGAGAGTTGCCATAAAATTTTGTTTCAAAGCCGGTCCATCTGCAACAGAAACACTAGTATTGGTGCAGAAGGCTTATGGGAATGAGGCTGTGAACCGATCAGTCGTTTTTAGATGGTATTCTCGATTTTGAGACGGAAGGGATCTGGTAGAAGATGACGAGAGAGGTGGCCGTCCAAAATCGACTCGAACTGAGGTAAACATTGTTGCTGTTGCTGATTTGTTCAAAAATGACCGTCGAATCGCATCAAGAATGATAGCAGAATCTTTAAACATCCCCAAGACTCTTCAGATTCTGCAAGGGGATTTGGGAAAGAGAAAGTTGTGTGCACGTTTTGTTCCACACTCCTTGACACCTGAACAAAGGGGAGATCGAGTCACATCTTGCCAAGACATTATCGCGATGGCTGATGCAGACAAAATTCTTTTAACAAAATTATTGCGGAAGATGAGACCTGGTGTTTTGCCTATGACGCCGAAACAAAGCGACAGAGTTCTGAATGGGTTGGTGAGACATCCCCTCGGCCGAAGAAACTGAAATTCCAAAGCACCCACATTAAGACCATGTTGATAATTTTTTTTCGACTCTCAGGGCGTAGTGCGCAAAGAATTCCTACCAGAGGGATAAGCAGTAAATGCAGAATTTTATAAAGGAGTAAAGGATCGCCTCCTGAAGCGCATTCAGCGGGCTCGCCCAGTTGCGTTCTGCTCTCGAGATTTTTTGTTGCTGCACGTTAATGCGCCTATCCACAAAGCTGAAAGTGTTTGCCAATTTTTGACCCCAAAAATATTAACAACCCTTTATCAACCCCGTACCCTCCAGATTTATCTTCGCCAGATTATTTTCTGTTCCCCAAGTTGAAAATGAAGCTAGAATGACTCCACTTTGCGGATGTTGCTGAGATACAAGAAGCCGTAAGTGATGAATTAAAGAAGGTCCAAAAAGAGGAATTTTCGGCAGCTTCTCAGAAACTGTACGACCGCACAAAAGCACATATATATGCCAATGGAGCTTGTTTTGAATAAAAAAGGGTACGTGTCTTCCTCGTGTGTTTTCGTTTTTTTTTTTAAAAAAAATCAGTCCTAAAACGTTTGGACCGCACTGTGTATTGATCACTCCTTGTACAAACTGTCGAGGTACACTTCAGATATTTTAACCTTACCAGTATTTACGAACACTGTTCTGCCACTCGTTCATCCTTGGTTATGACTGGCCATAGTAGAATGATCATTCTTAACTGGGAAAGTTAACACAGCATCGGTTGATTATTGGTCGGTAATAACGCAGTATATTACGTGTAGCGGCAATATTGTAGACCTGCATTCGAAAGGTGCCCGGTTCGAATCTCAAGTCGGGTATTTGCTGTCCAAATCGAATTTGACCACGCCTTTTCGTCTTTCCTTCCGCATAAATAGCGGAACGACACGAAGATTTGTCTGCTACAGATTCCTCCCAGTTCGTCGTGCATGAATCGCTGCAATATTCGACGCTATATGGTTTGCAATATGGCCAGCGTCATTGAATGAGCCACAATCGGCAAAACATTCTAAAGATGATGGATACGATTGCTTGTATCAGAAACTTCCCCTGTTGTGTTTGGTCCTGTCAGGATTCACAAAATGAAAATAGTCGCTCTGATTTCTGTCTTGGTCCCCTATGCTCACTGTATCAAAGCCAGCAATTATGACAACTGCTAAAAATGAGACAGTGGCCGTCTATATAATTCGTTGTAATTTTCTTCAGATACCGTCTTTCATTGCCAGCAATGTCCAAGTAAGATAGGTTAGTCGGACTCAATACAGGCTATAAGCCAAATCCTAAATTCAACTAGATGTTTGGAGCCACAATATAAGGTCCCGCGTTCTCTTGTCTTGTTTCTTTTGTATTTTTTTAACTTATTGCATTCAGTAATAAGTATCTGTAGAAAGTAATTCAAATACCGACTGAATGATTTGCGCAGAAAATCACGTGTTTTTCAAAAGCAACTTTTTAAACTTCTTGGCCCATAAAATTTATTACAGTCACTTAAAAACTTTGACAACGAAGAATTGCCGTAAAGGTAAAACTGCAGGTAAGGTGCTGTACCCCGGCGCCAGAAAGGGGTGGGTGCCAACCCTAATTCTGGCCGCTCTACCCCCAGGAAAAGAGACCCATTACCCATTGTACAGGAGGCTGGGGTTCGGGGTCGGTCTGGATGGGTCCGGAAGATCTCGCCCCCACCGGAGTTTGAACTGCGGACTGCGCAGCAAGTAGCCGGTCGTTATTCCTACAGCGCTGTTCCGGCCACCTAAACTGAATACATGCGGCCCTGGGCCACCTGAATAGTTTCAGTAATACAGTTTGACATAGTGTAACTGGTTTGCAGAACATAATGTGGTAACTCATTAGCAGAGAAGATGTGTACAAAATGTGTCTCATCACTTTCAGGACAGCACACAGCAAACGATCGTTTCTTTGTGTTTTGTCGAGTTAATACGGCCCACTCACTACCTTCTCATTCAACTGTACCTTTAGCCCAACTTATTGTTTGTAAATAATAGCTTGCTAGTTAATTCAGTTTCCCCCCCCCCCACGATATATGTGCAAACAGATGCGACCCTCAGGGTAGTTCTAAACTAATTATATGGCCGTCCTGTGAGTTGAAGTTGGCCAGCCCTGATCTACACAATTAGTAAGTGATTTGAAGAGATCAGTAGGAGAAAAGCAGCGTTAATTACTGTGATAATTTTGTGTCAATTAACAAATAAAATATTTATTTTTATCGTTATGACGACGAAATTGACCTCAGTATTAACCATTGCTATGCCGTGTTCGAAGTTCTACGTCCACAGACAGTTTCGTGATCTTGTTTTAATGGCACTGGTGTAGTTCACTCTGCAGGTTTGCTTAGCCGCCATGCAACTACTAACTGAAGAAAATTCTAAATTATGACTTTAGGATGCTGTGAAGTGGCATGATTCGGAATTTTAAATAAGGGGATACTGAAAGACTGACACAAACATGCAGCGCTGTGATCTCATAAGCTTACTTATCTCTTCAGGAAGGAAAGTGGATTAACATTTGAAAGTTTTGAGGATTGTACAGCACTGTTGCTGGGGATTCCTTTCCTCTGTAATATGACACTGGGCTAGTATAAATTGAATACATGCTAGGGCATATCGACGCTTGAAAATGAGGCAACATTTTGCCTGGAAATGTCGAGATATGGTTATCCATTGACGCAGCGTAATGTTACTGAAAAACGGGATCCTCACATTAAGAGTTCATTATCACCAACAATAAGGATTGTCGATTATTCTGTTTATCGTATTAACAATCAAATGATGATAATAATAATAGTAATTGAAATTTGTGTTTGTATTTGTAACGCATTATTTAAATGCTTCATTGTTTTAAATTAAATTATTTTTCGTTTTCACGTGTGTTCTGCAATGCAAATTTACTGCGTTTAGAGTAATATTTTGTACTACGCTGGATATAAGGGGTCATAATAGCATATTAATGTGTTTCTTATGTTTATGGGGCCGTGCATCATCTTGATAGTTGAGTAAAGAGAAAACCAACTTGATGCCACTTATTTTATTATTTTATTCAATGTTCATTCAATGCTCAACATGTTTCGGCCGT
>Ga0123355_10015711_pt1 | contig 11903 bp, 3 predicted proteins | sample TergutEmb28metaG_3_FD_89872 | JGI IMG/M metagenome (GOLD analysis project Ga0123355, IMG submission 89872) | Embiratermes neotenicus P1 segment gut microbial communities from Petit-Saut dam, French Guiana - Emb289 P1 | ecosystem: Host-associated > Arthropoda: Insects > Digestive system > Gut ... | reverse complement strand
GGTGGCGGACGCTTGTGAGTGCGGTAATGAACCTTCGGGTTCCGTGAAATGCGGGGAGTTTCTTGACTAGCTGCAAACCAGTTAGCTTCTCAAGAAGGACTCTGCACCATGGAGTAAGTAAGTGAGTAATAGTAAACAGTTCGTATTTCAATGGGGGTTTTTTTTTTAATATACTCCTCTTCTTAGGACTACCACACTCACCACACTCAGTACATCTACTCACAACATTCTGATTTCGAAGACTGGTATGGCTAAGACAAACCTCATACAAATACAGTGAAATCTGTCTATAACCAAAACGCAATGGATGGAACCTTTTCGTTGTAGGAAGGTTCCGTTTAATGCAGGTACTTTAAATACGTTATCATCGTGACATCAGGACGCTCGGACTACAGAATTTGTCCACTAAAGACAGATTTGCTTTATGCCCAGGTTCCCTTTAAGAAAGATTTCGATGCATAAATGAATATAAACAAATACTCGTACATGTCGCATGTTCTGGGCAGCACTGTGTTTCATCTCACGCAGGTCAAATTATTTTGGTTACAGAGACACTGAATTTGTTCAAAATAAGGTCCTTCAATAATCAATTATACACTCGAGTCTGAATTTTTTTCATAAGCATGGAATCAGCACGCGTTACCGCTTTAATCTTTTAAAGTCTACCGGTTACTATACGTACCACCAGGTATAACATTCAAAAATTCTGCTTGCTGATTACATTGCATTTATGTGTTTTGTGTGGCTCTCGGAAGACACAATACCTTTTGCCTTTTACATCATTAACAGATTGGTTTTTTTTAACCGAAGTGGATAGTGTTTACCGCGCGGTATGGACTGAGTCCTTATATAACACAGATACGTTTCGTCCATAAAGGGTTAATTCATGTCCAAAAAAATTTGACTTTTTCTACACCTGGACAGCATCATAGATTAAGGGGTGTTGCCTATTTGCCTTAAGCATACTGTCCACTGCCGCATAATTACATGCTTTGTTCCATCCCACAATAAATCCAACTTAACACTCACGTGAGTGTGGCAAAATATAAGAACAGGGATTCCATGTTTAAACTACTTCTACTAATGATTATGAATCTGTTAATCGCTTACTTACTTACTCCATGGAGCAGAGTCCTTCTTGAGAAGCTTATCAGTTCTCAGCTAGTCAAGAAATTCCCCGCACTTTATGGAACCCGAAGGTTCATTACAGCATTCACAAGTGCCCGCCACCCAACCCTGTCATTTGTTAATAGTTACCAAGAAAATTTTACAGTCACTGAGACAAAAAAGCCTGTTGCATATTATTATTATTATTGTTATTACTTATCACCTTTATACAGGGTATTTACAATTATGTACCTAAAACACACCTTGTTTCTAGGGTATATAATGTTACAGCTTTTCTGTCATTACAAAATATGGTACATGCAATATTATTTTCCATAATAAAAGTTGTGAATTTTGACATTAGGATCTTTCCTAAGTATGTGCGTTGTGCTCAGTACGAATGTTTTCTGTAGTTCCTTGATATGTTGTTCACACGTCACTCAGATACTTTCTGAATGATTTCGAGATGGTTCCAATTGCCCTTATTATTACTGGTATCACTTCCTTTTTACTTTGCACATAAGCTCCCTTTCTACTGTAAGATATTAGCATTTTACAATCTTTGCGGCCTCTGTCTTGATCACATATCTATCCCCTGAAATTGCAACGTTTATTAAAAAAACACATTCCTTTTTCATTATCATGGATTACAATGTCTGGTTTAAAGTTAGGAATGGTTCTGTTGTCTTAATTGTTGATTCGATGACATGTTTACCTTACTTTCACAACTCGTTTCTACTGACTTTGGTAAACTACTTCTGTTCTTATGGAATTAATTGTACAATTATAAAAATAATTACATTACAATTCCCTACGAACATTTACACCGGTAAATTCAACCCTCCTCTTCAATTAGTGCAGTCCATTTACGTTATGTCTTCCAAAGTCGGCTGATCTGACAAATCCCAACATGATGCTACAGGAACCTATTATGCACACTGTGTTACAATATTTCCTTGTCCAATCCCATTTACTGTGCTTGTACCAAACAGTACTTTTTCAAACTTCCATATTATTTACAATTTTTTTTAAAGAATATCAGTCCAAAAGAACTGAGGTGGAAGATCCTATCCATGACGTGTAATTATAATAAAGCCTGAGTTCTGCTCTAACCTATGTTCATTTTTATGTAGTATACGGTCTCCATTATATACACACATGATGTTACCACCGAATACAATCAAAATGATACAAAGTGGGCAGCTTCAAGAACATGGTAATCCTACAAATTTAGCATCCAGGTCTCCTTGCAGACCATAACAATGCACCACAACCTCAAAATACCTCTAAATTATTATACAGTAATAAATGAACCACTCACTGATTTATTGGGAATCATTAAAAAAACAGATGATTTCAGCAGAATAGTTTTATTATACTCATAGTCAAATAACTAATTTGATTCTGAAATCATGTCTGATATTTTACAGACACAATTTATATTGTTTCAGTGTTCTCTGGTACCTGATGCAGTGTACAGTACATGTGACTGACACGTGTGAAAAACATTACTTCACACAGTATCCAGATGTTTCAGTTAAAGTGCTTAATCAATGATTACCACAGGCTATAATTAGGTAACTTTATGGATTATCTCATTAAAGTCTACAAAGCTCCTTGATCACATACTTTAATTGATATATCCAGTTAATATTCTAATACCTACATGCACTGTGAAATGATGGAATTATATACTTCAACAGTAACACCTACTTAGACACATGTTACCAACACTCAGTTGAATATAATGAATGACATACACATATTAAATTTATTATTTACTTTGTAACTACATGTCTTGTACATCAACTTTCATTTCACAAGATGATTCATTCAATGATCATGTTTTCTATACATAAAACCAGTGTTCTTACTATTGTCATGAAAGGTTCTTTGAATGTCCTCAATTCCTCAGAGAAAATGTTGAACCAAAACCATATTAATCAAAGCTTAAATATACCCATGTCATGTTGGCACCTTTTCCATAACCTGAACAACAAAACTATAGGATGTTAAACGTATGTAAGCAAACAACATACAAAAAAGTCTATATGCCCAACAAGGAATTCTGAAAGCATTTCTGTCACTTCACATTCTGAACGGGACAGAATATAGCATCAAAATAAAGTATTCACACATCCATGAGGATCATAAAACAATTTGAGTAAACTCATGATGTATGGCAAGATAAGAGGCCACTTGTAGTGTCAATATATTGTCAACAGTCACGTTGATAGCACTAAAATAACTTCAGATTACAATGGGAAATTTCTTCCTTCATTCATGTAATCTAAAAATGTGCACTTAGGTAAGTCAAAACTGTCCATGAAGAAAACTACACTTATTCAGTCAAACACAACACAGGTTTATTTTGATTCAAATTCTGCCCTTACATGTGTGGACACATGTAAGGGCACGATTCAAATCAAAATAAACCTTATCAGAGCACAACCAACAAGATACAACATTTCTCAGATTTATTAAATTCTGTAAGATGCTCTACATCTTACAAAAATAAATAAATTTGAGAAATGTTGCATCCTGTCGGTTGTACTCTGAGAATACATTAGCGATGCACAGACCTATGAATGTTCAATCAAAACAAACCTGTGTTCTGCTCAACTAAATATGTGTAAAAGGTAAACACAATGGACTGTCCTCTATAAAAATTAAAAAAAAATTAAATATGTGTAGTTTATTTAGTAATATACACAACGGGATGGCTTCCATAAAGAATGCTGTCCATGAAGACTTAACACACTTTAATAACAATATACTGCTACCATGCACACCAGTATAACGAGGCAGTAAAACCAATGAGGTACACTTGTGTTACGATGTTTATTTACGATCCAACATGTTTCAGTGTAACAGCCATCCTCATGGATCATAGGAATGCTGTAGGAAAATTACAAGATTATCACATATTAAAAATAAGTAGAAGGTAAAATACATACATAATTAAAAATATCAATACTGACAAAGAGTAGTATACAATATCCAATATAAAATGACAATGTATATGTTAATCAGTATAGACCAGTGACGGAAGGTCAATGATCACATCACATATATACCCAGATAACACTTTATTATGTGATCTGTAACAAGATAATTTACCTTCAATCAGCCAGCTGACACAGTTTTATATCCCTCTTCATCAATTTTAACCCTGGAGTCCATATTGTTCTTGTACATTACAACAGTCTGGCCCAAATTAAATTCTCCATAAAATCTTGAATCTTCAAAAGTTCAAAAACAGCCACTCGATAACAGGGAAGAACAACATAAAACAATGTACAATTATGTGTCGATTTAGCTGAACACTGGACATGGTACAATGGTAAGCACTGTTGAGTTAAACTTATTTATCTTATGCAATGGTCTTATAATCCTCCTACAGTATTCCTATGATCCCTGAGGATTGTTGTTAAGCTGGCAGATGTTGGATCACAAATAAACACCTTATAAAAAGCATACTTTGTTGGTTTCCATGTCTCAAGAACTTCATCTATATGGCTGATGTAATTACTTTGTCAATGTAACACTACTTTATTAATGCAATGCGCACAGTTCCACTGGATACTTACATTAGCACATAGATTGTTAGACATCCAAGACTAACATAAATTGCTCACACACACTGCACTCCAAGAGTGTTACAGTGTGGTGTATCCTATCAAATGTTTGTATATTCAGCCCTGTTTTCATCACTGACACAAAAACTTCTGATATTTACCCAAATCTGGAAACACACTAAATGAACCAAGTCCAATACAGTCAAATCAAGTGTCGCGCACTAAGACTTGCAGCTTCACTCAACCCAGGTCATGCAGTGTGACAGAGGGACACAGCAATGCTATGCCAAACAAATGAATTTGATATTCCTGTGTCCATGCATCATTAGTATGATTTTATTATTACAACCAACAGGATGCAACTATTTTTGATTACTTATTTCTAAAAGGCTCTACACGTTTTGGGTGGAGGAACTGCCCGAAACATGTAGCGCCTTTTAGAAATAAATATCAAACACAGTTGCATCTTATTGGTTGTAATTATAAAACCAAACAAATGAGTTTGCTTGTGTGAGCAGACCTGATTTGATTTTACTTCACTTGATTCAAATTCATGTGTCTGCAATCTCAGAAATGCACTGTTCCCTTTCCTGCAGGGAAACAGCATTTGAATGAATACACCATGATTTCTGTAAGACAGCATCAGACATTCACACCAGAAATGCTGTACTTCTGTTTAATAACATTTTTAAGGAGTCAGGTCATGTCACAATTCATACACTGTGCTCTTTAAGAGATAATAATGTTCAAAATTTTGCCATACATAAACCACTGCTATTTTTACGGGCTATTGGAATGATACTGTATTTAAAAATCAACTTATAATGCAGAAGCTGAACAGTACTGCCACCCAGTCAAAAACAGAACGCATTTCACAAGAGAAGAGAAAACTGAATAATTCCAAAGTTCACTTGCTCAAAGACTATGAACATAAAGGACATTGTACGGAATGTATTCATTTTCAAGAAACCGTTTTACCAAGTGTCTGTGAAAGTTTCATACTATTACAGTCACTACTGTGGATATATCAACAATGTGAAAAGTGAGAGATGATGAACAATTGTTCTAGAAAATAATAATTTATACAGATTTCCAGTCTTCCAGAGATTCATAAAAATAACTTTCCTGAGAACCATTTCAATGTACAATTCAATACCACTACTGCCCAACCAAGGAGACAAACATGACACAAACTAAGTTTCATACATAAATACCACAATGAACTCAGAAACTCCTTCTTGTACATTTTACAACAAAGTGATATTAATGTAAAAAGTCTTAAAACAGATTCTATGAGATTCTTACCAAAATATATGTAAATCAAATCAACTACATACTTTTACATGCACGAACTTCAGAGTGAGGAATGTTTTAAACCTAAAAAAAAAAAACCCCCACCTAGCTCATTCTAAATTTTGTCTATCACAAATATACTTACATATGAATCAGCCAAGAACTTTTCTTTCTGAAAGGATTATTCTGGTAACACAGAATGTCAGGACAGTCACAGACTTAGCAGGAGCATAAATATAAAATTATATATCCCTTTTGCTACACAGATATCAAATCCTAGTGCAAGTATCTTTATAAACCTGTACCTTTTGACAATCTAGTTACTACTTAAACCTCAGGAAAAAAATGCAGATCACCAAAAATTTTTACATTGCAAATCGATGGAAAGTGGATTGCTTTAGTTTGTCATTAGAAGATGATTCATCAACAGTGAATTGGTAATGAGAACTCTTTTGTTAGAACAGACACATGCCACCACATATTAAGTTTGCACAAGCAGCTAGCAGATTTAAAGATACTGCAAATAATGTGATAAAGACTTTGCATGTGTACGTTCTGGTTGAGGCTTTACATCAAATGGGAACATGCAGTATGTATTGTAACTGTTTCAATATATATGGTAACTATGATGTCTATTAATAATGGCACTTGGAGCTTTGCTATCAGGGTCAATCTGGTTGCGATATCGATAAGCTATCACAGCAGCCACCACCTGAAACACATCCAGTACTCCAAATTGAATTTCCAAGCATATCTAATTTTACTTCAGAATACGACCAACCCTTCAACCACAAAGTGCTAAAATTTTTTAAAGTGAAAACCATTCTTTTACATTAACTTTAATGAACAATAACACTTGAAGCTTCCAGAATGACTAAGGGTGACACGCATCTTCAAATGGCCATGCTAATTCAAAGTCCTAAGTTACAGTCTTTCTCTGCTACCATTATAAATCAAGCACATACTGGGGAACACAGCAAAGGCAAAGATGTAGCTGTACGTAGCATGGAGGCATATAGGGGGTAGTGCAGGTACAGCTCCACTTAATCTCAACAACAGCACTAGATGGAGATGTGTGGTCAGTCTTGGGCCCTGGCCATGGACAAACAGTTTGTCATAAAAATGTTTTGTGATTGTAGAAAATCACAAACACAATCTGATGGACCTAAATTTGAAAATAGGGCATTCTCCCTACCCACAGCCTCTGCATGTGACAGGTTAAGGCAACAATGGAACACTTAACATTGTCCTGTTTGATAAAACTGATGGAAATGTAATTTTAATGGCACTGTGCAGAATATAGAAATATGATAAAGACACCTGAACATGACTCTGATTTTGTTCTCTAGCAATTTGAATATTTTTGCATTTCAATGCCTGAAGTCTGCTTAAGTTTGCATAGCACTTCACTCTATCAAACTGATAAAGTAACATGGTCCACTGTTATTAATCACATCAAGGTTGAAACGACTGCCAGAGTCTAACAATCCAGATATTTACTGTCTGCGAATTATACTGTTAAGTTGTCAATATAAATCAAACATGCAAACCATTTTACTAGTTACTGATACTGTGAACTTCAACTTCTAAAAAAACTTAACACAAAATAATACATATCCTTTATCAGGAGACTCCTGCACCCCATTCCTCCCAACAAAAAAGACACACCTTAGTCATTCCGTATTTTCCAATACTAAGTTGTATTATTTCTTCTTTATGCCTTCATGCAAATTAATTCATAGCTGGAAGGAGTGAGTTTGAAAATAAAAAGGATCAGATTAGGTTAATGTAAGAAGGATACAATATACTCACATGTGATGAATTATCAACTGCCAAGGTCTTAACTAAACTCACTCTTTGAGGCCCAAAAAACAAACCACATACGATAATAGATGTCATGATAGTAGTAACTATGTAAGAATATACAAGACAGATAAGGCAAAATGTAATATGTATGTAGATATAATGTATGTTGAAGACACCTAAGTAGAGTGGCATAATGAAAACTGTGCAGATGGTGACCATTAAGGTACCAAAAGGTAAAGTAGTCCCATTACTGGCCTGGAGTGGGTCAGAGGGTTCCAGGACGTTAAGGTTCCCAGATTTCATGACGGCACTGGATGGCGGTAAGGTTGTCAGCCTTACGCACCGGCCGCCTTTACCCCCAGGAAATGCTGCTGGTACTCACTTCTGTTAGAGGCTGAGTCGACCCCAGGACCATAGTGCGATCAGAAGGATTTTATGTCAATGAAACTTGCAATGAAACCAGCTGGGATCGATCCAGCGACCTTCCGAATTGTAGCACAGTACCTTAAGCAGTGTGCCACTGTGGTCCCCCATTAAGGTAACAAACAGAAACAAAAAGAAATTACAACATTCTGCACCTGCACGTGGCATTCACCCGCTTCAGCTATGATTCACTGTAATAACTATAGTCTGTGTATACGTGTACAGGGAGTTTCCAGGTTACATAAGATGTGACCTACGTTAAAAAACTCTTATTAATTACTAACATTCTTAATTAATATTATACATAACATAATATTAATATATTTAATACTGTAATTATTACACATATTTTACTTCATGTGTTTCATAAGAAAAAATAATAGAAACAATATTTTAAACATTGTACACTGACCTTAACATGCTCCATTCCATGCAGCTCCTATACACATGAATACAAAAGAAACATTACTAAAAACTAATTGAAATATACACTGACATCATAAAAACAAATAGGTAACTGATAAGGTGTGATAAGTGAGGGTGGGGTCGATCCTGACTTACGTAAATTTCGGGTTACACAAAAGTTTCAGGAATTCAGCCCTTATGTGAGTCGGAAACTGCATGAACTGCTTGCATGTAGAGTTCACTGGGAAGTGGCACTACTGCATGTCTCATCTCCAGTTGTTTGATAGATATGCATTCAGTTACAAAGCATTACATGATGTTTTACTCAGACAGTGCAGATCACAGCTGTGTGCTACAGATTTAAACTGTTGTTTCTGAACATGAAATAGAGTGTAACACAGAGGGGTTGTATTGTGACATAGAAGAATGTTGCTATTCATGTATATAAAATAGAATAGAACATACTGGGTTCTTTGTGGACAACTATGTACGGAAGAAATATCATAAAATGTTGTAACAGATTTAGAACTCAGCTTTCTCACGTTTAAGGTCCTCCAAAATGAACAAGTTATCGGCTCACGCATTAAGTCTGAACAAAAGTTTCCATGTTAAAGAAGAAGCAATAATAATGTTCTTCCAGAAGAAACATTACATGATTCAAAAGCATATTCAGGGGCATGTCCATGAAAATCTTGAAGGTTAACCCAGTGAACCAGTCTGTCAAAGTAATCTGTATACACATATATAAAAGTGCTCCATTTGAAACCATAAAAATTTAGGGTTCTGCAAAAACCCAGCGGCAGGCTGTTTTGAGAGTATAGTTTTGGAACCACTTCTGTGAGCCAGTGTGTAGTGGCATAGCCAATCCACTGCTAACTTACTTTATAGATGAGATTTGTTAAACAGTCACATAAATACTCCAGGTAACAAATACTGGTTGGCAAATAGTCCATATACACAGGGAAAATTTAAAGAGATGTCTGGGTATGCAGTATTTGAATCCTACAGACAAGAACTGTGAATAGTTTTTAATAATTTGTTAACCAGGTTTCAAGCATGTCTGAGAGCTCAAGGCGATCATTTCCAACACCTGCCCTAACATGCAGTAAGAAATACTTAATAATGCAAATTGTTAATGTAGAGTCTATAAGCAGGTTATGCATTAAGTTGGACACTCTGCATTATGAACGAGTATGGAGAATGTTACCAGAATGTGCAATCAGACAAACTTTCCTCCCCACAGCTGCTAACTGCTGACATGGTTCACCAACACAGATTTCATTAATCCACTCTACGAGTACATATCCCTCTAATACTGCCATGCATGTTAAGCAACTACTGAAATGTTAAGAGAGTAGACAGACAGCTACCTACACCCTTCACTGGTTGCACAAGTATTAGAGAAAAGCACTGGGATTAGCACGAGGGTCTTTCTGGTTCCGATAGCGCACTGTCAACCAGACACCAAGAAACTGCAAACAAGAAATTAAACCACCTACAGGTATAATGAAACAACAACAGTATAACAAGAGAAACCTGAAATACAGTTCTTGGCCATACTTACTTAATTACTTACTTACTCCATGGTGCAGAGTCCTTGAGAAGCTAACTGGTTTGCAGCTAGTCAAGAAATTCCCGCATTTCACGGAACCCAAAGGTTCATTACCGCACTCACAAGCGTCTGTCACCTGTCTCTATCCTGGGCTAGCCCAATCCAGTCCATATACCCACATCCCATCTCCTGGAGATCCATCCTAATATTATCCATCCATCTACGCCTAGGTCTCCCCAGTGGTCTCTTTCCCTCTGGTTTCCCCACCAAGACCCTATGCACCCCCCTATCCTCACCCATATGCGCCACATGCCAACCCATCTCAGTTCTCGGCCATACTGATCAATAAGAACAACTGTGCATATCATGTAGTACACAAACTGTGTAAATGTAAGTTTCTGTGTAAAACCAAAATATGCAGTGGTGGTGATGTTTCAGCCACATGACTGATTGAGCTCATGACAGTTTAGTAAGCGTAACGGCAATAAACCAATGTTAAGCCAGTTAAAAATGTATGATCATGAAAAAATTACAGTGTTGTTCTTGTTTAGGGAAATTTAAAATCCCCTCCCACATCCTGATTGGCATCACTTCGACATGACCTGTTGCAATGGAGCAAATTTATGCCTTGAAGCTCAGTTGTTAAGTACAGTACCTTGGGATAAAACTGGTCCAGTCAAGAATGGGGCAAATGAAGTAAAATACTGAAAAAAATTCAAGATATGTATAATACATCTTAATTGGTGTACCCAGTACAGTCTTACTGCTGTATCTCAAACGTGACCTTTAGCCGCAGTAATGTATTATAAAATTCACTACTATGTTCACAAGTCCCTATCCAGAGCCACTTAAATCCAGTCCAAATAGTCTCACCCTATTCCTTTAATTATCCTTCCATCTACACTTACATTTCCCAAGTAGCCTATGTTCTTCAGCTTTTACTACTACGTAGATCATACCAAAAGTAATGAGCAACAATTTTTTATAAATTAAAATTTATTGTTATGTAAAAACCAAGTACATCATCTTAATCCATAGATATCTGCTTATTTTTCTACATAATTCCCGTTTCTCTGTACACATTTTTCCCCAACGTTCTGGAAGTTTGAATATTCCCTTGGGGTAGAACTCCGTTCCAGCTGCCCGAAGACATTGACGCACAGCTGTCTGGAATGCCTCGTTCATCTCGTAATGTTGGCCTTGCATATGATTCTTCACAAAACCAAAGAAATGGTAATTGGGGGGTGCCAGATCAGGACTGTACAGAGGGTGAGGGAGAACTTCCCACCCCATGTTCTCAGTTTGTTCCAAGGTCAAAAGAGCAGTGTGAGGCCGAGCGTTATCGTGCTGCAGGATGACCTTTCTTCTGATAATCTAAGCTTCCAATCCATCCTGAACTGCATTGTGCCCTATCCCAAGTTTTGTTGCAATAGCATCCAGCGGCACACATCTTACTTAATGATTTCATCAACTCTCTTCTTGTTGGGTTCTGTTGAGGCTGTTCGAGGGTGACCGCCTTGGATGCTCATGTTCCCACCTTTAAAATGCTTTGCCCATCGTCCAACACTGCTAGCACTCATGTACACATCTCCACACACACGCTGAAGTCTGTGGTGAATACAGTAGAACCTTGGATTGCGAGCAACTTGGTCTGCGAGTGTTTTACAAGACGAGCAAAAATTTTGAAGGAATTTTAACTTGATAAACGAGCGATGCTTTGCAATACGAGTAGAACTGGT
>Ga0123355_10015708_pt1 | contig 11903 bp, 9 predicted proteins | sample TergutEmb28metaG_3_FD_89872 | JGI IMG/M metagenome (GOLD analysis project Ga0123355, IMG submission 89872) | Embiratermes neotenicus P1 segment gut microbial communities from Petit-Saut dam, French Guiana - Emb289 P1 | ecosystem: Host-associated > Arthropoda: Insects > Digestive system > Gut ... | reverse complement strand
GAAAAAGGATGGTTGAACTAGATGGATCATGATTTATACCTTGGAATCCTAGAAGGGTTATTATTTGCTATGGGAGATGAAGGGGTTAGTTTGGGACAACTAACAGAAGTTCTTGAATTAGGTCATTATGAAATAGAAGTATTAATTGGCGAACTGCGTGAACGTTATGAAAGTGAGAAATATGGACTAGCGATTTCTGAGATGGCAGGTGTCTATAAAATGGTTACTAAAAAAGATCATGCTTCATACTTTAAAAAACTACTTGAGAGTCCGCACCAAAAGACATTGTCACCAGCAGCACTTGAAGTTCTAGCAATTATCGCATATAAACAACCCATTACACGTAGTGAACTTGAAGCCATTCGTGGTGTGAATAATGATTCTGTTATGAAGAAATTATTAATGTTTGATTTGATTGAAGAAGCTGGTCGTACAAATGCGCCGGGTAGACCGATGCGTTTTAGAACGACTGATATATTTTTAGATTATTTTGGGATTAAAACAATTAAAGAATTACCTGAGATAAATGAAGCTGAAATTTTAGAAGCGAGTGATGAAGAAATAACCCTTTTTAGATGATAAGGGTTTTTTTTGGAGGAAAAGAGAGATGACAAAACCACGCATACAGCTTACCCAGAAAAGAGGGGGGTTGCTAGGGAAGATAAATAAAGGTAACGTTGTAAAGTTGACCCTTCCTAAATTAGCCACGATGGGCATCAACTTAGTCCGCATTGGCCCACGAGTGATTCTGCGTTCCACTTTCCAGATCCTGCGAACAAATATTTGGACAAGGCTAATATCCACTTTTCTGCTCCTATTCATTGATTTGTATCATTTTATTAGAAAGAGAATATCTAAGAAACAATTGATGATTAACCTTATTCTTTCTGCTACTTTACTAATTGGCGGTACTATTGGTTGGGTTTTTGGAACGACTAGCATTTCAACAATTGTACTAGAGAATACGGTTATTTGGATTATAGCAGGACTCGCAGGGGCGGGGGTATTAAGCGCGATCTTAGAAGCATTTTGTCGCAAAGTCTTGGGGCGATTTTTAAAGAATGATGTGGAAGATATGCTGGATTTGATCAATGAAGAATTTGAGTGCTTGATCGTTGAATATGCGCTTGATGATGAACAGGCAGAGGTGATTGCCAGTACAATTACTATCGATGATAAAGTTTGCCTTGATTGTTTTTGTAAGAAAGATAAAAAGAAATATATGAGAGGAATGCTGATACCGCACTTAGCAGCTACAAGTGAGGAGTTGATTCAATGATAAAAAATATCGTTTTTGATTCAGGCAATTATACCGTTGGTAGCAATGGTTGGGAAGGTGCTCTTATAGAAAAGACATCAGACTATAATTAAAATCAAATCAGCGACTCTTACTAAAAAACGCCTAAAATTCAAATTTTGAATTTTAGGCGTTTTTACTTCGCTTACGTTTGAATTTGAAATGGGAAAATTTAACACTTAAGCACACATTTTAAGCAGTTAGCCCGAAAATAAATAGTTTAGCATGTTATTTGCTATAATCGTACCTATAATAGATTTCTAATTGAGGTGATATATGATGTATTTTTGTCGGTTAACCTAGATTTACAATACCTATGAAAAATGGACAAGGCAGTTTTGCATCAGATTTTGAAAGGAACGGACGGCTATAAGGGTAGAGTTTAAATGATTGTTTTTTCACTAAGAAATTGTTATTCTGAATGAAGCCAAGCAAAAATGATTTTCCGTTTAGTTATTAAAAAGTTACAGAAAAACATGCGAATTTTGATAAAATGTGGTTTTCTGACAATAATAACGTTTTCCAGAACACGTTTTCATGATTTAAAAAACTCAAATTACCCGAAAAAGCATTATTAATCTGTCAGAAAATCACGTCAAATGGCCATAAAAGCTTCGTTTCTTTTGTGGGATTTCATCAAAAATGACCTTTGACCGCAAAAAATCCCCCCTTTGGCAAGGCTTTAAGCTTTTTTTCTTAAACTTATGATATACTTCTTACAAATTACATTTTGATATAATGAGTGAAATAGATATTTTTATGAAATTAGCAATCCATATGATTTATGATGTAATGAGCTTTTAAAAGCTTAAAAATCTAAGCAGATCCAATGATGAATTGAGGTGATATATGATGTATTTTTATCGGTTAACCCAAGGGCTAGGTTGGTTTAGTGGGGGACGATTACCGCCTGAGCTGATTTAGCCATAATGTCTACTTTGCCATGCTAACGGAAACTAATTTTATAGGAAAGGGAGTGTAACATGAAAAAGAAGTTATTACTCATTGCCACAGGGTTACTGTTTGCTGCTTCACTCGTAGGTGCTTATTCTTTAGGAAACGCAAGAGGACAGCCAGAAATTATCATACGTAATGATGATGAGCCGCAAGTGATAGAAGTCATAGAAGGAAGTGATCAGATTGCGGTGGTTAATCTTGATGTAGGTGTTGAATTAGCGAGTGGTGAACATGTTTTTCATAGTGATCATGCCATTAACTTTCCAACAGAAGCTTTTAGGTTTGCTTCTTTGAATGAAGCAAGAATTGGAATAGAAGCCAATCACTTTGGTGCTTATATTATTATTCCTGCTAATTTCTCACAAAATGTTGAAAGTTTAAATGATATACCAACTCGAATTTTATTAGAGTATGAAGTTAGCCAGTTGCTTAGTGGTGAAGAACAACGGGATATTTTATATCAGGTGTTGCATTTCGGAGATAGCTTAAATTCAGATTTAAGCTATGTGTATCTTAGTAACATTTTAGCTGAGTTTCATCAAGCTCAAGATGATAGTCTATTAGTCTTAGAGAATGATCAGAGAACTGCAGAAGCGATTCATTCTATTCAGCCAAGGGATTTGGTTGAAATGATTCAACTTCCAGAACTCGTTCGAGAAGAAGAGTGGATCGAAGGGTTAGACCTCTCCAGTTATATGAGTTTGAGTGAACAATTAGTTCAAGGATTAGGAAGTGATTATGAAGAAAAAATCCAACTAAATAATAATCAGCTTACTTTACTCACTGAACAAGGTGATGACATCATTCGAGAAATAGGTGAGGTTGCTGGACGTATCACCGATGTTAACCTTCTTTACGATGTCAATGAAAATCGCATTTACGAAGGAGGGATACAAGCACTGAATAATCATTTTAACGATTTTAACTCAGAAGTTTTAAGCACAAATCGTGAAGAAATGATTGGTATAATGAATCAAATGTCAAGTCGCATTCAATATATCGAAGAACGTTTAGTACAAAGTATTGAACAGCATTACCTTCATCTTGAAAATATGCAGCTTATACTGAATGATCGACCTACTCTAAGTCTATTGGAAATAGATACTAATAGTTATGCTATCGAAAGTAGTTTAGAGAACCATAGAGTGGATATCAATTTGGTAAGTGTTCCATCTCCAACAGGAGAGGCGAATCTTCAAGCTTTAGAGGGAATTATTGGTGTTTTATTAGCAGATACTGATCAAACAGTGGAAGACGCATTAGAAGTGGCCAACAATTTGCTACTGATCCCTGATTCCTCTTCATCTGAACAATTTCTAGACAATATCAGACAAAGAGATATTTCACTTGAGTCACAAACATATTCAATTGACATTCAAGGTGAGGTCGCAGACCTTGCAGATGAAATGTTTGATTCATTTATTGCCGACTTAGAAGCTAGATTAGACTCTGAAAATTTTCGGTTCGAAGCATTCTATTACGACTATGAAGATGAGAGAAAAACGATCTTTATGTTGTTTTCAACTCATGAAGAATTTCTAAAAGAGGTAAGAGAAAGTTTGGAGCATATTGAAGAATTGGATATCATACCAGTGCAAGATATTATCAACACCCAAATCATTAATCCAGTGGTTGATCGAAGTGAAGCCGTACAAGCAGATATCATAAGTAGGCAAGCAGAAGGCATTTCATTTATGCACACACATCAACAACAAATACGTGACTTTACTCCAGTAACAGATGCTGGATTTGTCGCTACATCAGTTAGCGAGTTGTTAACAATAGGATCAGAGATGCAAGGCCATCTGTTTGAGAACAACCAAGCTCACATTGAACAAAATAGAACACTACATGATACAACAACAAAAAATATTAGCAATATCCAAAGTGCAGTCATGAAGGCAGATGAAGAATCCCACCTTAGGGTAGAAGAAGGGTTGAATCATGCGCAAACACTTAATGCGACCTTGAGTGCTCAAAATCATAATGCGTTAGGAGACTTTGTCCAGAGATTACCATTCACTCGACTTGGAACGGTAGAGTTCTCAACCGCTTATCAGTTTATAGTGAGACCAATGCTACTTTATCATTTAGGTAACTATTTTATCAGCGGCATGAATGAAATAATAACAACAATAGTGAGTGAACCAGTTGCTATAGCAGCTAATATGGGTCTTAGTGAAATATGGATTTGGCTCGTTCCAATTGCGATGGGAGGCGTATTAATATGTGCACTTACCTTAGTTGTATTAGAGAGAAGAAAGAAAAAAAGAGAAGATTTTTAGATCAAATAAAAAACTGCAAGAAGCGGCTAAAAAAGGAGAAATGAAAAATGGCAAGAACAAGATTAAATTTAGATTATGAAGCAATGGAAGATTCAGCACAATCATTAATTACAGAAGGTAATAATTTTGAAGACTGCATTGACAATATGACAACAGAGATTGGGAATTTGGACAATATCTGGGAAGCGGATACTCGTGAGAAATATCAACAAAGATATGAGGAAGCTCTCCCTACACTGAAAGATGTTCGCCAAATGATTCAAGATATGGCAGAGCAAATGCAAAAAATTGCTCAAAACTTCCGCGATGCAGATGAATCCATGAGAGATCAAATGTAAGGATAATAGGGGGCGTAATGAGATAACTTACGCCCCTTTTTCCTAAAATAGTAAAGTTTAAAGGAAGATGGTAATGATTAATGCAGAAAGAAAAACTGAACAAGAATACGAGCAAGAGCAAGAATATGAACCAGAACAAGATTCAGGAATTACTTTTGATTTTGAGCGATTAGAACACAGAGGTGAAACACGAACCTCACTGACAGACTTGTATGGTTATCCTGTTTTTTCCGAAATGTTTAATCGGCAAGTCATTCAATTTCATGAGCGGCAAAAGCAAGAACTGGAGCAGATGGCTAGACAGGTATTCTTTGGAGAATCTGTCACTGATTTTGACTTGATAACTATTTTTATGTCTGTTATGGAAGCAGAACCGCAAATGATCATTCAGGCAGAACCACTGCCAACTGTTACAGATGATTCACCTTTCCTTATGCTAGGATTTGCAGCGTTTGGCATGGTTTTAGCGTGTATTTTATTTGTTGTAGTGGAGAAAGTCAAAAGTAAAAGGAGAAGCTTATGAGACAAACGATAACTATTTCTATTATTGGAGCAAGCTCATACGATATTCAGGTTGATAGTGAACAACGGATCAAGACTACGCTTTATGTAATGAAAGAAAATCTTCAAGGGATAGCTTCTTTTTTGGATGATGTAGAAGTTCGTGAAAAGCGAAGCGGTAGAAAAATTGATATCAATCAAACTTATGAAGAAGCAAAGATTTACACAGGATTTGAACTGATGGTTACATCAAGAGAAGTTTAAAGTTCTAACTTCATTCATTTTTAAAATCATTCATTAAACGTTGCGATTTTAAAAGTGAGTGAGGACAAAAAAATTAAGGAAAAGGAATGTCGATGAAAAAGATGAGACAATTATTCAAAAGGAAAGATGAACCAAGACGAGAAATAATTAGTCAGGAAAAAGCAGAGATTGTAGAGTTTGTTAAGAAATCAATGTTAGTGTGCCAAACACCTTTTGATTTGCAAAAATTATCAATCCCTATTTCTGAATTTCTACCTATGACTTATAAAGAAGAATTGGAAGAGGTTGCTTTTACTTATGATTTAAGAGGCATGAAGTCGGTACGTGATCTGAAGAATGAGGGGAAAAATAGACAATACCAATTTTTAATTAATTTCAAACGACTATTTGAAGTGTGGGAGAGCTATGATTTTCCTCTAACAGTGGACAATATTTTCTATGACGAAAATTATTTGCCTTATATCAAGTTCAGAGATTTGCCTTCATCAGATGAATCAAAAAAAATCAGTGAATTTCTAAAGGCGTATCAAATTTTTATTGGCGGAATTTTAGGGCAGAAATATTCCATTGGGCAACTACAAGAAAGTGGTTTGGAAGTTCTTAAGGAAGAAGCTTTATTTGCTGAGTTTTATGAAGCGATTGATCATGAAGGATTGGTGACAATTTTGCGTCAGAGAAAAAATGCTTATGAACAGAGGCAAAATGCAACACAACGAGTTGTCCCTAAGACGAGCTATCGCTTTAAATCGGTTTTAGCTGTTGTAACGCCTATCTTACTTATGGTGAGCTTAGCGGGCTTTATCTACAGCAATGTGAGAGTTATCCCTTATCAAGAACAAATCATCGCAGCTAATGAAGCCTATATACGGAGAGATTTTATTGGTGTTATTGATAGTTTGGAGCAAGTATCAATTTCTGATATGAGTATTAACACCAAATACATTTTAGCTGCCTCTTATGCTCGCAGTGAACATTTAAGTCATGATGAAATTACAAGACTAGTCAACCGATTATCTGTACAAAGTAATGAGCGAGAGTTGGAATATTGGATATACCTTGGACGACTAGATGCCCTTCATGCACAAGATTTAGCAATGGCACTTTCAGATAATCAACTGTTGATGTATGCCTATATGAGAGAACTTAATCTGTTAGAAAATGACACAACCCTTTCAGGAAGTGAAAGGCAAAATCGTATCAGTACATTAGAGTCTAGCATTAGAAGTCTAGGAGCTAGGTATACTTTGGAAGAATTAGATAGCCATGTTGAGGAGGAAATAGAAGAAAATATTGACGAAGAGACAACAGAGTTATTTATTGAAAATAATGAGGAGAGTCAAGATGATCAGGAGAATGACGAATGATAACAACAAATTATGAACGAAAAAAAGCATTCTGGATTTCTGGGAAAGCGAACACTTTGTACACGGATCTTTATCTACCAATTGGAAATGTAGAAATTTATGTTGAAAATGATCGATTGTTTTGTTCGGAGATAGAGGATGTGTTTTTGAATGAGAAGCCTGTTCACAAGAAAGAATTTATCATTTCAAAAGGAGATAGCTTACAGTTTTTAAACTATACGTTGATCTTTTATGAAACACGACTGGAGTTAACTGGAAATTTAGAGAACTGTAAAAGCAGATTGAATGAAACATTAGGAGAAGCAGAGCGGTTTACGGATTACCCTTACTATAAACGTTCACCACGAATCATTTATCGTTTAAAGGATAAAACGATAGAGATTAAAGCACCACCAACGAAACCCGAATTATCAAAAGGCGGTATTTTTCAAATGATCCTTCCTACTCTAAGTACCGCTGCATTTACAGTGGGGATGGGGATCTTCTTAGGACGAGGTCCGATGATTTATATGAGTGTAGGAATGACCGCCATCACCACCATCTTTAATATTAAAAAATTACGAGAAGAAATTAAAAGTAATAAAGAGAAAGTTGCGCTTAGACAAGAAATGTATGAAGATTATCTTTTGCGTACTAGGAAAGAGATTCGCAAAGAACGATATAGAGAGCGTGAAGCATTAGATTATCAAAATCCAACACCACAAGCTTTAGAACGTATGGTTTTAAAAGATAGTAGTAGATTGTATGAAAGAACCCTACTTGATGATGACTTCTTACAAGTGAATTTAGGCTATTATCATGGCAAATCAAAAATCGAGGTTGCATTTTCCAAAGATGAAATGAACCTAGAAAAGGATGAACTGACGGAAGTCGCCAAAGAAATTCCAAATGATTATGATGAAATTGATCAAATTCCTGTGACGGTAGACCTAAAACGGGCTCACTTAGGAATTGTAGGAAGCAAGGCTAACATTCATGAACAATTGAAGTATGTATTCCAACAACTTACTTTCTTCCAAAGTTATCATGATCTACAGCTTATCTTCTTACACCATGAAAATTATCGTGACACCTTTTCTTATGCAAGATGGTATCCGCATTTAAAAATTCAGGCATTAAATGTGAGTGGTGAAATTTGCAATGAGCAAGCCAGAGATCAAATTTTGGGAAGTATTCAACAAATTATAAAAGAGCGCAAGCAAAAGCTTGAGGAAGAAAAACAAGAAACACTTTTTGTGCCACACTTTTTATTTATCATTGACGAGCCTAAGTTGATTTTAAATCATGCGATTATGGAATATTTGCAAATCAAGGGCCGAAACTTGGGATTTAGTATTATTTATACGACAGATCAACAAGCAAATTTGCCAGAGAACATCCAGACCATTTGTTTACTTGAGAATGCACAAGATGGTCGGTTATTGCTAAATGAAGGCATTCGTGAAAATCGCTCTTTTAATAGCGTGGGGATGAATGAAATTGATTTAGAGGGAACATCTAGAAGTTTAAGTGCGATTATTCATGAGCAAGGTGTTAGTAGTAAAATACCTGAAGCCATCACATTCTTTGACATGTATCAAATTCAACATCCTCATGAATTACAAGTTAAACAGCGTTGGGAGACGAATCAATCTCATAAAACCCTAGCAGTGCCGTTAGGTGTTCGAGCAAAAGATGATTATGTTGACCTGAATTTACACGAAAAGGCACATGGCCCACACGGACTTGTGGCAGGAACAACGGGATCAGGAAAATCTGAGATTGTCCAATCCTATATCCTATCGTTGGCTGTTAACTTTCATCCTCATGAAGTTGGATTTCTATTGATTGATTATAAAGGTGGTGGGATGGCTAATCTTTTCGCTAAATTGCCTCATCTTCTAGGTAGTATTACAAATCTAGATAAAGCAGAGAGCATGCGTGCGATGGCATCTATCAAAAGTGAACTCGCTAGGCGACAACATATTTTCAGTGATCATGACGTAAATCATATTAATGGTTATAATAAACTTTTCAAACTTGGTAAAGTAAGCGAACCATTGCCGCACCTATTTTTAATCTCAGATGAGTTTGCGGAGCTGAAAAAAGAACAACCAGATTTTATGAGTGAACTTGTTTCAGCAGCTAGAATTGGACGCTCATTAGGCATCCATTTAATCCTAGCAACGCAAAAGCCGACTGGGGTTGTGGATGATCAAATCTGGACGAATAGTAAGTTTAAGCTTTGTCTAAAAGTTCAAAATGCTGCAGATAGCCGAGAAATGTTAAAAACGCCAGATGCAGCCAATATTACGCAACCTGGACGTTCTTATTTGCAAGTAGGTAATAATGAGATTTACGAGCTGTTCCAATCAGCATGGAGCGGTGCAACTTACGGTGGTGAACAAACCGAGGAAGAAAAAGAAGATGATCGTGTTTATTTAGTTAATGAACTTGGTCAAGGAGAATTAATTAATCAAGATTTAGGTGGCACAATGGAAAGCAATCAAATCAAAGCAACCCAACTTGATGTTGTTGTTGAACACGTAGCAGAGATTTATGAGCAAGAACAAGCAGTCCCTGTTAAGAAACCGTGGCTACCTTCTTTAGCAAGTCCAATGGAATCACCTTACACGAAACATGTGATTGATAGTGCGACTTTTGAAAAAGGGGATTACACCCTAGGTGTTGGAATGATTGATATTCCGGAGGAGCAAATTCAAGAAGAGTATAAACTTGACTTGATTAAAAATGGACACTTGCTTTACATGGCTTCTAGTGGTTATGGGAAGTCCATGTTGTTAAGTAACATTATACTAGGATTAGCGATGAAGAATGCGGTGAAAAATCTCCATATGTACATTTTAGACTTAGGAAATAGTGCCTTAATCCCGTTAAGAGGTTTGCCTCATGTAGCTGATTATATGGGAATGGACGATGATGAAAAAATCGATAAGTTTCAAAAGCTAATCTTAGATGAAATCGTCACTAGGAAACGACTTCTTGCTCAGGCGATGACACAAAATTTCTATGTTTATAATGAGAGCCAAGACAAACCATTAAAGGCAATTGTGATTGCCGTTGATAACTACGATGTGGTTAGTGAACTGGGCGAAAAGATGGTCAGCTTCTTGCAAAAAATTTCTCGTGATGGCGCAGGTTTAGGAATTTATTTGCTTGTGACCATGACGCGAGATAATGTCATGCGTGGTGTCACGAAAGGAAACTTTAAAGAGCGAATCGCAGGCTTTAACTTCGTTGAGGGGGAAAATAGTAATTTTATTGGGCGTAGCCAGTTGACATTGCCAGAAGATAAAAAAGGACGGGCTTTAGTGAAACGAGATCAAGTGAATGTGATGCAGATTTATACGCCAGTGCCTTATGAAAATGAAATAGCTTATAATGCCAAACTGCAAGAATTGGTTAAAGAAATAAGCGAAGCGAGTAGTGAAGAAAAGGCAAAAGGCATTCCGACATTACCAGAAGAATTATATTACCATATGCTTCCGAACTATCCACATTACGAGCGTAACCTCACGAGATTACCAGTTGGTATTGATGTGGTTGACTTAGAAGTGAAGTATTTGGATGTACAAAAAGAACCTGCCTTAATTATTGGAGGTGGGGGTATGGGGCGCACCAATATGTTGAAGAATATCCTTCACCATCTATCAGGGCAGAAAATTTATTTATTTGATAATAAAAGTGGTGACTTGTTAGGTTATAGCAACCAAGAAAACCTTACTTATGCAGGTAATGCAGAAGCGGCACTTGCGTTGGTAGAAGAATTGAAAGTTGAGATTGAAAAAAGGACTGTAGACTATGAGGCGAACAGTGATAATAGCTTAACCTTAAAAGCATATGGTCAAACTTTAGAGCCAATTTTTATCTTAATTGATGTGGTGCAGGAGCTAAATGAAACACTAGAAAAGGTCGAGCATATTGATGTATTTGTGCAAGCTGTTCAATGTGGAATGTATGTTATTGTAACAGCGGATGCGAAGCTAAGAGCAAGGAGAGAGGAATTCTTAGCATTACTTCTCGAAAGCAAGCACGGATTGGTGGTTGGAAATATAAAAGAACAAGGTGTGTTTTCATTTACTGGAATTCGAGAAGAAAACCGCAAGGTAGATTTAGGCTATTATCATTTTAGAGGAGAGAATCAGAAAATCAAATTAATAGAATATTCGAATTAGGAGGAGCGAAAGGTAATGAATTCGAGAGATTATAGGCTTAATTTATGGAAAGAATTTATGGAAAAAACGGAATATATCCCAGATCGATTGCATGAAACGATGGGTATGATTGCGGGGATTTATGTTGATGATACAAGTTTTCTGTTTAAAGTATACGAAGCATTTGTAGAACAAGAGCGGTTCTTAGAAGATGAAGAAAATGAGATGACTTATGAACGAGATGGTGAGGACTATATTCTGAAATATGAAGGCAAAGAATGTGTATTTGATAAAAAAGAATTTAAAAAAGTATTGACTAGTATGCTTGATTTGCTGGAAGAGACACTACCACTTGGAACAGTTGTTGATTTGAGGAAAGATGCTTATGAAAATGTGGTTGAATTAGATGGTGTGGAAGAAATTAGAATGGTGGTGACTTATCGCTTCTTGGGTGACATAGAACAAGGTTATTATTTTCCTTATGCGGGTGTTGTTTATCCAACAGGGATGCTTGGTCAAGCAGAAGTTTTATACTTCACACGACCACTGGTAGAAAATATTGTTCGAGAAGGATATCGTGATGAGAAAGAGGATGCTTATGTTTATTTGATGAAGCGGGAGATGATCGTTGAAAAAGGGGCAAACACTTATGGGTATGCGACACCAGAAGAAATTGAATCGTTTAATGAAAAAGTGAAAGGGGATAAAGACGATGGCAGGTAATAGGTTAAGGGTAGAAGATG
>Ga0123355_10015707_pt1 | contig 11903 bp, 14 predicted proteins | sample TergutEmb28metaG_3_FD_89872 | JGI IMG/M metagenome (GOLD analysis project Ga0123355, IMG submission 89872) | Embiratermes neotenicus P1 segment gut microbial communities from Petit-Saut dam, French Guiana - Emb289 P1 | ecosystem: Host-associated > Arthropoda: Insects > Digestive system > Gut ... | reverse complement strand
TGTCGAAGTTTGCGCTGACTTCGGGATAATAACCGCTGTACAGGTCGCGGATTAGGGTGGCGAGTTGTACATCGAAGTCGGATGTGATGTCGATGTCTATGGACTTTGCGAAGCGAATAACTCGACGAATGAGCATACGCAGAATGTAGCCTTGGTCCTTGTTGGACGGCACGATTCCGGCGTTGTCGGAGGCGATGATGACCACGGCACGGATGTGGTCGGCGATGATTCGCATGGCACGAGCGGTGTCGTCGGTGTATTCTTTGCCCGAGAGAGTGCAGATTTTGTCGATGACGGGACGCCAAATTTCGGTTTGGTAGTGGTCGTCTTTTCCCTCAAGAACGGCGGTGATTCGCTCGACTCCCATGCCTGTATCGACGTTTTTCTGTGAGAGTTCGACGAAGCCTTCGCCCTGCACGTGGTTGTACTCCATGAAGACGTTGTTCCAGATTTCAACCCAGCGTTTGTCGGTGGGGTCGTGCTGCGCGGGGGCGGGGGTGCTATTGTCCGACCAGTAGAAAATCTCGGTGTCCGAGCCACATGGTCCGTAAGCGGACATGGACGGCCACCAGTTGTCCTCAGCCGGGAGAAAGGAAATACGCTCGTTGGGAACTCCGAGGGCGCGCCAAAGGTCGGCGGTTGTATTGTCTGGAGCGACAAAGTCGTTGCCTTCGAAGACAGTAACGGCGAGGCGCGATGGGGGGATGTTGAGGACTTGGGTGAGGAATTCCCAGCTCCACGCGACGGATTCGGGCTTGAAGTAGTCGCCAAGACTCCAGTTGCCAAGCATTTCGAAGAATGTGTGATGGGTTTTGTTGCCTACTTCGTCAAGGTCAGTCATACGGAAGCATTTTTGGAAGTTGACCAGGCGTTTGCTGCCGGATGGATGAGGTGCTCCGGTGAGGTAGGGGACAAGTGGCTGCATTCCTGCGGTGATGAAGAGGGACGTGGGATCGTTTTCGGGCAGGATGGATGCGCTGTCGATGCGCGTGTGGGATTTTTCGACGAAGAAGTCGATGAATTTTTGTTTGATGTTGATGGACATGGGGAGACTCCTAGTGATTAGTGGTGAATTTGTAGGGGCGAACTGCGTTCGCCCGAAAGTTAAATTTCGAGGAAATCAAAGTCGGTGAATTCATCGTCAGGTTGTTCGGGTTTAAAGTTTACTCCGCCGCTGACCAGTTGGTCGTAGGTTGAGCTGGGGTTTTGGTGCATGATGTCGAGCAAGTTGACGTATTCGCGGATGATTTCACGGGGGGTGATTTGGGTGTCGGCACCGACTCTGGCGAGGCAGATGGTGAGGAAGTGGCGGTCGTTTTGCTCGGTCAGGCGACTTGGCTCGCTGTGATATTGCTCATGTAGTAGTTTTAGGCGGTGCAGCAGTGCGAAAAGCTCGTTGTCGCTCATGCGTCGCAGGCGAATGATGGGACTATTCATGTTGATGACGTTAGTCATGCGAGTATCGTTGAGGCGGCTTTTGAGGGCTTCGTAGCTGAACAATCCGCGGCGCGGATCTTCGAGAAATTGAGGTGTGCCGCCGAAAATGATGCCGAGGTGTGGGGCTTGTCCTTGCAGGCAGTCGTTGAGCATGGCGAGCAGTTTTTCGTAATTGTTTTCGCGACTGATGCGGTTGGTGATTTTGTAGAGGTTGACGCACTCGTCGATGAAGACGAGCAGTCCGCTGTAGCCTGCTTCTTTGGCAAAAGCTGCGAAGAGCTTGATGAAGTCATACCAGTTGTTGTCGTCGATGATGCTGCCGACGGGTAAACCATCGGCGCGCGCGGCAGTTCGAGTAAGATATTCGCCACGTAACCAGCGGAGCGTGGCGTTTTTTGCTTCTTCATTGCCGTTTTGGTGTGCTTTGTAGTAGTGGTTGATGGCGCAGGCGAAATCGAATCCGCCAACGTTTTCGGATAGTTTCGATGTGACGGCAAAGACTTGTAGCTCGACAGCACGATGGAATCCGTGACTGTCAGGAGCGTGTTCTTTGGCGGCTTCGAGTTGGAGGGAGGAGAGCCATCGAGAAATGAGGCTACCTAATGCTCCGCCGTCGGGTGAGGATTTTGTGGCGAGGTTTTTGATAAGTTCGCGATAAGTGGCAACTCCGCTACCGCTGCTGCCGTGCAGTTTGCGCGAGGGGGACAAGTCGGCATCGGCGCAGATAAAGCCGTTCTCAAGAGCGTGTCCGCGCATGAGTTGGATGAGAAAGCTCTTCCCACTGCCGTATTTACCGATGAGCAGGCGCAGGGCGCTGCCTCCATCGGCGATTTTGTCTAGGTCGGATTTGATGGCAGCGATTTCGTCAACTCGTCCGATGGCGATATATGGTGCGCCGGTGCGTGGGACGACTCCGGCAGAGAGCGAGGTGAGCAATGCTGAGAGAATCCGGCGGGGGACGACTAGTTGTTCAGCCATTTGGTCACCTCCGCGTGGTACTCATGAATGAATGTGATATTTTCCTGCTCGTCAATTAGTAGGACAATATCGCCGACGATGTCGAGCATGATGTCGTTGATCATTTCAGCGAGTGTAGTGGGCATGATGAGCAATTCCGCAGCACGCGCGGCGAAAGATTGCATGTCGTCCACGATGATATCACATAGTGCTGCACGAATAGTGTCGTCGCTGTTTTGGGATTCGGGTAGAGCAGTGGGGGCTGCTTCCTCTTCGGTTGGAGCGAGGAGAGCAGCAGTTTTGCGCGACTCTTGCTCGATGGCGACAGCAGCGATGGGATCGAATCCGCTGTCGGGGGCGTCGTATTTTTTCTCGATGAGAGTGTTTTGGACTTCGGGAGACAGGTAGGCTTCGGGCAATGCGGCGGCGAAGTATTCTGCGATAGTGTTTTGGTATGTCGGCTCGAGGTTGGTGATGCTGAGTCGACTGCGAGCTCCGAGAGCACTGCGAACATAGTTTTCAGCAAGCCGAGCGGCAGCACGAAGAATGGCTTCGTCATTTTTGTGGAATGATACCGGTTGGTAGGTGACGTGAATTTTGCGCTTAGCACGAGCGGCGCAAACCGAGCCGACGTAACTATCACGAATAACTGTAATGCTCTCTTGTGTGCTGTTGTTGCGTTGCTCGTTCACAGCTTTGTAGAGATGTTCAAGCGCAGCAGGTAGGTGTTTTTCGAAGAGGTCAGATGTATTTTCGGTGTAGAATTTGCTGCTGAGGTAGTGCTGTTTGGCGATTCCTGTTGCATATGTGGTATGATAGTCGTTGACATTGCTGCCCATGACAGAAAGGAAAAACTCGGGTAGCGTTGTGGTCGATATGATTTCGCTCATGATGGGTTCAAGTCGAGCTGTCGGGAATGGGATATCGCTTGTTAATCCAATTTTGTGTATGAGGCAGTAGTCGATGAGCCATTCTGCCATATATTTATCAAGACGATTATGAGGGCGGCGGTACTCGACCCAAATATCGGCAAGACGATTGATACCGTGAATCGGCGAAATTACGCTGCCAAGATTGAGTATTTCGTATATGTGTAGTAAAATGTAGCAATATTCTATAGGGTGGAAGATTTTTTTCTCAAGTTCTCCGCGCCACCAAAGATAGTAGTTGAATTGACTGTTGGTCATTTGATGGTATTGGGGCATATAAGAGAAAAACGAGACGAGTTCAGCGGATTTTGGAGGAGTTTCGTTAAGGATTTTACGTGCTGTTAAATAAAAAGCATCGAAAAAGTTGTAGTCTGTTTGCCAAGGCAATACTTCGACTTTTTCGAGTAGTCCCAGGGTATAAATTTCGTGCATGGCCGACCTCCTTATCATTAGTTGCAAGTCTTTTATTATAGCATAGAACATACATTTAGTCAATAAGTTGCTTCACTATGGATCAACATAATTTCGAATTCATAATTTATTTACACTTCATGTATTGAAAAAAATCATGAAATTTGGTATACTATGATATGTGTTGAATATTGATATGTATTCAGGAGAACTTTTTATGGAAAATATAAATAGAGATCAATTTATTAATCGTTTGCGAACGGGGCTCCAAGTCGGACAGCTGACCGAGTCAGAAATAGATGGCTATGTGGCGCGTTTTGAAAATTTATTGAATAAAGCCGGAGATGATGGAGCGGTGAAAATGATCGAGGGATTCGGTCCTCCGGAAGATGTTGCAAGCAATATACTCAAAGGTAGGAGCAAGGATGCTTCAGCTTCATCAAATGCGCAAAGCGAGACTCAGGCTGCAGCGAAAGTGCCAGTAGCTGAAAAAGCGATTCCAATGCCTACTCCGCCGATACGGGAACATCCTGCAAAAAAAGAACAACGTGCGAAAGTAAGCAAGCCATCGCAACATGCAGATGATCGTCCCAAGCCTATTTCTTTTGCTGATTTGGGCAAGCATGTGACTCCTATGACAGAGAGCGGAGCGCATAAATTCAAAGTCATTTTGCTTCTGTGGTCTGTTCCGTTATTGCTGGGAGCGATTTTGTTAGCGTTGTTCTTTGGGCTGATTTTTGCAGCAGTAGGAGCTCTTGCTGCATTGTTTGTGGTTGGAATTGTTGCTTTGGTGACAGCAGCTGTTGTCGCCGGAGTTGTTGCGCTTGTTGTGGGTGTTATTGAAATTATCACTGTGACCGGAGCGACGTATGTCGGATTGCTTGAAATAGGAATTGCGTTATTCGTATGCGGATTTGCGATGACCTTTTCTGTCTTAATGTACAACTTCATCGTAAAAGTGATTCCAATATTGTTTGGATATGCCGTGAAGTTTTTCAAATTGGTTATATTCAAAATTATTTTGCAAATTCTTCTTGTTCGCGAAAATTGCAATAAGGCATAAGGAGATAAAACGTGAAACTTTCATCTATATTATTTGCTATTATCGGCGCATCGATGATGATCGCCGGATTGATTCTTGGTTTGGTTGCCAACAGTATGGCAACAACTGCAGGACATGAATTTTTTGCTCAGAGAAACGACGAAGATGGTAACATCACTATGGAGTACCCTATCTTCGGCGAGGGCGGAATTGCCGGAGACAGACTTATAACGAGAATTTTGATAGAAGCTCGTAACACTGACGTTGTAATTTTCGGCGGTGAAGTTGACGGAGTGCCAATTGAGCGCAGTCGAGTAGTAGTTTACAACATGTTCTTCCCTTTTTATTCTGTTAATGTCTCAAGTGGTGCTGTTAATATTACAAACATGCTTGATTTTGGAATGTTGATTGAAACCGGGGGAGCGGGACTTGAGTTTAATGGTATACATTCTTTTTTGAACAGAGGGATGCTCCGACGTCGACGTCAGCAGCAGATTCGTGTTTATTTGAGCGATGATGATTTGTTGCATCAGATTGATTTGCAGCTTGAGAATGTAGATTTGACTATGGTGAACCTTTCGCGCGAGACAGATATTTTTATTAATGCGACTGGTGGTACAGCTACATTGGATAATATTCGCACAGATTCGACACTTCGTGTGGATGCGCTAAATTCGAATTTGACTGTGCAGAATGTTGATTTCGGAAATGTTGCTATGAATTTGGAAAATAGTGAGATGGTGTTGGATTTGAGCACAATGCAATCTTCATTTGATTTTAACATTGCTCCGCCGGAGGAAGATGGTGAGCTTGGCTCGCTTACTGTAAACGGCAACAGTTTTCCGGGAGTTTTCATTCAAAGACGTTATTTTGTGCCGGATAATAATGACAATGACGACGAGTATGAAGATAATGATGCTCAAAGCCGAGATGATGGTGAGATTGATGAATATGTTCGAGTTACGATTATTCTAAATGGTGGTTCACTAAGGTTACTGTACCCAAGATAGTCGTAAAACAATGCGATTTCTTATTGAAAACCGCAGTTTTCAACATTGACAAACAAAATGTTACGAAAATGTGTATAAAATATGTCCTGCCGTTCATAATAAGGGAGCAACCTTAATTACGAAAGGCAGGATTTTACACATGCTTGACAGAATTGCACTTATACTTGCCATTTTGGGCGGTATCAATCTTGGCAGTATCGGTCTTTTTCGATTTGATATAATCGCTTGGATTAGTGGTGGTCAAACTGCTACTATGTCTCGTATCATTTATACAATTATCGCTCTTGCGGCGTTGTGGTGTGTGTCTCTATTGTTCAGAGAGCGCGACCATGTTCAGAGACGAGCGGTGCATTAACTCACTTGAAAACTTCGGTTTCAAGTGGAAACCATACGAGTATGTTTTCGTAGGCAGAGTAAATCTGCCTACGAAAACCTTTTATTAAACAGAACTGCCTCGTCAGTCATTCCGCTATCGCTTCGCGGAGGGAAGAAGAGCATATAATATACGGACTTCTATGCTGGAGTCCGTATATTTTTTTTATTTTTGGGTAGGACTATGAACATAAAATTGTGTAAAAAGGAGTTCTGTCATGAAATTTTTGAAAACCGGTGCTTTGGCACTCGCTGTAGCGATTTTGCTATCTTTACTTGCTTCTGTGGTTGCCCAAGCACGAATATCGCCTGCCATGAGTGTACTTGCATCTGACTTAGAGATGACCAAAAGTGGCTTGGTGAACAATAATATCACTTTTTCTCCCGAGGACTTTGACATTGCTGTTGGTATCAGCAATGTATCCAGTATTACCATCATCACACTTCCCTCTCCGAATGCAGGAGTAATGATGTTTGGCGATGTACCTGTTGAAGTTCATCAAGTTATCAGGCGGATGGACATTGAGCGAATGGTATTTGTGCCGGTTGCGGATCAAATTTACTCGTGTTCCTTTATTTATGGTGTTGTGGGAAGCAATCAACAATTTAGAATTCGATGCACGATTCATATTCTGGATGAACTCAATTTTGCACCAACCGTAGCTGTGCCGAACGAGGTGATAAATAATCCGTTTGATATTACGACATATGCAAATGTGACACACTTTGGAACCCTGCATGCCGTGGATCCTGAGGATGATTGTTTGCGCTTTGAGATAGTTTCACATCCGAGACGCGGGGTGCTGCTGATGACTAATGCTGCGACGGGAGATTTTATGTTTGTGCCTGCTCGCGGAGTTACGGGGCGAGATAGTTTCCGCTATCAAGTCATTGACCGATATGGCAATAGAAGTGATGTTGCAACGGTAAATGTGAGGATTAATCGTCCGAGTAGTGAAATTGTATATAGTGACATGAACGGACATCGTGCGCATAATGCGGCGATTACTTTGGCGGCACAGAATATTATGACCGGGACAACTGTTGCCGGGCGAAGTGTGTTCAATCCGGATGCTCAGATTTCACGCGCAGAGTTCTTGTCGATAGCGATGAAAGCTGCGGGAGTGGAGTATTCTGTGGAGCATTGTGCGCTTGAAGTGTTTTATGATTCATATGCCATACCGGTACACTTACGAGGGTTTATAGCGGCAGCTGTTGATGGTGAAATTGTGGTGATTCATGAAGTGCAGACCACATTCTTGCCGGATTCACCGATTACCCGAGCGGAAGCTGCTCTTGTGATCAGCAGAATGATTGATACAGGTGAGTTGCCTAGTGTACCTGTTTTTGCGGATGAATACTATGTGCCGTATTGGAGCAGTCAAGCCATGCGAGACATGCGTGCGGCGGGTGTAATTGGCACAATAGACGGTAACATCATGCCGACAGAGTACCTTACACGCGGAATGGCGGCGGAAATTGCTGTGGCGTTGATGAATTTTAGGTAACAGTATTTTTCGAATAAAACAAAAACCCCGTACAACTTGTACGGGGATCGTTTTGGTTTAAGTCTATAAAATCGCTTCTTTGAAGCTTTTGCCTACTTTGAAAGCAGGAACTTTAGTTGCGGCGATAGTCACAACTTCTTTAGTGCGAGGATTGAGTCCCTTGCGCTCGTTGCGGTTTCTGACTTCGAATGTACCGAAGCCGGTCAACTGTACTTGTCCACCTGATTTGAGTTCGCCTTGCACTGTGGCGATAAAAGCATTGAGAGCTGCCTCGGCATCTTTTTTGCTGATTTCAGCTTTTTCAGCCATAGCGGCTACAAGATCTTTTTTAGTCATTATAATTATTCCTCCGAATATTTTCTTTAGAGAGTACACAATACATTTTTGACATGCTCTTGTGTACGAGCTATAGTATACCACATTATATCCCACATTGTCAAACGAAAATTCAAATTTTCTTTGTATTATGTGAAAATTTTCATTTTTGGGGGTGATTTTTGACTTTGCACTTGACTTTTTACAAGATTTTGTCTATAATGTACTTAATTTTTGTTGGACAAGGAGAGTTTGATGAAGAAAACTACATACGATATGTCTTTGACAGGTTTGTTTATCGCTATGGCATATCTATTGCCGTTTTTGTTTGGAAATATTGAGGTGTTCGGACGGATGTTACTGCCTATGCACATACCGATACTTTTATGCGCATTTTTGATTGGTTGGCAATATGCCGCTTTTGCCGGAGCAGTTGTGCCGTTGATGCGTACATTCAGCGGATTCCCTCCGCCGCAGCCTATAGCGTTTGCGATGGCTTTTGAGTTAGCGGCATATGGGATAATTGCCGGATTGTTGTACGTTACCTTATCTAAAAAAATGGATAAGCTACTTGCTGTGTACATAAGTTTGGTTACTGCTATGATTGGCGGACGAATTGTTTGGGGAATTGCGATGATTCCGATTTCGCATTTGTTTACTCATCCTGCTGTCGCGAATTATGGCTTGTCTGTATTCTGGACAGATGCATTTGTGAATGCGACTGTTGGAATAGTGTTGCAGCTTTTGGTGATTCCGCCGCTTGTTATTGCAATTGAACAATACAAAAAGAATAATAGCTTGAAGTTTAGTGCAGATGCAAGTTAAGATTCCGCAAGTGGTGCAAACAAAATTGGACGAGTTGCTCGATAGAGCCTCTCGTCCTTTTGTGGTTGCTGTGGATGGTCCGTGCGGAGGTGGAAAGAGTACACTGGCGAGTCGGATTGCGGAGCAGTATGGATGCGGTGTGGTGCGGATGGACAACTTTTTTCTGCCGATTGATGAGCGGAAAGAGGGTAAACACATGGACTTTGCTCGATTGAGGGGCGAAGTGGGTGCAATTTTGAGTGGTGCGAGTAAGTCGTACAGGGCGTATTCGTGCAAGACGAGGGAATATTCAGTAGTAGAGGTATCCCCACTTCCCTTTTTGCTGATCGAGGGGAGTTATTCGTTGCATCCTGAAGTTGGACTTGATTATGACTTGCTGATATTTGTGCAGGTTGAGCGCGAGGTACAGCTGAAGCGGCTTTTGGTGCGCGAGGGTGAAGAGGGACTGGCGCGATTTTGCTCGATGTGGATGCCGCGTGAGGATGCGTACTTCGAGAAATATGCACTGCCGAATGCGGATTGCCTAGTGGTGGAGATGAAGTGAGGATATTTCGGAGCAGGCCGCTTGCGTTTTTCTGCGCAATATTTATGGCGACGTTGGCGCTGACGTATTTTCGGGCGGCGAGTGAGAAAGTTTGGGTAGCTGCGGCTGCCCTTTTTGTGCTTGTAATAGCTCTGATTGTGCGCTTTGTGCGTAAGAAAAAATGGAATGTCAATGCTCGGCGTTTATTTTCAAAAGTAATACTGGCTTCGTTTGCGATAGTATTTGCAGCATCGGTGGGGTTTGTCAGTTATGATGTGAGTGCGCGTCGGCAGATGGATTTAGCCGACTCGCTGGGACCTCCATTGATGGTGAGTGCATATGTGACCGAGATTGTGCATCAGACATCATGGGGGTCGATTGTCATTGTTCGAGTGCGCGAAGTCGAGGGACAGCGGGTGAGTTTTGATGCGGTATTGAACACCAGTGTACCGATGGATATTCCGTTTTTCGAAATGTTTGAAGCGAGTGTGGTTTTCAATGAGCTTGAAAACCTGCCGAACAGATTTCCTCAGCGGACATTTTACAACTCGCGCGGAATATTCGTGTCGGCGAATTTGGTGGGGTCGTTGCCTTCGTCGGGCGAGCCGGTGCGTAATGTGAGATATGTGTTCCATCGAATGAATAGGATTCTTGACACGAATTTGATGCAGAACTTGAATCCTGAGACGTATGCATTCATGTCGGGGATATTGCTAGGCAATCGCGATAATGTGCCGGATAGCTTACAGCGAGATTTTCGGGTATTGGGTCTGATGCATGTGTTGGCGATAAGCGGGATGCACTTTTCCATATTGATGGGAGTGGCAGATTACATCGCGATGAGAATTCGTGTACCGAGAAAGACACGAGCGATTGGGATGATCGTGTTGGCTTTGGTCTATATGGGCATATGCGGATTCACCCCACCCATAACGCGCGCAGGGATAATGTTCATCGTATATAATATGGCGTTTTTGCTCAAGCAGCAGCCGGACAGCATCACTTCATTGTTCTTTGCGGTGACGGTGATAGCGATTATTTCGCCGTGGGCGTTGTTCAACATTGCCATGCTGATGTCCTTCTTCGGGACGTTTGGGATTATTACGTTCGGCAACGCATGGAGCGGCAAAATTCGTGAAAAATTGGCAGATAAGCCGCTATTGCGGACAGTAGTGACCCCGATTGTAGTGACATTGAGTGCGATAATGTGCGTCTCACCTGTTTTGGCGCTGTACTTCTCGGCATATTCGATTGCTGCGCCGATGACCAATTTGATTTTTGTGCCGATTATTACGCTGATGCTGACTATAGCGCCAATCGTGCTACTGCCATCGATACCGATTTTGACGGGATTTGTGGCGCACATTCTTGAGCGAGCATATCAGTTGATAGTATGGCTGTCGTCACACGCACAGTATTTTAGATGGGCTTTTTTCTCGTTGGAGTACGATTTTGTGCCACTATTCGGAATTTTGACATTTGCATTAGTGCTAGGTATCGTGGTGTTCGAGATTAAGAAGAAACGCTATAAGGCAGTTCCTGCGATAGTGTTGGCAGCGAGCTTTGTGCTGATGATTGGGGTGACAACGTTTACTCGACCGCAGGCGGAGATTATTTTCGTAAACGACCGCAATAATGACTACTTGGTGCTGTCTGCTAATGGGCGGGTGGCGTTGGTGGACATGACCGACGGCAGCCGGTCGGTGATGAACTCGGCGCGTGGGCTGGCGGCGGGGTATACTCATGTGCCGAATGTGGATGTGTACATATTGACCCATTTGCACCAGCGGCATGTGGGAGTGTTCTATTGGTTGGCGAACAACTATTTTCTCGATTTTGTTGTGTTGCCTGAGCCTGTGACCGAGAGCGATTTCAATATATACGGCTCGATTCGGGCGTTGGCGAAGCAATTCGGGATAACTGCTGTGACTTTGGAGCATGAAGGTCAGAGTGCGGTGATATACTTCGACGGGTTCCGCTTCGAGAAGTTTGAGCACGAAATGCTGCGAAGGTCAACTCATCCTGTGATAAGTTTGCAAATATGTGTGGGTGGATACTCGGTTGTGTATTTGGGTGCCTCCAGTGGGGAGAATGGGTTTGAACACATGTATATGGCGCGCGAGGCGGACGTGGTGATATTTGGTGCGCATGGACCAGTTATGCGTTATGGGATTCCGGAGCGGTTTTTGTGCGAAGAAGTGTTTGCGTTGTTTGCAAATGCGGAGGTTTTTGCGAACAGGGAGATGGATTTTGCGGAGTTTCATGTGATGTGTGAGATGAGGAATTATTTTAGGTTAGTGGTGCGGTGAATTAAAGATGAACTATTGCATTTTGATAGTGAATAGTGTATAATGGTAGTATTAAATGTAGTTTGAAAGGGATTTACCATGAAAAAGTTCATTTCTTTTGCCGTAGTAATCGTCATGTTGTTGACGATTGTTGCGTGTTCTGTTGTAGAAACAACAGTATCTGAGGGTGAAACAACTACTTATCGATATCTTGATCTCCCAGATTCAAGTGATTATGTAAATGACCCTCCTCCACCGCCTGACACAACACCAAGTGAAACAGAAC
>Ga0123355_10015705_pt1 | contig 11904 bp, 10 predicted proteins | sample TergutEmb28metaG_3_FD_89872 | JGI IMG/M metagenome (GOLD analysis project Ga0123355, IMG submission 89872) | Embiratermes neotenicus P1 segment gut microbial communities from Petit-Saut dam, French Guiana - Emb289 P1 | ecosystem: Host-associated > Arthropoda: Insects > Digestive system > Gut ... | reverse complement strand
GGCAAGCTATGTGTGGTGGTACAATAACGAGAGACTACATAGCTCGCTTGGATATGTTTCCCCAAGAAGCTATGTAGCACGCTCCTTATGAAAACTGTCCAATGGGGTGTAGCCACTCCATCTGGGTCTTTACTTGAAAAACAAGAGAATGAACTTGAATTAATTCGACCATTTGATATGGGGGTAGCTATAGTTCATTTGGAGGCTTGCCTTACTTCGCATTTTTCGTAGCGGCATTTATTCCGTCACTACTTATGTATCTTGGACTGCAACTCAGAATGTGGAGGCAGGATAAAGGCGGACTCTGCAGGCAATGGCACTGATTGCATTAAGGATGATGAGAATCTAAGAACGCATTGGATCTTGTGGCTTGCAAACTAATCTGGAATTAAATCTTTAATAGAGACGTTAAGAATCTGAGCCATTTGGAAAAGAGTACTCAATTTGGGTGCCTGTTTGCCCTGTTCGATATACCCAATTGAAACACGATGCATGTTGAGCAGTTCGGCAAACTGCTCCTGCGAGTATCCCTGTTGCTTGCGAGCAGCTTGTATTCTGCTTCCCAGTGCCTGTTGGAAAAAATGAAAACTTTGAGTTTGCATACTATATTCATCATGAAACTTTTCGGATACTGTGACTACAAAGTAAGAATTTGTATTAAGCTGATAATCTAGTTACAATGCAAAGTATTACTTTGCAAGCCTTGTACGAAATTATGCAATCAAGCTAGAGAACTCATTAGGGGGACAGTCAATATGCGATTTTCAGCTAATATCACAAAAGCATTTTCGCACCTCTTGGCATTCTACGAATCTTGCGCTTAGAGTGTGGAACCAGTTTGATGCTCTAAGCGTTTTCTGCATGGCTGCAGCATTGACCACTTTGCGAATGACAGATGAATCACTTCGCACTTGCTTTGCAAGTCGGTGCTGCAAGTTTGTTTTGACAAGCTTCAAGAAATCAACATAGAAAGGGTAGACCTTATGAAGAAATTTTCAAAAATATTCGCATCTATTTGTTTTATAGCGATATTCACTTTTCCGTCTGCAGCAGTGGCTGCTTCGTCCTCAATTACAAGATCAAATTTTACTGCTACGCAAAGAACGGGTGAAATACGACGTACGGTAAATAATCAGAGAGCAAGAACAGATGGGCAACACACTGGTGCGGCAAACACTCTTAGAATCAGAACCGTTGGACGCAATGATACTGCAGGCTGGTCTATTCCTGGCCCAACTAGGGATATTCTTCCAGGGCGAACGGCCAGCACGCCAATGCTTATGGGCTGTACGATAGGCATGCGAACTTATTGGCGAGGGGAAATGTGGAGTACGACTAATCGTCCAGTTTCAGGAAGAATCACAGTGCTAAGAGGTGGTTAGCAGAGTGAAGCATGGACTAGTGAAGTCAAAGAGAGATGATCTGATGCTGGCAACAAGGAGGATTCAGTATTGAATTCTGTAAAGCGAATTATTGTTAGCACGGTAAGAAATCCAAATAAATCTTGTATTCTGTTTTTACCTTACTTGTGTTGGGGTGTGCTATTTCTGGAGCCATTTCAGTAAGACAAGCAGTGCAAAATACAAGTATCAGTCTAAGAGCTGGCTTACCAACTGCGGCTGTTGTAGAAATGGATGGCTTAGCTCTAAATGAATATGTATCACTGACTGGTCAATGGCCCGAAGATGTGGTTGGTCTTAGTCCGCAGATGCTCAATAAAATTGGATCTCTTCCACAAGTCAAAAGCTATGACTATTCTGTAGAGACAATCCTCTTTAGCAGTGAACTTGAAAGGCATACTCCTAACGATGGCATCCATGAGGATCTCGAAATAGAGAATATGTGGGATGAATTCAATTTGAAAGGCGTTCGAAGCACAGAATTTTTTGAAATGGAGGAGGGTGTTATCGAATTGACTTCAGGGCGTATGTTCAGCACAGAAGAAGTATCCAATCTCAGTTACGTGGCACTTATCTCGCAAAATTTTGCTGCAGCAAATAATCTGGGCATTGGGTCAACCCTTAACATGCATAACATTATCTGGGATATGCGAAATACGAATTCTTTCGATGAGAGCTTTTATGCTCGCGAGAATATTTATTCGCAGCGTTCATATGGTTTTGAAGTAGTTGGAATTTTCTTGCCAACAGTAGAATTTGACACTGGTGATGAGTGGATTGATGCAGATTTCCTAAATCAGCTTGAAAATCAAATTTATACGCCTAACACTGTTTCCATTGCTGCTGTTGAATATCAGCTAGGGCAAATGGCAGAGATGGAGCCAAATGAGGAGCATTGGAAGAAAGATTTTTGGGAGGTGATATGGCTTCAAAATATCTATGTCCTTCACGACCCAAATGACATGGATGCCTTTAAGCAAGCAGTGGAGACGATTACTCCCGAATTTTATACGGTGACCTACACAAGCGACGCATTTGCCAATGTTGCTTCGTCTGTGGAGTCTCTTGAAGACTTGTCATTTGCTGTTTTGTGGGCGACTGTCTTTGCTGCTATACTTATTCTAAGCTTGCTAATTGCCCTGTTTGTTCGTGAGCGAAAACGCGAGATAGGTACTTTGCTTGCGCTAGGAGAGCGAAGATGGCGTATACTTTTTCAGATAATGCTTGAAGTGCTGGTAGTTGCTGTTCCTGCAATAGTTCTTGCATTGTTTATAGGAAACCTTTTTTCTAGCGGCATCTCTGAAAGTATGCTGCGCAACGATCTTATTTCTGGACATATTAGTGATCAGAGTATGACTTTCAGTACCCTTGATCGCATGGGTTTGAGCAACAATGTTTCAGCAGAAGAGGTGCTGGCAAACTACGATACATCCTTAAGTGCTGCAGCGGTCTTTACTTTCTTTACAGTAAGCTTTGCGACAGTGATGGTGGCTGCCATCATCCCCATGTTATACATATTGCGACTCAGTCCACGAAAAATTATGATGTAGGAAGAAGAGGGCAGCATGAAGGGTGGTCATATGGCTAGCGATGTATCGGTCCTTGTGCGGGACAAGCAGATGCAAAAGCAAAACTCTTCAATCAATAACAGACGAGCCTTTGCAATACATGGAACAGTTACACTGATTTGCATGGGTCTGGCAATTGTGATGACGCTCTTCTCTGCCTTTCTTTCTCCGCCCATTTGGCAATTTGGTATTCTTGCTGTTTTGAGCTTATATATACGCTTTGGGTATTGTTACTTGATTCCGCTTCCAAAAAGCAATTTGCTTTCAGTCTCGAGTGTAACAGCCTTGTCTTTATTTTTGGTAGGATTTCTTTTTACCGGCACTTTAGTGGGTGGCTCACAAATTGAAGTCATTTTTGATTATTGGTGGGCAGTCAATCTCATAATTGTTTTTAATCTGCCTGCAATTTTTGGAGCAGGGGTGATATATGAACTTTTCACTCAGTCTAATCCTGCGTTTAATTCGCTTCCTTTTAGCTTGTACTGTATTGCAGCATTTGTCCCATCATTGCTGATGTATGTGGGACTTTGCCTCAAGAGGTGGAAGCAGGGAAAGGAAGCTGCTGTGCAAAATTTAGAGAAATGACTACAGGTGCACAATACTTATCCTCTATGCAGCTGCTCTAGGTACCGTAGTCCTAGCGACCATAATCCCCATACTCTATATTTTGCGACTCAGTCCACGAAAAATTATGATGTAACTGTGAAGTGGCTTGTAAGTGGCGTATACTATATGGTAATGGCGCAACGGATGCTATTTAATCGCTGCAGTATGCAGAACGAAGTCAGGGGAACATCGTGAATTTCATTACTAGAGCCTTTGTCAGCATTACTCGAAATCTTGGGAAAACCATTCTTCTCTTACTGATTGTTTTCGCTTTGGGTTGTGTTATTTCAGGAGCAGTTGCAGTCAGTCAGGCGGTTCAGAACACCGATACCAATTTGCGGCGTGAGCTTCCTCCCATTGTAAGTATTGAAATGGATCATGATGCCGCATGGGAACATGAGCAAGCAACAGGCATGTGGCCAGAAACAGAAATGCTTTCCCTTGAACAACTTTCACAGATTGGCACCTTGCCCTATGTAAGAAATTACGATGTGTCAATTGGCGCAAGTCTGTCATCAAGAGAACTTGAGAGAGTTGTTACCGATGAAGAAATGCATTGGTCAGAAGGTGATTGGGAACAATTCGGTCTAAAGGGTGTTCACAGTGCAGATCTGGTAGACATTGAAGAAGGTGTTATAGAGCTAGTATCGGGCAGAATGCTTACAGAGCAAGAAGCAACGACGCTTAGCAATGTGACTATGATTTCAGAGGAGCTTGCCCAGCTTAATAATCTTCATATTGGATCGACGATGACGCTGAGCAATGTTATATGGGATATGCCCGCAGATGGCTTGAGCGGCGATGACGCGTTTTTTGATGCATTTTACAACGATGATGATAATGTCTTTGCACAGCGATCGCACGACTTTGAAATTGTAGGCATTTTCAGAACATTAGCAGAATTCAACACAGGTGACGAATGGAACGACGCTTCCATGAGGGATTCCTTTTCGAACCAATTATATGTCTCTAATCAGGTTGCGATGGATGTTCAGGCCTTTTGGCTAGAAAGTGAAAGGGAGCGAACTCCAAACGATGAATGGCTTGAAGGAGACCTTGAAGATTTCATATGGTTTACCAATGTCTATGTGTTGCATGATTCAAATGACATCCCTGCCTTTGGAGCAGCGATAGCAGATACTCTTCCTGATTTTTGGGTAGTGCAAGATCTGGGGGATTCCTTTGCAGATGTTGCTTCCTCTATGGAAAATATTGGCACCTTGGCAAATATCATACTGTATGTTGCTGTGGGTGCTTCAGTCTTGATTTTAAGCTTGCTGATTACCTTACTTTTGCGTGAGCGCAAAAAGGAGATCGGTGTTTATCTTGCCTTAGGCGAAGGAAAAGGAAAGGTCATTTTGCAAATGATGACCGAGGTCTTAGTGGTAGCACTTGTTGCTGTTACCCTGTCATTATTTGCTGGCAATATGCTTGCTGGTGGCATTTCCGAGACAATGCTTCGAAATGATATGGCAACAGCTCAAGGTAGTGATATGTCAGACCATATCTCTTTCACGAATCTTGACTGGATGGGCTTTAGCGCAGTAGATACATCAACAGAAGAAGTGATGGCAAGCTACAATGTGTCTCTTGATGCTACTACTATTGCAATCTTCTTTACTGTAAGCATAGGCATCATAATCATTGCCACCATCATCCCCATGTTATACATACTCAGACTCAACCCGAGAAAAATAATGATGTAGTGAGATAAGGGAGTATACTTATGAACTTTCTAAACGTAAAAGACATAAACTATTTCTATCAAGACGGAGATAGCAAAAGATATGTTCTCAGTAATGTGAGCTGCCAGTTCGAAAAAGGAACATTTTACACAATACTTGGAGAATCTGGCAGTGGCAAAACAACCCTTCTTGCACTTCTTGCAGCACTTGACTCACCAGAGAGTGGAGATATATTACTTGATGGTCAAACTCTCACATCCATTGGCTTTGAAAAGTACAGAAGAAATAAAGTAGGCATCATATTTCAGTCCTACAATCTAATTCGCTATATGAGTGCAGTAGAAAACGTACTTGTCGCTATGTCTATTACAGATAACGCACTTCCCTCTGACCAAAAGACTGTTGCATATAACTTACTAGACTACCTAGGAATATCAAAAGATAAAGCAGACAGAACAGTAAACAAGCTATCTGGTGGTGAGCAACAAAGAGTTGCCATTGCAAGAGCACTTGCAACAAATGTAGACCTCATTCTTGCTGATGAGCCTACAGGAAATGTTAATGAAGAAGTAGAAATAGAACTTATCGACATCTTCAAGAGGCTTGCACACGAACATGGCAAGTGCGTGATTGTTGTGACACATTCAATGAGGATAGCTGAGCAGTCTGATGTAAGCTATCGCCTGTACAAAGGAAAGCTGACTGAAAGTGAGTGACTTTCTCAAACAGTTTGAGCAAGACAACTATCAGGCAGATGATGATTATCTGGCTTATGATCCCCTAAGTACTGGCGATGGTGCTGGCGATGGGAAAGGAGAGACAGAGGATGCTTATGCAGATGATGTTGATGCGAGCGACTTTGACGATTACTCGCAGGTAGAACATGATTTTGCAGATGAGCATGACCATGCATCTGCGCTTACAGATACAGCTCCCGTGCCAATTGTGGCTCCTCGTCAAAAAATTGCGAGTGCAGCACACGAAGTAAAAGCTGATGATAAACATCACAAGCGCAAACTGGTGCGCTATGCAGTCATTGCAGCTTCGATCCTTGCATTGTGTGTAGCAGGGGTGGGCATTTTTTTCTTAGCAAACAGAGTAGTAGTGAGAGACTTTGTGGGCACGTCCGTTGCAGAGGCAAGGACCTGGGGACTATCTAACAGGATTACTATCGAGGCATCTGAAGAATTCAACATCGAATATGATGCAGGTATCGTGATGTCTCAAGACAGGGCAGAGGGCTCAGCCATGCAGCGCGGCAGCATTTTAAGGCTAACTGTCAGCAAAGGTCCAGACCCTGATGAGCGCATTGAACTACCTGACTTTTCAGCCATGACGACTATTGAGGTGCGCGAGTGGCGACAAGAAGTACGCGCACTAAATGCAAATATCAATGAAGAATATTCTGATGAGGTTGATCAAGGTCACTTCATTAGGCTGGAGTTCACTGATAGTGCTGTCACCGAAGAAACTTATACGCGGGCAGATGGTTTACTTATTTACATGTCGCGTGGCGCTGAAGTATTTGAGGCAAATATACTAGTGCCAGATTTTAGCGAGCAGTCAAAAAGTGATGTAGAGACCTGGGCACGCGAACACGGTGTTGAGCCAACCTTTAGAGAGCAGCCTTCTGACACCGTAGATGCGGGACATGTTGTTGCTCAAAGTGTTGAAGCGGGTAAGCGCATTGCAAAAGACAGCGATTTGATCATCACCTTATCTGCAGGGCATTTTGTAATCGTTCCCAATTTTAACAACCTTTCGATGGAAGATGCATCTGCAGTTCCTGGTCTTGAAGTACACATTAGGCAAAGATATAGTACGTCAGTGGCCTTTGGACGAGTAATCTCGCAGTCAGAGTCTGTGGGCACAGAGGTGCGTGCTGATAGTGTGGTAGTCGAAGTTACGTATTCACTGGGTCGCCCCTACATAGATGACTTGCGCGGAGATTCAGAAAAAGTTCTTGCAGAGTATTTTCATAACTTTAGTGTTCATGGTGCAAATATTACCTATCAGATAGTCTATATTGATTCGTATGAGCCCAGAGGAAGCATAGTGCGCATGTCCAGGTATGCGCAATTCTTAGGCCTAAACGAACACATTACTGTTCATGTGAGCCGTGGCAATCTAGTGCCGCCAGAACCACCACCAGAAGCTCCAGACGAATAACATTAGCATGTCCGAGACGGTCGCTAAGATTGCTGGAGCGGACGTGCTCTGCCAATAGATGGATACGCCCGGATGCGTGGTGTTTGACAGCGCAGCTACATCAAAGTATATTTGTAGGTCGCGACTTTTTGAGGTCGGCTTTTTTGCGTGCGTTTGACCTGTACTTGCAGGTACAGCACCAGATAGGTAGACCTTAAACATAAAGAGCACAAGCTAAGAAAGAGCCAGAAGGACAAGAGGAGAAGTGTTTTGCCTACCATTAACCAGCTAGTACGCAAGGGTCGTAAAAAGGCCGAGGTGAAGTCAAAAACACCTGCGCTCAAGGGTAATCCCCAGCTGCGAGGTGTATGTACTCGTGTATATACGACAACACCAAAGAAACCAAATTCTGCATTGCGCAAGGTTTGTCGTGTTCGTCTAAGTAACTCTATGGAGGTTACTGCGTATATTCCAGGCATTGGGCATAACCTACAGGAACACTCAATTGTGTTGGTTCGTGGCGGTCGTGTAAAAGACCTGCCTGGTGTTCGCTATAAAGTAGTTCGCGGAGCACTGGATGCTGCTCCCGTTGCAAATCGCGCCCAAGCAAGATCGCATTACGGCGCAAAGAAGGAGAGCTAAGATGCCTAGACGTGCAGCAGCAGAGCGTCGCGAGGTTATACCTGACGCACGCTATAACAATCGACTTGTTACTCAGCTAATTAATAAAATTTTATGGGATGGCAAGAAGTCCGTTGCAGAGGGCATTGTATATGGTGCCTTTGACATTGTTGAAGAAAAGACTGGTAAGGATCCTCTATCAGTATTCAAGCAGGCCATGGATAATGTACGTCCAACACTTGAGGTTCGTCCAAAACGTGTTGGTGGCGCGACCTATCAGGTACCTGTTGAGGTAAATGCTCGTCGCAGCACCACACTTGCGATTCGCTGGATTGTTGACTATTCACGTAGTCGCCGCGAAAAGACAATGACCGAGCGTCTTGCTGCTGAAATCATGGATGCTGCCGAAGAAACAGGGTCTTCGATTAAAAAGCGCGAAGACCTCTACAAGATGGCAGAAGCGAACCGTGCGTTTTCGCACTATCGCTGGTAGAGCGTGAGGACTAATCACAATCATGGCTAAAGCTAAAACTTTTTCGCTTGATAAAACGCGCAACATTGGCATCATGGCACACATTGATGCTGGTAAGACTACAACCACTGAGCGTATTCTGTATTACACAGGCAAAACGCATAAACTGGGTGAAGTGCATGACGGTGGCGCAACAATGGACTGGATGGTTCAAGAGCAAGAACGCGGCATTACTATCACGTCTGCTGCGACAACCTGCTTTTGGGGTGACTATCGCATTCAGATCATCGATACGCCTGGACACGTAGACTTTACCGTAGAAGTAGAACGTTCTTTGCGTGTACTCGATGGTGCTGTTGCCGTATTTTGTGCTGTCGGTGGTGTAGAGCCACAGTCAGAAACAGTGTGGCGTCAAGCAGACAATTATGGCGTTCCTCGTATGGCATACGTTAACAAGATGGATCGCACAGGTGCAGACTTTGAAAATGTCGTTGACATGATGAAAAAGCGTCTGGGTGCGACCCCTATCAAGATTCAACTGCCTATGGGAGCAGAAGATCAGTTCAAGGGCATTATTGATCTGGTAAAGATGAACGCAATCTTCTTTAACGAGGATGAGAACAACATTAATCCTACTGAGGGTGATATTCCAGAAGAGTATGCAGAAGTTGCAGAGCTTGCTCGTCAAGAAATGATCGAGGCAGCATCTGATGCTGACGAAGACCTCATGATGAAGATAATCGATGATGAGGAAATCACCATTGATGAAATCAAGTCGGCACTTCGCAAAGGATGTATCGCTTGTCAGTTTACTCCCGTAATCTGCGGTGCATCATTTAAGAACAAGGGCGTTCAGCAAATGCTTGATGCGGTTGTTGACTTTCTGCCCTCGCCACTTGACATTCCTCCTGTACAGGGAACTGATGTAAAGACGGGCGAAGAAATCATACGCAAAACTGACGTGGCAGAGCCGTTTGCAGCACTTGCCTTTAAGGTTATGACTGACCCCTTTGTGGGCAAGCTAACTTATTTCCGCGTGTATTCAGGGAAGCTTGATTCAGGCTCCTATGTCCTGAACAGCACAAAGGGTAAAAAAGAGCGCATTGGTCGCCTGCTGCAAATGCATGCGAACAGTCGCGAGGATGTTGAAGCAGCGGTTGCTGGTGACATTGTTGCTGCTGTAGGTCTGAAAGATACAACAACAGGAGATACTCTGTGCGCAGAAAATGCACCGATTCAACTTGAGTCGATGGAGTTCCCTGATCCAGTAATCGATATTGCAATCGAGCCAAAAACAAAGGCTGAGCAAGACAAGCTGGGTGTTGCACTTGCAAAGCTTTCAGAGGAAGACCCAACGTTCCGCGTACGTACAGACAGCGAGACTGGTCAGACCATTATTGCTGGTATGGGTGAACTGCACCTAGAGGTTATCGTTGACCGCTTACTGCGCGAGTTCAAGGTTGAGGCAAATGTTGGTAAGCCACAAGTTGCCTATCGCGAAACTGCGGGCAAGAGCATCAACAATGTTGACATGAAGTATGCGCGTCAATCAGGTGGTCGCGGTCAGTATGGTCATGTTGTGATTAATCTAATTGCACGCCAGCCAGGCGAAGGCTATCTATTCGAGAACAAAATTGTTGGTGGATCTATTCCTAAAGAATACATTCCATCAGTTGATAAGGGCATTAAAGAAGCACTTGACAGTGGTGTTTTGGCAGGATTTCCTACCGTTGATGTTGGTGTTGAACTAGTTGACGGTTCGTACCACGACGTTGATTCAAGTGAAATGGCGTTTAAGATTGCTGGTTCTATGGCAATCAAAGAAGCTCTGCGCAAAAGCTCGCCAAAGCTGCTTGAGCCCATGATGGCAGTCGAGGTGGTAACGCCAGAGGAGTACATGGGCGACGTAATGGGTGATCTTAGTGGTCGCCGCGGTCAAATCGAAGGCATGGAGCCACGTGGCACTGCGCAACTAGTGCGTGCAAAGGTGCCGCTGTCTGAAATGTTTGGCTATTCAACTGACTTGCGTTCAAAGACACAAGGACGCGCTGTATACACCATGGTATTCAAGGCATACGAACAAGTTCCGAAATCAGTAGCAGAAGAAATTACTGCTAAATCTGAGATCGCTTAAGTATAGGAAGAGGGATTAGCGTGGCACAAAGAATCAGAATTCGCCTAAAGGGATACGATCACGAGATTGTTGACCAGAGCACTAAAAAGATTGTTGAAACAGCAATAAAGACAGGTGCAAAGGTCGTCGGTCCTGTTCCACTTCCTACTTCACGCAACTTGTACTGCGTGATTCGTTCACCGCATGTCAATAAGGACAGTCGCGAACAATTTGAGATTCGCACACATAAGCGCCTGATTGACATCATGGATGCAACACCAAAGACGGCAGATTCGTTAGGCAGATTAGATTTGCCAGCGGGCGTTGAGATTGAAATCAAAGCGTAAATGCGGTCCGCTGGAGATCTGGACATGGGGTTCAGAATATGTTCCAAGACCGATAAGGAAAGGTATTAAGTAATGGCACACAAGTTGCTCGGCAGAAAGCTGGGGATGACACAGGTCTGGACAGAAGATGGAAATCTACTGCCCGTGACTGCCATCGAAGCTGGTCCTTGCGTGGTTACGCAAGTGAAGACTGCAGACAAAGAGGGATATGATGCAGTGCAGGTTGGCTTTGGTGACGTACGTGAAAAGCTGGTTAACAAGCCAAAGGCTGGTCACTTTAAAAGTGCAGGCGTAGAGCCCACACGTCATCTGGCAGAAATTCGCTTTGACGAACCAACTGACTATAAAGTTGGCGACATCATTGACGTAGGTATTTTTGAAGATGCAAAAAAAGTAACAGTTAGTGGTGTCAGCAAGGGTAAAGGTTTCGCTGGTGTTATCAAGCGTCACAACTTTGCTGGCGGACCAGGCAGCCACGGGTCACGCTTTCATCGTAAGCCTGGTTCTATTGGACAGGCTGCGACCCCTGCAAAGGTCTTTAAAGGCAAGAAAATGCCAGGACATATGGGTGTTGACAAGGTAACGGTCAAGAACCTCAATGTTGTAAAAGTTGATGCAGAGCAAAATCTGCTGCTAGTAAAGGGTGCCGTCCCAGGCGGCAAGAACGCACTGCTCACCATAGCAGTGGCGAAATAGCTTAAGCCGAAGCCTTTAGGAGAAACGACGCATTATGAAGACTCTCAAAGTAAAAAATAAGGAAGGGGCAGCTGCAGGTACAGTCAAAGCAGATGGTGCGGTTTTTGCAATCGAGCCAAATCACTTTGCTGTTCACCAAGTAGTTCGCGGTCAGTTGGCCGCTGCTCGCGCTGGAACTCACAGCACTAAGACGCGCGCCATGGTTCGTGGTGGCGGTAAAAAGCCTTGGCGTCAAAAGGGTACAGGTC
>Ga0123355_10015703_pt1 | contig 11904 bp, 10 predicted proteins | sample TergutEmb28metaG_3_FD_89872 | JGI IMG/M metagenome (GOLD analysis project Ga0123355, IMG submission 89872) | Embiratermes neotenicus P1 segment gut microbial communities from Petit-Saut dam, French Guiana - Emb289 P1 | ecosystem: Host-associated > Arthropoda: Insects > Digestive system > Gut ... | reverse complement strand
GGTCAGGGAGCCGAGCAGAGCCAGCTCCTCCTGGGTGAGGCGCAGCGCGCCGGCGGCTATGTTCTCGGCGAGGTGGGCGAGGTTGCCGGTGCCGGGAATCGCCAGCACGTGGGTTCCCTGCGCCAGGGTCCAGGCGAGCCGGACCTGCGCGGGTGTCGCGCCGTGCGCGCGGGCAGCAGCCAGGACTGGTGCCGGTTCGCCAGCCTGCCTGCCGCCTTCCCGCCCCTCCCCGGCGATGGCGAAGAACGGCACGAACGCGATCCCGCGTTCCGCGCAAGCCCTGAGCACGTCATCGGCCTCGGGGCGCCGCGAATCGACGCTGTACCGGTTCTGGACGGCGGCGACCGGAGCGATCGCCAGCGCCTCGTCGATCTGCTCGACGGTCACGTTGGACAGGCCGAGATGGCGGATAAGCCCGGCGTCCCGGAGGGCAGCCAGCGCGGCGAAGTGCTCGCCGACTGGCTTGCTGACAGACAGCGTCCGCAGGTTCACCAGGTCGAGATGATCGCGGCCGAGCTGGCGCAGGTTCTCCTCAACCTGGCCGCGGAGCTGTTCCGGCCGCGCCATGCCCTGCCACGCTCCCCACGTGTCGCGCCACGGCCCCACCTTGGTGGCGATCACCAGGTCGTCCCGGTAGGGGGCCAGCGCCGTGTTGATCAGCTCATTGGCCGAACGCCGCGGGGAGAAGTAGAACGCGGCCGTGTCGATGTGGTTAACCCCAAGCTCGACCGCTCGGCGCAGCACCGCGACCGACTGGCCCCGGTCACTGGGAGGGCCGGCGCCGGAAAGATCGCCAGTGAGCCGCATCGCGCCGAACCCGACGCGGCTGACCGTCAGATCCCCCAGCCGCCAGGTACCCGCTGCATCCGCAGTGACCGGAAGCGAGTTCACCCGGACAGGCTATCCAAGCACTCGAGCTCGATACTGCTGCCGAGGAGTTCCGGCAGGCGCCGGCGGCACCGCCTCGATACCGGCTGACTGAGCAGACCCGCCGCGGGGTACTCGTCGGCTCATGGAACGCCAAGGCAATCCTCTGACTTCTCTCAGCGCTATCTTTGGCCCCAGCTCGCCAGGCCGGGCAGAGTGCTTGCATGCCCGTCAATAGCCTCGCGCTGCGGCGCGCCGCTGCGGCCGCTGTCATTGCGCTGCTGGCGACATCGTGTACGGGGAGCTCGACCAGTTCGGCTGGCTCGCATCACGCGACTGAGACCGGTATCCACAAGATCCGGCACGTTGTGATCATCATGCAGGAGAACCGGTCCTTCGATTCCTACTTCGGCACCTATCCCGGAGCCGACGGCATCCCGGCGAAGGACGGGCAGTTCACCGTGTGCGTGCCTGACCCGCGCACCGGCGGCTGCGACAAGCCCTATCACGACGCCAGCCTGGTCAACGGGGGTGCCGGGCATAATCTCAGCAACGCCATCACGGACATCGACGGCGGCAAGATGGACGGCTTCGTCCGGTCGGCTGAGATAACGGCGAGTCGAGGCTGCTCGGCGGAACCGCCGACCGCGGTGTGCCTGCCGAGCAGCGCCCCCGACGTCATGGGCTATCACGACGCGCGGGAGATCCCCAATTACTGGACCTACGCGAGCGACTTCGTGCTTGATGACCACATGTTCGAGCCGGTTGACTCGTGGAGCCTGCCATCCCATTTGTATCTCGTCAGCGGCTGGTCCGCCCACTGCACCAGCACCAACCCCGACAGCTGTGTCAGCGACCCGGCCCAGGCTGCCGGACGGCTGCGAATCAAGGACCTGCCGCCGGCATTCCTGCAGTGCCTCGCCGCCCAGGGCGTCACGCACCTCAACCGCTCTGACCTCACGAACCCGAACGTCATCAAGGCAGCATCAGCGTGCCTGGGCGACCTGACACCCGCCCAGCGGCAGCAGCTCATCGGCGGCAGCGGCGAAGGCCAGCAACTCGGCGTTTACTCGTGGACGGACCTGACCTACCTGCTGCACAAGAGCCACGTCTCCTGGGCCTACTACGTGCAGAAAGGCGTCCAGCCCGACTGTGACGACAACCCGGACGAAACGGCCGCGGGCTGCGCGCCCGTTGCCCAGGGCGCGCAGACGCCGTCGATCTGGAACCCGCTCCCGTCCTTCACGGACGTGAAGGCCGACGGGCAGGAAGGCAATGTCCAGGATCTGTCGCACTTCTACCCGGCCGCCGCGCACGGCCGGCTGCCTGCGGTGTCATGGATCGCACCGGCCCAGCCCGACAGCGATCACCCGCCGGCCAGCATCGCCACCGGCCAGGCCTACGTCACGAACCTCATCAACACGATCATGCGCGGGCCGGACTGGGATTCCACCGCGATCTTCCTTGCCTGGGACGACTGGGGCGGCTTCTACGACAACGTCGTGCCGCCGAAGGTGGACGCCAACGGGTACGGACTGCGCGTGCCCGCCCTGGTCATCAGCCCGTATGCACGGCACGGCACGATCGACCACCAGGTCCTCTCGTTCGATGCCTACAACAAGTTCATCGAGGACGACTTCCTGAACGGGGCGCGGCTCAACCCGAAGACCGACGGGCGCCCCGACCCGAGGCCCGACGTGCGGGAGGCCGAGAAAATCCTGGGCAACCTGTACGCCGACTTTGACTTCAGCCAGTCGCCGCGGCAGCCAGTGCTGCTGCCCATGCATCCCGCGCCTGGCCCGGCGTCCGTGATCCCCTAGCCAGGTCCGTCCCGATTTGCCGCGTCAGCGTCGGCCAGCGGACGGCAGTTGTGATGGCCGTCACGGCCGAAGGGCCCTGCCGGCTGGAATTTCCTGCCCGCTACGGTGCCTCATATAAGGGGAGGCGGGGCAGTGGACAACGACACAGAGATTGCGTTCACCAGGAGACTCATCGATGACAGCGGCCAGGCGATTGACCGGGCGCTCGCGGCTGGCGACGGCGGGGTAGCACGGGATCTGGCAACAGTGCACCGTGACCTGTTCGCCACGCTGGCCAGACTCACCAGGCCGCCGCTGCGCGTTGCCATGCGGGAGGCAGAGCGGAGCTGGGCCGCGAGCGCGCCGCGACAGTCGGGCGGCGTCGCGTAGGGCGTTGCTCCCGGCGGTGCGGAGCGCGGGCTGATCTAGGGTGGGACACAGGGCAGTCTTCGCGTATGCCGGGCCGGGCTGGCCCGGCTCCACCGTCGAAAGGGTCCGATGAGCAGCAGCGCAGCAGCAGCAGCGGGAACGATCGGCATTGGCGGCGACCTGACCGTCAACCGGATGGGCTTCGGAGCCATGCGGATCACCGGATCCGGGATCTGGGGACCGCCGCCGGACCGGGAGCGGGCGAAGGCCGCCGTTCGCCAGGCGGTCGACGAAGGCGTCAACTTCATCGACACCGCCGACTCCTACGGTCCCGGTGTCAGCGAGGAAATCCTGGCCGAGGCGCTGTACCCGTACCCCGCCGACCTGGTGATCGCGACGAAGGCCGGCATGGCCCGTCCGGGGCCGGGGCGGTGGGGCCCGGACGGCCGTCCCGAGCACCTGCGAGAGGCATGCGAGGGCAGCCTACGCCGGCTGAAGCTCGACCAGATCCCGCTCTACCAGCTCCACCGACCCGATCCGAAGGTGCCGATCGCCGATTCCATCGGCACCCTTGTTGAGCTCCGGGACGAGGGGAAGATCCGGCACATCGGGGTGTCGAACGTGACGGAGCGGCAGCTGCGCGAAATGCAGAGGCTGACGCCGGTCGTGTCGGTGCAGAACCGCTACAACCTCGGGGACAGGTCCTCGGAGGAAATGGTCGACCTCTGCGACTCCGAATCGATCGTCTTCCTGCCGTGGGCGCCGATCCAGGACGTCGACGGCCTGCCGCCGGTCCTCAACGCCGCTCGCCGGCTCGGCGTCCATCCGCGTCAGATCGCACTTGCCTGGCTGCTCGGCCGGTCGTCGCAGATCCTGCCGATCCCCGGCTCGGGCTCACCGGAACACGTCGCGGAGAACGTCGCCGCGGCGGCGCTGGAACTGACGCCCGATGAGTCGAACGCGATCCTGCAGCTCGCGCAGTGAGCTGACCCGCGTAGTGAGCTGAGGGGTCAGCCGAGCACGGCTGGCTGGTCGATCAGCCAGCGCCAGGTGCCGTCGGGCTGACGGCGGGCCACCTCTGCCGTCGCGTTACCCGGCCGGTTGGTCAGGGTGAGCGCCAGGTCGCCTGCCCGGATGGCCGGGCGGATGGTGCCGTCGAACGGCGGCGGGTCGGCGAGCAGCTGAGCGTAGACGGCGCGGATCGCGTCCGCGCCGACGGTCAGCTGGCCGGGCGGGAATGCCAGCACGGCGCCGGGCTCGTACAGCGCCACGACGCCGTCGACGTCACCGGCGGTCGCGCGCTGCAGGAAGAGCCGGCCCAGATCCTCGGGCTCCAGCGCCGGAGCGTGATCGTGGTGCACGTCCTGCTCCTTCCGGAAGTTGTTTCCTGCTGCCACGCTCGCACGGGGTACTGACAGCCAGCCCGGCGCAGGCGGCGCGGATTCGGCTTTCGGCTGGCAGGAACAGCATGTCCGGGCCGGCCTCCGCACAGTGATGATGGAGGCGAGGTTGCTGGCCCGCGGCGGCCGGCGGCCGCGGCTGGTGCCGGAGGGAGCTGGCGAGATGACGACAGACGTGCCGGAGGTGCACCGCGTCGGCGGCTACGTCGGCGCGGAGATCCGCGGGCTGGATCTGACCCGCGAGTATCCGGACGCGACCTATGCCGCGATCCGGCGGGCGTGGGCCGAGCACGGCGTGATCTTTTTCCGCGACCAGTTCCTCACCGACGAACAGCGCGAGCAGTTCGCGCTGAAGTTCGGGCCGATCCGCACGAAGCAGCAGCTGCGCAAAGAGCCCGATCAGACCCGGAACGTCGGCGAGAGCTGGCATGTCGACATGACGTGCTTCGACGAGCCCCCGATGGGCACCATGCTGTTCGCCGAGGAGTGCCCCGCGTACGGCGGGGACACGATGTGGGCGCACATGGTGCCGGCCTACGCCGAGCTGTCCGACGGGCTTAAGCGCATCCTGCTCGGCATGCGGGCCGTCCACGCCAACGTCCGCAAGCTCGGCCTCAGCTACGAGCAGACCTCACCGCCGGAGCCGTCGATCGCCGAGTACGACGCGGCCGAAGGACCCCTGCACCCCGTCATCACCCGGCACCCCGAGACCGGCAACCTGGTGCTCTACGTGAACCCCGAGTACACCACCCGGTTCGAGGGCTGGACCCGCCGGGAGAGCCTCGGACTGCTGCGCTACCTGTTCGATCACGGCGGCAAGGCCGAGTTCGTTACCCGGTTCACCTGGCAGCCTGGCTCGATCGCGTTCTGGGACAACCGCCAGGTCTGGCACATGGCGGTCAACGACTACCACGGGCAGCGCCGGGTGATGAACCGTATCCTGCTGGCCGGCTCGCCGCCGGTGCCGGCGGAGCTACCGCAGGCCGAGGCCGCGCTGGCCAGCTAGGTATCTGCCAGCGCGGTCCGCAGCGCCTGGGCTTCACGCCGCAGGCGGTCCGCCCGGTCGGCATGCCCGGACCGCTCGTAGAGCTCAGCCGCGTCGTGCCGCTCGGCAATCTCGGCGCGGACGATGTCGCTGGCCTGCTCGTCGGTGAGCACGCGCCGCGGCGCTTCGGCAGCGCCCAGGCCCCCGACGGACCCGGCGAAGTGCTGGCTGCCGCCCGGTGCTGGCGAGCCCGCCGGCGGTGCGACGGCCTCTGCGTTGCCGATCGCAGCCTGAGCCGATCGCAGCGCCGATACGGCCGCGACGTCGCGCGCCTGCAGCGCAGCGCGGAGAGCCTCCTGCAGCCGGGCAGGCAGGTCTCCCGCGGCCCGCCGGTCCGGGGTGCCAGAGCTCACCGGCTACGTCGCCGGCGCGGCGTTCTGCGCCGACGGCGGCACGGGCGGCAGCGGCGGAGTCGAGCCCGGATCCGACGGAGCCATGAGGGAGGCCGTGTCGAGCTTCGTCCCGGCCATCTGCTTGAGCATGAAGTCGTGGTTGAGGTCCAGGACGGCGCGGGTCTCCGCGGCGATCACCGCGTTACGGCTGAGCGACAGCTCGTTGTCCTGCTCCTGCTCGGCGGAGAGCGACCAGTTGGTCGAGCCCTTGACCGTGTACACGCCGTCGACGATCACGATCTTCAGGTGCGAGATCGCGTTGTGCACCGAGCTGGTGCCGATGGCGATGCTGTTCCCGAACGAGTTGTTGCCCCAGCTGTCCAGGATCTGCTTCTCATGGGCGCCCGCGGCCTGGCTGCGGTCGAGGCTCATCTGGACGAAGACGTTCTGGTCGGCCAGCTTCGCCTGAATGATCTTGTTGAGCTCGTCGTCGTCATAGCCGTACATGTTCACGACGATCGAGTGCTGCGCGCTGCCCAGGAGAGCCACGAGCAGTCCGTGGACGTTGTCGCGTGGCGCGAAGAACGTCCGCTGGTCATCCGGATAGCCGTCGAGGAACCGGCCCTCTGCCTTGTACTGCGCCAGGTCATCCCAGACGAATTGGCCGCCAGCCGGCTGGCCGCTTGCTGTCTGGCCATTTGCCGTTTGGACGTCTGCCATTTCGAACCCCCCTCTAACAAAGGCCTTAATCGCCATAGTGGCGACTGATCGGGCGACAGTCCACTATGTCAGGCCTTGAGCCTGCCTGGACGCGCCGCCAGGTGCGGTCCGGCGGCGAGGGAACGCAACCCCGTTCCCGGAAATTCGGCGCTGAGCGGCACCGCTCCCGCCAGGCGTACCGGAGGACAAGCCCGGTTGTCGCGGTCGTGCGATCCTGGTCGGTGAATCCGGTCGTGCTAGCGATGGCGCCTGTTGAGGGAGGCACTGGATGCCGGGACAGATTCCGACGGGAGACATCCACCATCTGCGTCTGACGGTGACCGACCTTCGGCGCAGCCGGCAGTTCTACACCAGCCTGCTCGGCTTCGACGTCGCCGTGGAGTCGCCGCCGCCAGACGACCCCGCAGCGGCCGAGACGTTCACGATTCTCTTCGGTGGTGTAGTCATGATCCGCGGCAACCTGCTGCTGGGGCTGCGGCCGGTGGCGCCAGCCGGCGACCGCTTCAATGCCGACCGGGTCGGGCTTGACCATCTCAGCTTCAGTGTCGCCAGCCGCGCCGACCTGGAACGCGCGGTGCAGCTGCTGGACGACGCGGGGGTCACGCACGGCGAGATCACCAGCGTGCCGTCGTTCGAGATCGACGTGCTCTCCTTCGAGGACCCGGACGGCGTGCAGCTCGAGCTGACGGCGCCGATGGCGGCTGTCTAATACCGGGGTGCTGCGGCGCCGCGAGGCGTTCCGGTCTCGCCAGGCGGCACCGGCCACGGCTCCGAGGACGAGCACCGCCCCGATGGCCACGAACCAGGTCAGGATGCCGAAGATCGCGCCGATTGATCCGTACGTCTCGCTGTCGTGGATGATCGTCGACGAGAAGTAGAACTTAGAGAAAATCCCGAGTCCGGCAAAGAAGAGCCCGGTCGCAATCGCCGACGGCAGCAGCCTGCGCCAGGGGACCCGGCCCGCCAGCAGGAAGTGCATCGTCCACCAGAAGAACGGGGTCAGGACCACAACAGTGGCGACCTGTGCCAGGCCGACACCACCGGCGAGCTCGCGCACTGGCCGCTCGACAGCGCCCTCGGCCACCATCGCGATGCAGAGCGCCACGACCCAGATCAGCAGCCGGTGCAGGCTTCGTACGCCCCGGTGATCCTGGCGGAAGACCTTCTCGTAGACCTGCTGGAGTGAGCTCGCCATCGCGAGCGTGCCAGCGGTGACGAAGACGAGGCTGCTGACGGTCGCGACGTTCAGCGATGCGCGCGAGGACGTCAGCAGCCGGGCCACGATCCCGGACGCCCGGCGATCCAGGCCCAGGAACAGGGCAAGATCACTGTCGATGCGATGGCTGGCGAACGCGCTCAGCAGCACGAAGAACGGGAGCAGCGAGAGCAGCATGCCCGCACCGAACAGCATGATCTGGCTGGAAAAGTCGAGAACGTTCAGTTCTCTGACGAAGCTCTGCGCGAGAGATCCCTCGAACCGTTCCTGCGCCGTCGCCAGGGCCCTGTTCCCGGCAAGGCGCGCTCGCGCTGGTCCTTGCGTGGCAGGTGGCTGACTGTCCTGATGACCGGGCTGCACCATTGTGCTGCTCGCTTCCGGCGTCCTGTTCCCCCGAACGAGACCATCGTGCCCCACGTACCCCGGACCGGCCCGCCCGGCTGTCAGCGATTCACGGCTGATCCACGAGTTGTCCGTCAGGCCGCTCCATAGGTCCATGATCTCGGCCAGCCACGCGAGGTCGATGGCGGCAAGGCGCAGGAGGACCCGGTGCAGCCAGGGGCCTTGAGAGAGGTGTTGAGGGCGCGACGAACAGTCGCGCCGCTGAGCCGGGCGATCAGCGTGACTGTCTGCTCCTCGCTCCCGCTGCGCACCAGTGCAGAGTATCGGCGAGCCAAGCCTGCGATCAGGTCGTCGCTCCGGTGCCGGCTGGCTGACGCGACAGGATGCAGAATTCGTTGCCTTCCGGATCGGTCAGCGTGATCCATCCGCTGCCGTCAGGCCTGCGGAAGTCGGCGAAAAACGTGGCGCCGAGGCCGATGACCCGCTCGACCTCCTCTTCGCGGGAGCGGTCGGTGGGCCGCAGGTCCAGGTGAACGCGGTTCTTGATGGCCGGCTGCTTGGTGTCAGGAACGGTGACGAACAGCAGTAACTGGCTGCCGTCGCGCGAGGTAATCAGGCATTCCTCGTGTTCTGGCAGGTTCGGGTCGTCGGGGTCCTCGATGAAGTCGAGTACCTGCGACCAGAAGAGTGACTGCGTGTAGGCGTTGATGGCGTCGAACGTAGTGTGTGAGATCCGGCTCGTCATGACGGCAGCCTTGGGCTGGCCAGCGGCTCCGTCAAACGACTTTTCCCCCATCTGGGGCGCAGGGAGCGGTTTAGCCCGGCGAGCCCAGCCATCGGGAACCACATACCCGGACAGGCTGCAAGCGGGCGCGGACGGTCAGAGGTCAGGCAGAGTCAGACCTGCGCGGCGCCGCCGTGGCGACGAAGGCCACCCATCGCCCTATCTGGGTCTCGCCGCCGCCAAGGTGCGCGTACGCCTTATCGAGCACACGCATCCGCTCGAGATAAGGCAGGCCTGGGAGGTACATCGTGGTGAAGATGGGAACGGCGAGCCATGCGTGCTGCGCCTCCGGGGTCCGCTCGTAGCTCAGTTGCTCGACCCGCTCGATCTCGAAGCCCGCCTCACTGAGCCAGTGGCAGACGGTCTCCCGGCTCAGCCTGGGTCGTGGACGTGCTGCTGATGCCGTTCTGACGGCGGGCGCCCAGCCGTAGTCCCTGGCTGCTATCGCCCGCATGACACCGGGCAGATCTCCCAGCTGGTTGGCATCGTCAAGCGGCTCGAGGAAGCCGCTACCTATGTTGAAGACGAAGCGACCTCCGGTCGCCAGCACGCTCCGGACAGCCGAGGCGGTCGCGGCCAGATCGGTCTGCCAGATAGCGGAGTTGCAGATAGCTACGTGGACCGGCTCGCTGAGATGGCGATCGACGTCCTCGGCGGAGGCCTGAAGCCACTGCACGCGAGGATCCCGGACAGAGCTCGCGGCTACCTTGAGCATGGCTGGCGACTTGTCCACGGCGACGACCTTGCCGTCCGGCCCGAGCACGGACAGGATCTCCGCCGTGGTCGCCCCCGTCCCGCAGGCCAGGTCGAGCACCGTGGCATCGCTAGCCGGGCTGGCAAGGGTAACGAGGTCACGGCTTGTTTCGCGGTAGCCCGGATGGAGTCGCGCGAACTCCTCATAGCGCGCGGCATTGTCGTCAGCGCCCCAGAGGTCTGTTCCGGTTCGGTCTGAGCTGGACATGTGCTCATCCCACCACACCGCCGACGCATACTGTATCGAAATTAGATTCGACTACGATAGAGAACTGTCGGCACGGGTCGTTAGGCTGATCGAGTAGGTGTCCGACCGGGCTGGTACGGGCCCGGAGCAGCCGAGGAGCATCACATGGGGTGGGACAACCCGCCAGTGCCGTGGCGGGAGTTCGAGCGCCGCCTGTCCTGGGGGACAGGCGGCCAGGCGAGCGGGCCGGGGGAGCCGGGCAGCCCGGCGAGCCCAGCCCGCCAGCCACCTCCGGTGACCCGGCTGCCGGCCGCGCCTGCCCGCCCGCCCGGGCCGCCATGGGCCGAGCTGCACTGTCACTCCTCCTACAGCTTCCTGGACGGGGCGTCGAGCCCGTCCGACCTGGTGCGCGAGGCGGCAGCCCGCGGCCTGTCCGCCCTGGCCATCACCGACCACGACGGCATGTACGGGGTGCCGCAGTTCGCCCAGGCGGCCGCGCGGCTGCGAGACGACGGCATCAGCCTGGGCACCGTCTTCGGCGCCGAGCTCAGCCTCGACCGGGTGCCGGGCGGCCGGACCGGTGTACCTGACCCGGCCGGCCGGCATGTGCTGGTGCTGGCCCGCGATCCCGAGGGCTACCGGCGGCTGTGCCGGGTCATCAGCACCGCGCAGCTGGCGGGCGGCGAGAAGGGCATGCCGCGCTACGACGAGCCCGCGCTGGCTGACGCGCACGGCGGCCACTGGGTGATCCTCACCGGCTGCCGCAAGGCCGCGGTGCCTGCCGCGCTGGCCGCGCGCGGGCGCCGGGCCGCCGCGCGGGAACTGGCCAGGCTGACCGAGGTGTTCGGCCCGGCGAGCGTCCGGGTCGAGCTGACCATCGGCGACGACCCGGCCGACGACGAGCGCAACGACGCGCTGGCCGCGCTGGCCGAAGCGGCCGGCCTGGACACCATCGCCACCAGTAACGTCCACCACGCCGCGCCGCAGGACGCCCGGCTGGCGCAGGCGCTGGCCGCGATCAGGGCCCGGTCCAGCCTGGACGAGATAGACGGCTGGCTGGCCGCATCGGGCGGCGGGTACCTGCGCTCGGGCGCGGAGATGACGACCAGGCTGCGCCGTTACCCCGGCATCGCGGAGCGGACGGTAGAGCTGGCCGCCCAGTGTGCCTTTGACTTCCACGTCATCGCGCCGCGGCTGCCAGACTTCCCGGTCCCGGATGGGCACGACGAGGCCAGCTGGCTGCGGGAGCTGGTGGCCCGCAAGGCACCTGGCCGCTACGGCCCGCCGGGAGCCGAGCGCGTCGACGGCGCCTACGCGCAGATCGCCCGCGAGCTGGACGTCATCGCGGCGCTCAGCTTCCCCGGCTACTTCCTGATCGTGCACGAGATCGTGGAGTTCTGCGAGAGCAACGGCATCCTGTGCCAGGGCAGGGGATCCGCGGCGAACTCGGCGGTCTGCTACGCGCTCGGCATCACCAGCGTCGACCCCGTCCAGCACGGCCTGCTGTTCGAGCGGTTCCTGTCCGAGGGCAGGGACGGCCCGCCCGACATCGACCTGGACATCGAGCACCGGCGGCGCGAGGAGGTCATCCAGCACGTCTACGCCAGCTACGGCCGGGAGCGCGCGGCCCAGGTGGCGAACGTGATCAGCTACCGGCCGCGGATGGCCCTGCGGGACGCCGGCCGGGCGCTCGGCTACGAGCCGGACCAGCTGGACGAGTGGTCGAAGCAGGTGGGTCCGCGCGCCTATGCGCCCGGCCAGCCGGTCCCGCCGGACGCCGGCGTGCCCGACGCGGTGATCGAGCTGGCCGGGCAGATGCAGCGGCTGCCGCGGCATCTCGGCATTCATTCCGGCGGCATGGTGATCTGCGACCGGCCGGTGGGGGAGGTGTGCCCGGTCGAGTGGGCCCGGATGCCGAACCGCAGCGTGCTGCAGTGGGACAAGGACGACTGCGCGTACGCGGGCCTGGTCAAGTTCGACCTGCTCGGGCTCGGCATGCTGACCGCGCTGCGGGACTGCTTCGACCTGGTCGAGCAGGCGCACGGCGTCCGCTGGAACCTGCACTCGATCCCGCAGGAAGACCCCGGCGT
>Ga0123355_10015701_pt1 | contig 11906 bp, 9 predicted proteins | sample TergutEmb28metaG_3_FD_89872 | JGI IMG/M metagenome (GOLD analysis project Ga0123355, IMG submission 89872) | Embiratermes neotenicus P1 segment gut microbial communities from Petit-Saut dam, French Guiana - Emb289 P1 | ecosystem: Host-associated > Arthropoda: Insects > Digestive system > Gut ... | reverse complement strand
TGACGACGACGAAGGCAACGAAAGGGAGCTTAAAATACGCACTTTTGGAGAAGCACTATCTGTTGTGAGTGACCTTCAGGAATTTGCAGCTTCCAAGAACGTTCCAGAACTCCTAGAGTTGATTCAGGATGCAAAGGAGATCATACAACGTTATCTTGTGAAGAAGTCGCGACAATGCATTTTGAAAGACATGTGGGGACAGAGAAACTAGGAGAGAAACTGCAATTATTATACGTAAGTTGAAAATACAGTAAAACAATACATATGAACCTGTTTTTTTTTTATTTACATACTTTTATTTTAAATTATTCCTTCATTGCAATCCTAAGCGATCATATTTTTTGTACATACTTTGTTTTATTAAAACACAACCCTTTGTAAAACGTGTGAAAACCGGAAAAAAAAAAATACCGGAACGATCGCGTTCCGTTTTAGGCAGGTTTCACTGTAATATGGAGGAATTATTCGAATTTTATAAAACTGAAGCGTGGCATCATTTGTGCGCGGGCTTAGTCTCTAAAACAATTCGAATTATTTAGGCGCAGGTTTTTTATTGAAAGTTTCAAGAGAATTTAACGTAATCCGATTCCTAGTTGGTATCATCATCATCATCATCCGTCACCACTTGAGCCTCGATAGAACTGTTTCGGCTTCCTCTTATAGTCTCTTTAAAGGTCTTCCAAGTCGTCTTCGTCCATTTGGTCTACAATTCAACATTATTTTTTCCATCCTGCTGCTGTTCATTCCTGTTACATGTCGCAGCCAATTTGATTTGCATCTTCTTAGTTTCTCGTCACCTGGTTTTACTGCCAACTCTTCGAAAATTTCTTCTTTCTTTTTGTGGTCAAAAAAGGATGTACCCGGCTGTTCTGAAAAATTTCGCTTCCATGTAAAAGAACGGGGAGAGGCAGTGCATTATATACTTCTGGTGTTGAAATTTCTGAACCAAACTTGGTTTGAAAGTGTTGTTTAGAATTCTCAGTATTTGAGCAAATTTTGATAGTTTTTGTTGAATATCTCTTCCATTTTCGTAGGAAATTTCACAACCGAGATATTTAACATTCCGTACCTGTTGTAAACATTGTTATCCACAACGATGATCTGGCATCTTACTGGCTCTTGTCCTGAAAATGTTTTCATCTCATATTTTTCTGGTGATATTTCCATTCCAAAATTGTTTTGCTATGACGCCTGGTCGGCACGCATCACAAATCAAAGCTCTCGTATAACGTACTGAACGTGCAAGTTAAAATGGCACGTGACGAAGCGTAGTTCAATAAGTTCATTGAAACTTTTTTTTTTTGTATAGTCTACGTTCAGGGAAATACGTTTGTGGTAATAAGAGTCGGTATGGCTCAGTCGGTATAGTGACCACCGCGCTGTGGGCCCAGAATCATGGCCTACCTCACCGCAGCGTCCGGACCTGCTCTGAGACCTCCCACTCTCCCTTTCGATGAGTACCGGGGGTTATTTTCCCTGGGTATAATGCTGTTGAGGCGTGCAGCTGACCATCTGCTGCCGAGGTTAAGAATGTGTGGAGCTTTACCACCTCCACTCCTCCACATTCCTTCATGGTGTGATTTTTTAATTAAGTACAGCTACAATTTGAGCCGGGGTAGCTCAGTCGGTATAGCGACTGGTACGGGCTGGGCGGTCCGGGGATCGAATCCCGGTGCGGGCGAGATTTTCCGCGCCCGTCCAGACAGGCCCACCCAGCCTCCTCTACAATGGGTACTGGGTCTTTCCCGTGGGTAAGGCGGCCGGGGCGTGGCGTTGACATCCCACCCTCATCTAGCGCCGAGGTTAAAGAAAGAGTAGAGCTATACCTTTACTCCCCTCTGGGCTTTTGTGGCCTGTTCTAGGGTGAACTTTACCTTTAACTATACAGCTACAGTTTGGCTTTAACTTAAGAAGTAAAATAATATGCAGTAATTTTTAAGAGTAGTGGCGTTGATATCTCTTCTCTTATCCGTCTCAAGTCCTTTATTCACAGACACCTCGAAAGGCCGTTACACGAGTATGTGTTACAGAAGCAATGCTGATGTGTGACCTTACCAGTTGAATCATTGTCGATTTTTACGCCCTGGTATTCATGTGCGACTTGTTCCTTGTGGCGCAACAGGCCTACCCTGACCTAGACCGCCTCATTGTTGAGGTGTCGTGAACACATAGACACATCACACGCGGTAGGACTCCTCTGGTCGAGGGATCGGTCTGTCCCAGAGGCCTCCACCCGACAACACACAACGTTCAGAAGGGACAGACAACCATGCTCCGGGCAGGATTCGAACCCGTAACCCCAGCAGCCGGACAGCCGCAGACCTACGCCAAACCGCGCGGCCACCAGGAAACCACACTGAGTGTGAGTTGGCCAGCATATGTAGGTTGTAACATGGAGGGGACAATTTAAAGAAACGGAAGTGTAAGGCAGGAAACCTCAAGAACTAACGGTGATTGATTACCTTATGATGAGCGGTAATGATGGAAGAGTCACAAGGGAAGTCGCTTTGTCCTTGTCGAAATAATTATATCTGCAAAGTAGAGTGCAGAAATCCTAGGCGCCAGGTCTTCCGGGCGACCAAGTTTTGTATTGTGGCTCCTAATATTTGTGGGCCCACAGCAATGAACTTGCTTCACATCATTCTTTTGGCGCCTAGAATTTGAAGATGGTTTCTAGATTTTTTTTAAGTGTGTTCAACCCGCATATGTAAAGATAAGGTTGGCTGTGTGCTAAATTAAACACCACGCCATGAGGAAACGAGGGGGGCGTGGAGGTGTAACTCCGCCCACATCGGCGGTAGAGTTAGGCGATTGTTCAGCTTCAGGCCCTGGCCGCCTTACCCAGAGAAAAGAGCCCCCGGTACCCACTGAATAGGAAGCTGGGCGGACGCCGTGTTCGGTCTTAATACACTCGAGAACAAGTAAGTTTGTGTCGGGAATCGAGCTGCGTTCTCTCCGCAGCCAAGTCACTTTACCGAATGAGGTGTGCGTCTCCGGTGCAGATAATTGTACGGTCGATACGCACCTGTCATCCAGTCTCGTATCCAAGATCGCAAAAATTAAGTATACGAAACTACTGTTGTGAAACTCGGTGCCTCATATTGCTGAATGGCATAACCTAGATAGTGTATGAGAACGGGTTGACGCGGAGAATGCTTGGGAATCGAGAAAACTGCGTGGTAAGAAGCTTTGTTATTTTATTTACCGAAGGTGACGGTGAACAGATCAAGGATAGTGTGGTGGATGGGACACGTAGCACGCAAGGTGGAAATGGGAAATAAAGAAAGAGAGATTTGGTTGGAAAATATGAAGAAAAGAGACCACTAGGAAAACTTGGGTGTAGATGGAGGGTGAATGGTATGCGTATTCAGATATTTATGTTGCTGCATTTGGTTATATTGCGATGTACAGAGTGTGCAAAAGTCACTCGATATTTAACGCGGTGCCCTCAGTGTTAAGTAAGTTGCCCCGCTTTGTATATTAACGGATTAGAAAATCACGTGAGCTGACAGTTGTGTTATCTCTGAGTTTCAGATTTTGTTTTGGCACTAAGAGACCAGCTTTATTTTCGACGCGCAGCGCCAAACACACAATTTTTTTTCCCCCACCCTTCTCTCCCCTGTTTTATCGCGTAAGGCGTAGAGCCTGCGGCTCACGTTCCGCAACTTTCACCATCGTATTTTCTGCCGAATCATGTTACGGCGTAGTCAGACGCTCTGTGATGGAAGGTAAACACATGCATGCACACAGATTCTGAAAACCCCATCTAAATCTGGTTCTCGCGGTTTGAAGTGTGGTAGCCTTTTGCTCAGCTCCCTGCACGTTATATAACATTGATAAACACGCGAATGCATACGGAATCAGCTTGCTGTTTTTAGCTTCCTTTGGTTTCTTGGGGGGGGGAGTTGTCTTATAACCCTTTGTTTTCGAGTTTGGTATCTGAGAGTATAAAAGATTAAAATACACAGAGGCACATCTTTATTGTTGCACCCTACTTTTCGTAGTCATTTAATTAGCACACCAACTAATGCACATACATAATTTTTTTTTTTACATTAAAACGTTTAAAATTGCTCCAACATGTTTCGATCCTAAGATCATCTTCAGGGAGCTACACTGTTCCTTGCCAAAATCATGTTGTTTTTAAAAACACTCACTGATTGATTTAATTAATTCATCAGTTAGTGTAATTAATTAAATAAAATTAATCAGTGAGTGTTTTTAAAAAAATATGACTTTAGCAAGGAACATTGTAGCTCCCTGAAGATGATATTAAGATCGAAACATGTTGGAGCGATTTTAAAGGTTTTAATGTAAAAAATTTTATGTGTGTGCATTAGTTGGTGTGATAATTAAATACAGAGCTATACTTTGCCTGTATATGTGTGAAAATTTTGTCTTATATAAAGGCAGTAACATAGGCTGTTATCTGAAATTTCAAGGCCTGATGGTATCTGTGGGTTCGTGTACCAGGTATTTCGAGGCCTGTTGGTTCTTGTACCAGGCAGTTTAAGGCCTGGTGGTAACTGTGGGTTCCTGTACGAGGCAGTTTGAGGTCTGTTGGTAACTGTGGGCTCCCTCTGCCAAGTAGTTCGAGGTCTGTTGGTCAACTGTAGGTTCCGTCTATAAAGCAGAAAGTTTTCTGGACTGGAACGCTGTTACCAACTTCTCAGAAGCTGCAGCTGTGGGTTCCCCCAGAACATTGGTAATTAGCTACTAAATAACATGACTTCTTGTTACAAAAGGGTGCCTCTAGTCGCGTAGATGTTATAGAGGCTAGGCTGCAGGGTGGACGGTCCGGGGTTCGAAACCCAGTGGGGGGCAAGAGATTTTTCTATTGTCCAAAACACCCAGACCGGCTCTGGGGACCACCCAGCCTCCTTTTCAGTGGGTACCGCGGTTCCTTCTTGAGGGTAGAGTGTCTGGGGCGTTACATTAACCGCTCCTTCATCTAGAGCAGGGCTGGGCAACGTGCGGCCCTCCGTCACCTGAACAGTTCCAGTAACACAATTTGACAAACACAACACAGTAGGTCTACAGAACATATGCCAATTGTATTGCCAGAGAGAATCTTTACAAACTATATCCCGTCACTTTTAAGACAGCACACAGTGAACCAATAGTTTTATGTGTTTTACCGGGTTTAGTAAAAGCCAGCTACCTTTTCATTCAACAGTACTTGTATCATGACTTATTGTTGGCAAATAACGACGTTCTGATTAATTCAATAACCCCTCCCCCTCCCATTTTCGATATATATGTTATACACACGTGCAGCCCTCAGGTAAGTCCTTAACGAATTACGTGACCCTCCTGTGGGTTGAGGGGGACTGCGGTGGCACAGTGGTTAAGTTGCTGTGCTACAAATCGGAAGGTCGCTGGTTCGATTCCAGATGGTGTCATTGGAATTTTTCAGTGACATAATCCTTCCGATCGCACTATGGCCCTGGAGTCGACTCAGCCTCCAACAGAAATGAGTACCAGGAACATTTCCTGGGGGTAAAGGCGGCCGGTGCGTAGGGCTGACAGCCCTACCACCATCCTGTGTTGTCATGTAATCTGGGAACCTTAACTTCTTGGAACCCTCTGGGCCACCCCAGGCCTGTAACGGGATTGCTTTACCTTTTACTTTTATCTGTGGGTTGAAGTTGGCCAGCCCTGAACCAGGGCCAAGGTTAAGAATGAGTGGAGCCATTCCTCTGTTTCTTCTTTATGCCTTTGTGAAGTGGAGGGGATGACTTCATCTTGTTTGTCTCATTTGAGAAGACTGAAAGCTACATGAGAACCTCATGCTTGACACTGGACACGTGTATTGTATTTCACACAATGGCTGTAATATGGTTAACGCTTCAGGGTTGATACCGTTTGCATTTAAAATTGTGTTTTGAAATACTGCCAGACTGGTTGAATGTAGACACATTGAGAGAAACTGTGTAGCACATGTGTGTGTTTGTGTGTGTGGGGGGTGGGTATTGGGAGATGGAGTTTACTTCCCACTGTCAGTTTGGCGATAATCTTGTGGGTATTATGCAATATTTGTGTTATAACCTGCCATTAGAAGGGTGGAAGAAAAAATTTGGAGTGGAATGGTTGATGGTACAGTTCCATGCTTTATGGCTTATGATGAACAGAGAATATAGTGATTTGCCTTTGCTGATAGGTGGACTCCTAAAACAGTGTAAATGTGTGAAATGACTGTAAAGTAGATAAGTAAGATAAAACAGCTGTATCTCCTAAGCGCAGTGCTTCATTGCTACAATTCTTGCACTCTTTTGAAGCTTGTTCACTGCCATTTAGTGTCAGGTTGCAATATAGGTCCCATTGTTTTGTACTCATTTCTAGAACATGGAAGATGCAAACTCAACACTTCTCCTTCAGAAGTCTGGAGGAACATTCGCAAAAGTATCTTGAGTTTGTTGTTCCGTTTTATCAAGTGTTGGTTTGGATGGGTAGACACCCACAGAATGTATTGTTACAGGTTGGGGTTGTCATCATGCCATGCCAGCATGACCCCTGAAAATCCCATGCAGTAAGCACAGCTCATGAACAAAGTGGTGTTGTGTTCAAACCTGACACAGATTGTATTCTGTGGGGATTTAGAGTGGTGCAAGAATTGTAGCAACACGTTCCATTTAGGCAATATGGCCTTTTATCATAATGTGTTCACGTATGCGAACTACTTGTATGTGCTTACTTCACCATCACCCTGTGATGATACTCACCAGTAGTCACACAGCATGCTTCCTTCATGTATGTATGCCCTTTGCATGAATACGCAAAGGACATAAATTCTCGTAGGAAGCTGTACAGTTATCTGTATATTGATTGTAATCTTGTTACAAGAGACACTGATCATGGTCACAGTCACAAGAGTGGTGGAAACATGGTGCTGAAGTATAATAATATACGTTTGAACATATTTATGAATGCATTTGTTGGTTTGTCATATGGGTATAAAAGAGCTAATATTCTTGTTTTCACAGTGCTGAAACATGTCTGTCATTTTAGATGGCGGAGGTAGATCCTGAGACACTGCTGGAATGGCTGAACATGGGGCAGGGAGACGAGCGCGACATGCAGCTCATTGCCCTGGAACAGCTGTGTATGCTGCTCCTCATGTCTGATAATGTAGACCGCTGCTTTGAGAGGTCAGTACCAGCAACTTGCTAATTGGTGCCCTCATTTATATTAATATTGTGAAAGTACCTAACCTGACAGGGTCACTACACCATAGATCTACAGGTTATTTGTTAGTATGGCTGGTGAAATGTTAAAGTGTGAGGCTATTAGTGAGTGTCCAATGATAATGCTATCAGACTGAGAGACAAAACAAATATCCTGTCCTTGCCACCTGTCACGAGGTGTAGGTCTGTCATCCAGCTGCTGTAGGTCTCTGGCCGAACACTGACAAGTGACCAATACTTGAAGATGAATTTGTCCATGTACATACTAAGAAAGTATATAGGGCGAGTGGAGGTACAGTTCCACTCATTCTAAATCTTAGCTGTAAATGAAGGTGAGTGATCAGTCTCACATCCAGGCCACTTGCCTCCCAAGAAATAACCCTTGGCCCCCAATGAATAGGATGTAAATTGGGCCCAGGTCCCAGTCCTGATGTTCTCTCTGGATGTTCTTGAGGTGTTATAATTCTTGTCCATGGCAGGGTCTGAACTCTTTAATTTTCCAACCCCTGCCACTGACTACACTTTCCTGGCTCCTGAATGTGACTGTGATGGTGTTAATAATGCTGTATAAACTGCACTATGGATAAAAGTTCATGTATCTTAAATTGGCAAAAGGAGGAAGGAAACAGCATTCACATGGAAGGTTAGAGGAAATGATGAGAATTGCCATTGATGGTAGGCAGTCTCCAATCACTGTTTTGCTGTTTAGAGCCACATGTCCCTGCTTCACAAAGTTCACAGTATGAAGTAGCTGAGGACTACTGTTGACAGACAACCTCATGTGGAGTGGAAATAGTGTGAATGTGGTGAACATGGGCCAGCAAGGATTGCTTCTTGAATTACAAGACTAGTTTTGTTACATTTGTTTTGCAAGGTGGAGTAACCTTGAAACTGCAGGAACTGGAAAAAGGCTTGTTGCGCTGTTCATCTTAGTGCACTGCCAATCTTGTCACACAATGAATGGCCTTGTTGCTTTATTTGGAAGTGTAAGTTTGTGTGGGTGCCTGCCTTGTAGCAAGAGCCTGTGTGATTAACCTCAGGCATTTTGTTGACAGATGGTACAGCCAATTGAGAAAACTGGGTTTTGGTTGTGACTTTTCAAACATATGGTTTTATTCACTTAAATGTTGTTACTGCCAGAGTATAGTGATGTACCATTTTTTGTGGTATTCTGCAGTCTCAAATCCTCCAGGTAAATGCTAGGTACTCTCTTACCTCAAACTGGGCCCTTACCTCAAACTGGGCCATGACCACTTCCTTCCAAATCCTTTCAAGTTCCGTATTGACTACTTCAGTCATTCGACTCCTCAGAGTCAGAATTACAGATAGTCTTGTTAAAGAGACTGCAGATAATTGGTTCGGATGTGTAGCTCTACAGGCCGCTGTTTCTTATAACATGCTGGTGAAACTAGCACATTTTTTTCCCCTGAATCAAACAGATGTAGCTGTACCTACAGTGTTTATTATTTTCAGGTCACTGTTGGTGATTCTGCAGTTCTTCAAAGCAAATGTCAGGGGAATGTTGGAGAATTTCCATGTGTTGGCACTTTGTTCTGTGCTCTCAAAATAGATCTGTGCTTTATGTCAAACTTTGGCTCACTTGTCAGCTGTTTGCCTGACAGTGGAGGTCATTCACTTTCATTGGTCTTGGCAAAAGCCTGGTTCTGGATTTATAATGATGCACTATTTTAATCAAGGATGTGTAATGCGTTGCTTGTCATCTTTCTTCTCCTTGTGTTTAATGTTGCTGATGACACATCAGATTTTCTTTTTCATCAGCATTTATGCCATGCCTGTCTTCAGAACATCAGGAAGACACTGTCACTCCCCAGAAGACACAAATCCTCAACAAAATTGCTATGGAAACATAAAAATTTCACTTTCTCTACAGTTGGAAAGCTAATTACTTCTCTTGTAAGAGAGGTATCATTGTATCCTGTGGGAACATGCAGGGATGTCCACACCAGAGCATCAGTTATTTTCACCAAGATATTAATGCTAATGAATGACAGAATCCTTAAGCAAATACAGATATTTCAGATATGTGTGGACAATAGACTATCCAGTGTGCATTTTAGCTCCAAAGGATTCTAACAGTGGTATATGTCCACAGTTGTGACCGTAATTTTAGACATTGCCCATTGTCTGAGCCTTAAAATAGTCCCACCTTTCAGGCACTGGATCTACTTCCATATTCAGGTGGAACAGGGAAGGAGATAAGAGATGGAAGGAGATCCTGTCTGTGAAATATAATTTTGTTTGTCTTGAGATAATGGGCAGTGTCCAACATTCCAGCACTGACTGTGACCCAGTGTGCAAACCTGCAAAAACAGGCGTGTGATATAAAATATAACAACATGAAGGAGTACAGGTAGTTCATTGTACACACAGCTACATTGGATGAATGGCAAATAAGAGTTTGGCTTCCAGTAGGAGCATGGATTTTAATCTTGTTCAAAGGGTGCCCACACTCTGTAGGGGAGGGGGGAAAGCAAGTTAGGTGTGAAATTAAGAAGATAAGGGCAGCAGTCTGCCCTAAAACTGTGACTCCTGTGTACAGTGTCACATTGCAGAAGGCACTCATGTTCAAACTCACTGTTACAACTGACATATTGGTGTTACCTAAGGTAATAATTCTATAAGGATATAGCATTCATAACACAACTATATTATCAGGTGTATATAACTTATCAGCATCAACTACATGTTTCGGCCAATGCTGCTGTGGCCATCATCAGGTTGGATACAATTTATCAGAGAAGCTATATAGATATGATATAAAACAGAACAATTATTAGTATAGTTGAATATTGATGTTAGTTTCCAGTGGCATGATACAGCCAGCTTTCTTGTTCAGGTTATGTGTCATTAATTCTTTGTGGGAGTTTAGATAGCTCAGGTGATAAGAGTGACTAGGTTATATGCTGGACAGCTGAGAAATGAGATTTGCCCTTATTCCACCATGTCTTGACTGTCTGGGGACTAGGCAGCCTCCTATACAATGAGTATCAAGGCTCTTTCCTTGGGAGTACAGCAGGCAGGGCATTAAGTTCTGTCTACATAATGCCAAGTGTAAAAATGCACAGAGCTGCAAGTGTGTGTTGACTGTTCCATGGTCATTCATGGCATGGTTCTTAATTCAGCACAGGGACAACTTTATCTTTTTTTTACCTTCAAGCTGTGAATCTTGCCTTGTTAATTGTCTGTATGGAGATCACAGTGAAAATGCCAAGAAGTTTGTTTGTTTGTTTGTTTTTTCCGTTTTTCCTTACGAATTTATCTTTCGGTTGATGACACCTTGTTGAGGCTGGCTGATTTCCTAATTTTTCAGCACCGTTTGCTCTCTCCCTCTTTTGAGAGAAGTGATTAATACACCTGGTCATCTTATTTGTAATACTGTGTCAAGTTTATTATGTAGGGAGTTCAGTTGAAAACCAAACCCAATTGCACAACAACTTAACTTTCTGACCAAGTTTATGAACCATCGACTTTAAAGTACTGTTTTTTTTTTGTTTGTTACAGTTGCCCCCCACGCACATTTCTACCTGCTTTGTGCCGCATCTTCCTGGATGAGTGTGCTCCTGACAATGTGTTGGAGGTTACAGCACGAGCAATCACCTACTACCTGGATGTTTCAGCAGAATGCACACGCAGAATTATTGCTATGGATGGTGCTGTCAAGGCTATTTGCAACAGATTAGTGGTTGCAGAATTAGCATCCCGTACAAGCAAGGATCTTGCTGAACAGTGCATTAAGGTACAGAGTGTATTCATGTGAACCTGATTATAAGGACATGAGTTTTATGTGACACCTGATCTAGAATGTCAGTTATTCTGTGGTGCCAATTAATTCCTCACTGTTAACCGTAACATTATACTCCCCAGTTAGAGCAACACTCATTGATAGTGACACAAAATATTCATTACCTTTCATGACGTTATAACGTATTTCGACTGTACTTCAATCACAGCGGTCTCTGGTAACTGATTATTTCTTTATTTTTGTTTTGTTTTGAACATGTTTGTCTTTATAAATACATATGCATGTGTTAGTAAACGTACACATACACTCAGGCTGGGGTAGTGTAATCGGTGTAGCGATTTGCGAAAGGTTGGACAGTCTTGCGGATTGAATCTCGGTAAGGGGTGAAATTTTTTGCACCCATCTAAACCAGCCCTGAGACCCACTGAGCTTCGTGTACATTTAATACCGAGTCATTCCCAAGGTAATATGGCCAGGGCATGGTGTTAACCACCTACCCCCACCTAACGCCAAACTTAAAGACAGATTAGATCTATATGTCTACTGCCCTTATATGTTCCTTCATGGCCTGTTGTAGGGTGACCTTTACCTTTTACACATACACTCATTGAATAGCCCTTCACATTGATGGGATATAAGAAGCTGAAATGTTGTGACATTCATTTGTTCCTAACATACACGACATGTTTCAACCTTCAGTTTTGACCATCGTCAGCCCTGATGATGGCCAAAATTGTAGGCTGAAATATTAATGTTTGTATTAAAGAAAGCTGGCCAAAAGGTAAGGTCAGAATAGTATATTCAAAGTATTAAAAATATCTTCTTCTTCCTATTGGTCTACGGCCCTTAGAGTTTGGCCTTGGCTTCCTTTATAATTGACGCCCATTCTTCCCTATCCAAAGCTTTTCTTCTCCATCTTTTTACACCAAGTTTCCTTATATCCTCTTCCACATCATCTA
>Ga0123355_10015700_pt1 | contig 11906 bp, 5 predicted proteins | sample TergutEmb28metaG_3_FD_89872 | JGI IMG/M metagenome (GOLD analysis project Ga0123355, IMG submission 89872) | Embiratermes neotenicus P1 segment gut microbial communities from Petit-Saut dam, French Guiana - Emb289 P1 | ecosystem: Host-associated > Arthropoda: Insects > Digestive system > Gut ... | reverse complement strand
GTGTGTGTGTGTGTGTGTGTGTGTGTGTGTGTGTGTGTGTGTGTGTGTGTGTGTGTGTGTGTGTGTGTGTGTGTGTGTGTGTGTGTGTGTGTGTGTGTGTGTGTGTGTGTGTGTGACACTTTCGTCAGAAAGCATAACAGAAAGAGGTCTCTTGGAAGTTAACTGCTGTCATCACATACTATCGATGAAAGATAAATGAATGAGTATGGAGCATTGGTAGAATGATATGACAGAAGAAAACTGAAATACTGGGAGGAAAACCTGTCCCTGTCCTACTCTGTCCACAATAAATTCCATACGGACTGGCCTGAGATTGAACACGTGCCTTGACGGGGAACGGCCGGCCGGCTTGAGCCCTGCCACAGCCCAGGAGATTCTGTTACATCTAGATCTCATGGAAATACAGTGCGAGGGTTTGGATCAGATGCATGTGCCTTGCAACAGAGTCCAAAGTGGCATCTCATAATAAATCCTCCAGTTTCAAAAATAGGTGAGCAATTTTTTGACTTATTGAGCGACTATCAGGTTCTCAGGAAGGACTGTGTAGTTAGTTAAGTAGGTACATAGCTTCAAGGTGTCGGGATATGGTACATTACTTGCTGCACATGAAAAGGGAGTTTGGAGAATGTAGGATCACATGTCAGATTTATCATGGACTACATCCTTCTGCCAAAGGATATCAGATTTTAAAGAAGAAAACAGCTCCGGTCTCTAACTACACGTATGCAAAGAAACATTATTTTCCATTACATATCAGAAAGACATATATTTTCAATAGGAATCTTCACCAACCGTTACAGGACAGGAACTAACAACTAAGTACTTCTAATTCCTAACAAAAGGTTCCTAATTCGAACCTTACAGAAAGATTAGCTATCAGAATTGAGGTTTGATGTGGTTTTCCGGTGACCTTGCACCCAAATGTTCGGTTGGCACCTCATGAAACACCATCAACACGAGTTCTGTTCTAGCCACTCCTCCTGATTCTGGCTATCACTCATCAGTGCTACATTAACTTTTACAGTTGACATGTTAACAAACAAACCAAGAAACAAGCAAAAATGGAAGTCATGATTCATCACATTACATTGTTCTCACCACAGTGTAATGGGAGATTCCGGACGTTTGAAATACGACAATGCATCACTGGGTAAGTAGTTCTGATGTTGTGAAGGAATATGTCACTTCATCTTCGAAGGTTCAAGGTATATTCTTCATGGATCCCGAAATCCAAGTTCCTTTGGTACATCATAAAACACTTACCCAGCGATGCAGTGCCACATCCCAGATGACTGGAATCCTCCATAGTTTAATTATTGCCACACATCTGTTTGGAGCACTTTAGCTCGTTACCACAGTCTCTTTCAACACATGCTGCAGATTCATGTCTTCCGGGATGCAACGCTGTTACTGGACTTATTTTCCCTGTCTACATTATCACCAATTGTACTTTGTTTGTCCCGACATGCTCAGTCTGGTAGGTGAACATCTTTCGGGAGACGGGAGTTGTTTACTGAATCACATATAGTTCTGGCTATTTTTTTTTAATCTGACGTTCAGGTGACCGTGCATCGTGATAAATTCTTATAATAAAACCAACTAGATGCACTAACTTCTGAAATTTATTTTTGGAATAAAACTCTACATGTTTCGGACAGTTTCTTTGTCCATCATCAGGAATTTTTCACTGTACACACAGCAATGGTATATGTCATACAGGTTTGCTGTGGGTACAGTGAAAAACGCCTCATGATGGACAGAGGGACTGCCCAAACTGCCCAAAACATAAATTTGAGAAATTTGTGCATCCAATTGGTTTTATTATAAGAATTTATTTTTTTTACTTGTTTTATTTATTCATTTTATTCTTGATATAAAAAAGTTGTGCTGTATCCAGTTAAACAACCAAATCATTTTTATATAATAACACAGTCACCTCACAGCACTCCTTCACTTACTTTGCTCTCGTATGTGACTGCTTTCTCACTGGACTGCTAGCGTCCATTGTCTGCCGTACAGTTTCCTCGTTTCAATCTCTCCCCATACAACCCCTCCTACCTATCACCAATGGTTCCTGAACATACGTTGACAGATTTAACTTACGGCTATGAACCGTCCGTAACTGATGGAAGCAAACCTAAGAAACAAATACACCAAAAATGTTCGGCTACACCTGATGTTTTGAAGAAATGTACTTCCTTCATCTTCAGTGGTTGAGGATTCCATGAGGGTTCCAAAAGGTTCTCGGAACCCTCAACCATTCAAGAAGAAGGTACTGTGTTCCTTCCACACATCAGGAAACACTAAACCATTGACACAACATCACATGCCACGGTGACATACATCCTAAAGGAAAAACACTGTTCCAACTTCAAATGTCACATAGTTTGAGCAGTTTGGAGCTACTTTAGCTTGTAACATTGGATTCTGTTAACATGTCTGTTATCTTACCAGAGTTACTGATAAATACCACACTGAATAAAGACACTGCATTATGGAGATATATCTTTTTTTTTATAGCAATATCACATTAGTACACAGTAATAATTACAAGGGATCATTTTACAGACTTTCGATTTTTGCCAAATTTTTTCAAGTGTGGATACCTAGTCAGGAACAGCTGTATAATGTACACTAACACATAAAAATACAACACCCTTACAACTTATGAAGAATTACAAGTTCCCCTGCCAATATACAGTAAAGTTACAAAATTCATATTATCACACAGCAGGACTACACTTTCATTGAACTAAAGAAATGTAAATGCAACACATCATATTACATTTCTTATCAAGCAACACAAAGTTTATTTTATTTGTCATCCAGTCCAATGCCATCACGGAAAAAGCATACCTTCTGTTCACAGATCCCCAAAAGGCTGAAGGTAGAAATGCACTTGGGGCTCTACTGTTAGACACATTTCATTTTATTTGAACAACAGGTATCACACTTGTACAATATTTGAAATGCCAGATAAGAAGAATACAACAATATTCTCATAAACCTTCATCTTGTTCTTTGTGTGTAAACATTAATTCATCAAGACTTATTTATCTTATGTGAGCCACCAGTCTTTGTAAACTCATGCACGCTCATCACCAGCATTTTGTTGAAAACTGAAGCACACCATAACCTCACAAAAGTAATTTTATGCCCTTCGGAGCACTGTCCTGAATTGGCTCAAGTTAAAAATCAATTGGAGTGTTAGCAGTAAATAAATGAACAAAACATGCCAAGTTCCAGTTACGAATAAATGTGTATTATAAAAATAATTCAACATTTTGAAATGCGATAGTAATTTAAACACAACACTATTTAAAGGTACTATAGTCAGTGCCCTTGAGAACAAGAAAGATGGCTACATTAATGTCAGAGAATTTACAATTAAATGATCTGTAGTCTACATGACACAAAATATATTGCAATATCCTGGATCCAGACCCAAGCAGATACTCATAACAACTGCAGCGTTGATGAAGTTAGAAAACTAATGTAACTATTATAGAATATTAATTTGAAACATGTGACATTTCTAAAAAGAGAAACACCCTGCCAACTCACAAGAATACAATACCATTCAATTCTCAAAGATGTATCAACAAATTATTAAATTAAATTTCTTTCTTACATAGGATGGTAGAAATTTCTCTACAGAGGACAGCTTCTGTTGTATTGTCACTGAACCCACAATATGTATTTTCTACCTTGACAGCCTATATTATGTAAATAAGTCACAAACAAATATACATTTAAGCACACCTTACTTGAAACTGAAGCAATCAAACAAAACTTGCATAGTAACTACCACACAGTTAAACCCGCGTGTTCATCATTCCTGCTTGGATTAAATGTATTTATTAAGAATGAAGCGTGTGACCAAACGGGTGTTGTCTAATTAAATGTAACATGATGAAAGAAGCACATTTTTGTGGTGCAGTATCAATTGGTCAATGAAGGAATTCAACAATTAATCCTTCATGCTTTTTGTAAGCATACAATGAACATAAAAAATGTCTAAACTCTGAAGTGTTAATATAATTATAAATCTAATTCATTTCAAAATTTTTATCAGGTAGCATTTTTGGTCCATTTCATAATGACAGGGTTACAACCTGTTACAGTCATTTGATGAAAAGTGCAACACAGCTCATGTTAGTATTTGCAAGACTTAAGTAGTGCAATGAAAGAACTGTCAGTGGACAAGATGTAATGTGGCATGTCAACATAATGTCTACATAACATGGAAAGGTGATATGAACATGCGCAGATTTTAACTGATTAGCTGTGAAGTCACTTAGAAGTGTCTAACAGTATGTTGGGAAAATGTATTAATAGCTGATGAAAGGTTTAATTTAATTTTATGTCATTTTCAGAATCAATCATCAACAACTTTCCAGTCACATCTTGCAGGTATTAGCAAGTGTGAGTTATACATTTCACCACTACACTCTCAATTGTGTCATAACATTTGTATAATCACGTAAGTTGCTATAAATTTGGTACAAACATCATTGCACCTATTCCAAAGACATTTAAGACACAAAGAACTTCTGAATACATCAGTAATAGAAAATTACAAAGTTTACAGTTCTCTTGAAATATCTTGCCTGAACTGACTCACGACTATTCCACTTCAGCACTTCAGCACATTTAATAATCACTCTTGGTGGCAGTAAAACACATAAGCCATTTGCTAGCAACCTAACCTAACCTAACATTTTAAACTATTTACTTACACAGCAAAGATTAAAATATTTACAAAAGTTTAGGCCTGTCACATTTTCACAACATACAAATCACAGATATTAAATTAAAATAATAATCTTCAATACAAAATATACAGGTATATGACACCTGCTGACAGAGTACAGGTTAAATGTAGCCAATTTATATCACATTCCAGCAGGTCACAGGTAGCACTCAAATTCCCAATCTGTATGGCTGTAAGACCTTTAAGGCATACTTGACCTTTGGCTCAGATCACAAGTCTGAATTCTGCCTAGTGCATGGATGCTCATGCTCGTTGTGCCGCATTATCAAACATTCAACTTATCACCACATTCCACTAAACTCAGAAGTTTTGCCATGGGTTAGACACCATGTAGATACGGCATTTACAATTTTCAGGCAAGGCATCCTGTTGTGTGAAATAATATACATAACTAACTTTTCATTTACATAACTTTTTATTGATGTACCATCTTACAGGGATGAATATTTTGGCTGAAAACCAACAAGCCATCACCAAGTCTCAGTTCATACAAGAAAATACAACACCTCAAGAACCATCATTACATATTCTTACGTGTAAGAAGTGACATATTTTTTCTAATACAAATTTTGGTTTTACTTAGCTGTTTGCATTTGAAAACACGTTCCATGTAAAATTTCCTTAAATTTTCAACTTACCTCAATCACTGCACAGGGTAGAATTGAACTACTGAGTCATCCAATACCGAAATTTTTTATAAGAAAGAAGATCTGCTGGTGGTCTGATGGTGATTGGCTGCAACCTGTTGTCCCTGTGAGACTGGCACAGTAATAAGTAGTTGTGCAAACGAAAACTAATCCAGTTGAATACAAAACTATCAGAAATGAAGAATCCTAGGAACTGATTCAGGAGTCATTGAGGGAGAATATGAGATCAGAGGTAATCTTGGTAGTGAATACTTAGACGGTCTTCTGCAGTTTGACACAGCAAGGTTCCACTGAAACTTACTGCCTCCAACTTCTTTCCTGAAGATGGAGTAAACTAGATCCTTCAACACATTGACACCTACCTATCACAGCTCAGAAACTCAACATCTATATCCACTGTTATAAGGACCTCAGACACCACAGCCACTGCAAATTACTCTGTTGTGTCATTGTTGAGGTTTTTACAACAGTGCAATCAAGGATCCCTGTCTTTTGGGATGTGACACTACTTTGCTGAAAATGCTATGTTTCATTTGAAATCAGTATCTCTCCTTCTCATGCAACTGTTTATTCAAATGAAGACACCCTATGGCAGATTTTGCATTTTTCACTTTTTAGGGCACACACCTTTGCAACATGAATGAAACACTAAATGTTCCTTGTGCAACAACTGTGAATTCAACAATGATTAAAGGTAATGTAGGATCATGCTGTGGAAGTTTGATCTCTGTATGCTTTCCATGATTCACTGGTATGATAATGCATAGCATGGATGATGCAGACCATCATGTGGATGATACTGATCTATTTGCTATCAGCTGTATGACACACAACCAAGACATTACACACTGATCCAGCCCTCACCTTCTTCCTGTCATAGTTACCTGAAGATGCTAAGACACATAAGATGAGTTCCTCATAGCAGTGTCGCTAAAATTCATGTCTTCTAGATGTGATGCTGTGTCACATTGGAGGAGTGTAGTGCCTTCCTCTTAAAAGTCAAGGAATCCAGTCTTTTTGGATTGCTTGAATATAAAGATGAAGGAAATATAATCTTCTGAAATGCTGGGAACTACATACATCCCACAAGACTTGAATCTTCTCACACCGAGAACTGCTTGGTAGGTCTATCTGTGCAGTCTAAGCAATCAAGAGGCAACAGGTTTTGTGGGCATAAATTCTACACTGCAATTTAATTTATTTGCATCCACTGACTGACAATATGTCTCTCCTTGTCTGAAGATAAAAAATGTTGCACTTTATGAACAAACCATACAGTGGCTAAGGCCCAGGACAATGTAAAAAAATTTATAAACAAAATACCAACATTAACTTTTAGGTGTTCCCTCAACTGTTCTTTGGCAACACCCATCATGAGTATTCTGACAGTTGTCTGCTCACTGTTAACGTCAAACTATCATTAACAGTTCTACATCCATTTAAAACAGGAAATATTACATCAGTCTATGGCTAAGATTTTACACATGTCAGAACTGTGGGTAACTTGGGATTTAAGCCTTCAGGGACAAAATACTGTGGACTGCTTGACCTGCAGACTTTACTCCCGAGTAACACTCAACCTTGCTATGAATGGTCAATCAGAAGATGCAATTACACCCAGTGACAATTTCTGAAATGCCATGGGCAGTAGTTAGATCACAGGCAATATTTCTTACAAAGTATCATGAAAGAAAATTTTATAATTTTGATACCACTGTGAAGTAAAGACATATCTGTTACTGTTACTAAGTGAACAGGCATTTTAATTTGAATGTAGTAGTGTGTGCTAGACAGACACAAAGAAAAGAACTGCAAGTCTTTTCTGTTTACTCCTTAACATGAGTAATGACCCTTTGGTCAGAAAATTATTTATAATTATGAAGAAGAATGGACGTGCAGATCGGCATCTATGGTAGCAACATTTACTGAGCAATTCTGACACAAGAATTGAAGAAATACTGAAGAATACGAAAATACATCATTAATATTTTCTATATCAGCTCCATACTTTGTTACTTAAAATGTCTGCACATAATTTACTGTGATCTGACAGTAGACACAGCACAGCCAGACAGAATTGTGACTTTAAGTGTTACCAGAAACACTGACTGACAGATGAGTTACAAACAGGCTACACCCAACAGCCACACATTTGTATACTGTTAAAGTTTTCGGGGTGCAATATGACTAGTAGTTTCACCTTAAACTTACACAGTCTAACAATATGATATTACTTTCCACATACACTGTAATGGCATCTATAAAAATGATCCCATTATTTTGAAATGTGTCTGTTAAGTTCAGGGCAAATACAATTACGTACCATTCACACCTCAAGAGGGTTTTCACTGATATAAAACGGGGTTTCTAGTAGAAATCACATTTCTTAGTGACATTGACTTTAAAATCAGCCTTTAGGTATCAATGATTAAACACTAGAGCTGCATACTGTAGGCATAACACACAATAAGGATACTTCCTAAAAGCCCAGTACACATAATAAACAAGCATTTAAAAAGCAACAAAACTTCACAGCAAAATATATACAATATACATTAACATTCAATAAATAACTACATTTAACAGTGCATAATCTGTGGACATAACAACATACTTTGATAGTACGACAGGGATTGCTGATTTTGGCATAGCCAAACTATACGGGAAATACTACAATGAAAGCATGAATAGTGGCATAGCATGTAACTGTTTATGAATGAACTGCGATCTGAATCCCCTTCAAAGACCACTGGATATATTAAGATCCATTTTTGTAATTTCTGAGCAACAAAAGCATGTTCTATGTTGTTGTCACTTTAACATGCTTTAGAACTCTCAATACAAAAAATATGGCATAAACAACATGACTGTTTATTTCCCTGAAGACACATCACATTACATTTTTGTATAGTCTTAGACTGAATATTCTGGGCTATTAATGTTTTGATGTATTGTCTGTTTAGTGACCCTTCTGGCAACTGCTCACTTAGACCTGGGTGTACCCTCACTTTCTGGGAAAGGTGGGGATGGGGGGAGCACCTTCGGAGCATTTTTTGTTACTGCCCATGACTGTCAGAGGTCTACAAGTTAAGGTTGGCTCTGAAATGTGGGAGTGGGATGCAATGTTCTTCACACTCCCAAAGTTCTGTCTTCAAGAGCTGGAAAATTTAATTTACGTGGGCCTCAAGTCAGAACTGTCTGAATAAGCTACTCGATTTTGAACAAAGGGTATCAAATTAGGAACCACTCCTCTTTTGTTCACTGCTTAAAAATACACAAATTCAGCATATTTTTTAATCAAAACTGGAAGTATTTCCATCCTCCAGCTGTGGATCCACAACAGATGACATACTGTGTGTACAGAAGTCTCTTTGAATGCAGCAGAAGCCACACTGGTCAAACAGGCGTGTCGCTGTGCCTGTGATTGAATTGGGTCTCTGCAGGGATGGGAAATAACTGTCTGAGGAACGGCATGGCCCATAAATGTAGAGAATTTCTTGACAAGCTGACAAACTATTAGCTTCTCAAGCATGACTTGGCTGCATGAAGTTAAGATGATTGTGCTGTACAGCCAGACGCTGTACATAAAAACAGCTCACCTGAGGGGTACCCTTAATTCCAAAAAGCCATGCTTTGATCTCGTGTCATAACACTGTTACATTATAGACAGAATGAAGGCCATCAATTTGTTTCATTTAAAGTATAACAATACCATGACTGTATGTCCTGACATGCTTGCAATTTGTGACATTTCAGTAAGTTACAATGTATGACTCTTCCTCCAACAGTTTTTACAAACTGCTAATGTTCAAAAGTTAACAGCATACACTTCAAGGAATCAAAATATTTACAGATTTCTATGTACCTGTACATCTGATAGCAGTGTTTGTTCACTAATTTGGTACTCTATATAACAAAGATTCACATCTTCAAACAGCCTGCAGTAAATGCTATTCTTGCTTTCATCCATTCAACCACAAGTGTCCTACTATTTTCACATGACAGTAGCCTTTGGATTATATTACAAGGGCTCTAAAACATCTTATGGAATATCCAATTTCAAAAAATCTTTCTTTTACTAAAAATTTTTAGTTTCAACATTCTCAAGTAAGATTGGACATGTTAAGCTTAAATTAATAACATGCTGTTTTATTATAACACAGGGAAAAACCTCAATTTAATGTTTTCCCATCCATACGGTAAAGGTGGCTAATGGTGATTAATCTAGTATATGACATCATCAAATAATAATAATACAGGTAGCCATGTCTCTAACCAATGGGGTATCTGAAATGGACTCTTGATATATATGAACTGATGTAAAGATTTGCAATTGTTAGAATTCACATCGCCATAAGATAATGAGACATATTTGAGTAAACTATGTTCATATATGCACCTCCAACTGAAGCACATTCAGCAACAAACGAACAAGACTGTAAATGGTGCACTTTGTGCTGCAGTACACAGACTTCAGCAAGGCGTTCTTTACTTTCACAGTATCATATTGTTTCACAGTACATGAGCAAGTAAAACTGAACTATGCTCATAAGAAAAGTACAGCATTCCATGCACCGATTTTCATAAAAATCATAAACACTCAAATTTTTGTGGGCATCTCCTGCAAAGAATTTCTTCCAAATCAGATGAGAAGTGTAGAAAATTGGGAGAAATTTAATTTACGCCTTTAAATAAAGTATCACTTTTGCTGCTAAGATTTTCATGAAACTACTAACTGCCCAGTGGCATGATGTGCAGATCTTCTATGTAAAATTTCACCCAAATCAGCCACGAAATATGTAAAACATGTGTAAAAGTTACATGAAACTTTTAAATGAAGTAAGGCTGTTAATAAACTGATTTTCACGAAACTCACACTTGCTTGACAACTTTTCATTAAAAAAAAGTTGTACGTCAAATTTCATATGAACCTGAAAAATGGTTTAGTTGCTGACCCTTGGTCACAGACAGACAGACGAACAGACATACCTTCCACATAAAGTGTTCTTTTCTTTCTTCATAAAGAATGTGCAATACTGGAACAGATTCTGTATCATATAATTGTACTTTACTGATTTCCTCGAACAAATGCCATAAAAATACAAGAGTCACAAGATCACATCCTGTTCAAGGCCAGTAAGTTGAGTCATGAGGACCAGCATGAAGGGCAACATCGCAACAAAGCACGCAGGCTTAGATCATAAAAAATTACAAATTAGATCGAACATGTCATAAGGAAGTCACAAGTATTCAACTCATTTTAAAACATCTTTTAAATTAAGCAGCTGTTTGATGTTTGACGCTTGTGTGATTGTGCATCTCTGATACAACAGTATAAACAACCAACTAGATGCAACAATAGCAATTAATTAGTACATTCAATCAGCTCAACATGTTTCAGGTGATAATTTCGCCCATCTTCAGGAGCACTAGACTGTGTTTACAACTTCTTTGGTGCATTATACCACAAGCTGTAAACACAGTCTAGTGCTCCTGAAGATGGGCAAAATTATCACCCGAAACATGTTGAACTGATTGAATTTACTAATTAATTGCTATTGTTGCATCTAGTTGGTTGTTTATACTATTGTAAGCAGCTGTTGTTTGACAGTTCATACAATTATTATACATTCTGTTCTTGAACTGCCGTGATGATGGTGACAGTAAGCTCCTCCAGAACATTGGTGAATTACCAATCAGCATGTTGTCACATCCCAGACAACTCTAATGTTTATTATGTCCGCTGTGAACACCTCAAAACACACATTCCATTGGTGCTGGTGTATGGCCCAAATAACATATGCTGTCCCAGTTAACAGGCATTACAGGCACTTCCCTGTCCAGTTGGAATGCACATTCATTCTTCCCTATTCCTGCCACCATGCCATAAAGAATTATAACTATGACATTAAGAATCTTTTGTGCTGCCCAAGCATAGGTGTTGCATTAGACAGGCACTTTTACCTGATTTAACCTTTTGACGCCGGAATTTAGTGGCCGTTCGGTTATTTAAAGGGCCCACTGCACGTCCACTTTAGTTGACTTTCGGCGCTAAAATGTTAATCATTACTACTTCCTGTTAAATGTGCTGAATGTACATGGTAATGTTTCATGATGTAAGTCTGCAATGTCTGACATTGTTGTAATATTGTCCCTAATGCTAATCTATATAATAAGATGCAAAGGCTTGGAAAGGCGGTGATTTTATTACTGCTATATATGATGGTCTTCGCTTAAATACAACAGTACGTTCATCGCAAGGCATACCTATTGTCATTGTTCAACCGAAAATAAACACAAATACTTTATTGAGGGTTGTTTGACCATGCATCTTCATCATGAAATAAAGTGAACTGCCAACATGACGCAGCAATGTAATTTATTGAAGTTTCTTTAGCTTGACATGTTTCGGGCGCATGCGCCCATCATCAGGAGCACTAGATGTTAAGTTGCAGCATATGGTTTTCTGCACCCAGTTTGTAGAT
>Ga0123355_10015699_pt1 | contig 11906 bp, 11 predicted proteins | sample TergutEmb28metaG_3_FD_89872 | JGI IMG/M metagenome (GOLD analysis project Ga0123355, IMG submission 89872) | Embiratermes neotenicus P1 segment gut microbial communities from Petit-Saut dam, French Guiana - Emb289 P1 | ecosystem: Host-associated > Arthropoda: Insects > Digestive system > Gut ... | reverse complement strand
TGGCAAACTACCCCCAAGAACTTGCCCAGGATGCAGTGTGCCAGAGCCATACCGGTCACATGACTGGGCTCTGGTTCCTACCAAGCCCGGCCTTCAAGGCTGAATACTAATGAATGAATGAATCTCCCTGTGTTGCACAATTTACAAAATAATTTGTACGCCACGGACAAAAATATTTTTGTTACAGGATGTAACAATGTAATACAGTTTGTTTCATCCACGGCATAAACATATTTTTAACCAATCCTCCCTTTTATACGGACAACAAGTAATGCAGGAAATCGTAGGGCGAAGATGTCTGAGACCATCGGTTTTGAGAAAAGTTAGTAAAGATGGTTAATACAGGGTTATTCAAGACGATTGTCGGGGTTTTAACAACTTGTCATACACAACACACTTGAGATAGAAGTATATGTATTTTTTATTTAATAGAACAACACTCTAAGATTGTGTTACATAACTTACGGGTGCACTATATGTGCACCCTTTGTGATTCTACAAACATCAACACGATAATCGAGTTCGTTCCAATCTGTTTGTACCATGTAAGCGGTGATGGTTTCAATGGCGGTTCTGATTCATACCTTCAGTTCCGGTATACTTGCGGGAAGAGGAGGAACATAAACCCGATCCTTGACGTAACCCCATAAAAAGAAATCACATGGGGTTGCATCTGGAGAACGAGGTGGCAAGTTGTTAAAACCCCGACAATCATTCCGAATAACCCTGTATTTACAACCTGCAAGATAAGCATGAAAATTACGCAGATGCAACATGAAATGAAATGTTTTTCGCCTACTTAATTACTGTTTTGGAACGGAGGAAAACTAAGAAAAGTTTAATTACATTGGCCCGTCACAGTAACTTCTAGAAGCTAACTATGCAGCCGCCCGACAATAAAGTAACACGAGACCCAATACTAGTCCTTATACGTTGATTTGTTTTATTTGAAAATTATAGTACATGGATTTTTGTTATACAGTTTTAAAATTTTTTAATGAATTAAGAAGAGTTTTAGGTGATATGCACGGTTCAACTTCGAGGAAAAAATCTATGTTAGGAAAGCGGTAATTTCACGTGCTTAAAATTTATGGCATTTGACAATTTGTTATTAGTCTCTCTCGCCAACTGCAGCCCTCTATACCACCAAAAGTCAACTTTCCCCCACCTACTGCACAAGAGCCGCCCATCCCTTCGCTGAAATTTACTGCTAGTGAGCGAACATTATGGAAAGAGGATAAAAAATAGCCGAGTTAATTTAAAACGATGATTTGCCTTTAACCAGGGACACCAATTATCCTTATGATAAGCTAGACATATATTTATCACATTCTTTAACACCAGTTTAATTTTATCACATTACATTCTTTTTCGTTTCAGTTGTTGTATATTTTTCGTAAATCTCTCCCCTGCTACATTCCATGCAAATCTTACTCTCCGTTGATCACGAAGCATCAGTAACCACTTAATTTCCTGTACTTACCGGAATGATAGGACTGCTGTCGTTCACACTGGGGTCGAGAGCTAAATTGTTCTCATCGTAGCAGAGGCTGTAGTTAGTCCATGTATTGTTCTTTTCATTTCTGTACCACTCCCCTGTGTGGAGACACAGCTTGGATGCGACCGCCTGCACAAAAGCCAACAACACCATTCGCGTCTGACCCACAGTATTTTTATTTATAAGTACGAATTTCAAGGTGTCAGTTTTCCGTGTCTCGCAGTGTGACGTGTCAACGTGTATTTTATTTTACAAACTCAGTAATTAAGACAACAAATATAACTTCGTGGGCCATAACTCTTACCTGTCTATACTTTGCCTCCTACATATTTTGCCTCATGGGCCATTGTCAAAGAGTATTAGTTACAAGAACTTAAGAACACACAATATTGCATATCACAAAAATAGTTGTGCCTTAATACATATGCAATATTAATATATTGTATCTTCATATATTTCACTGCACTATTTATTAAATCCAACAAAATTTATTTGTTAGGTTGTATATCTTATGCTGGATCATACTTCCTCCAGTATGTTTCGGTTTTTTTTTTGCCATCATCAAGGGGATATAATACAATGGATTATACAAGATTTTTTTGGTTATTTAGTCATTTCTGCCTTAGAATCCTTGCATTTTAACTCCAGGATGGTGGCTCAGTCAGAACCGAAATGTATCAGAGGAACTACGAGCGTAATTGAACACAAGAAGGTATATTACTTTTGTTGGAGTTAAAAAAATGGTAAATACAAGGTATGCTTTTAAACACGTAGATGTATAGATAGAGATTACGCAAGTAGTACTTAATATGAACTTGTACGTCTGTAGTGTTATATTAAAATCACGCATATTGTCTTAGGATAATACTTGTGTTCAAATATCTCATGGAAAAAATACATACAACACACTCAGATGTGTGTGTGTGTGTGTGTGTGTGTGTGTGTGTGTGGGCGCGCGCGCGTCCTCTTTGATGAATTTCCCGATTCACTTGTAGTCTGGTTCTGTTTGGGTATCGTGTCGTCCGTGTGTAGGTCTAAGTAACAGAAAATTTTTGCATAAACCTAACGTGTGTGCAATCGAAACATATGTCTTCCTAAAGTAAGCTTGTACGTCTGATATGCCCAAATAGGAGCAACATATCTCATACGACATGATTCAATACATACGGGTTGATTCTTTATTCTTAAGAACAAAACGCATACAGGCCTAATGTATGATTTAATTTCGAAATGGCACACAACAGTGCCCTGTACACGTGCAATATAATGGTGACACGTGAGTCTTATTTAAAATAGATAAACCGAATAAAAAGTGGCGTAATAAAAACTGTGACACTGCCAATACATTAACTTACGAGCAATGTTGAAAGCGATAATGTGCAGTGATCTAAATATTTGCCTCTGTAACTCATTTTGGTCATACAATTACGAGTGTTGTTGTACACCTAACTACATTTGTTTGAATGGGTTTGTATTTGCTGGTTCCATTCATGTCTTGTACCAAAGAGAAGAAATAAAATAACCTAATAGCGTACCTTTGCTAATAGATATATATAGTAACATACGAATTTAAGTATAAGCTATATGCGGGTTGCGTATTTTGTGACACCACCGTGGATAGTTTTGAATAAACAAGACCAGGAAAAATAATACAATGTCACGCTTTTATCTTCACCATCATCTCAAATTGCTGTCTGGCCTGTATGCATAAACAAGTTACAAAATATACGCACAACGTTCTCCCGAAACGTCGTGAACTTTAGAAGACTATAAGACGAGCAAATTCAGAAACCTAGCAACCCTAAATAGTTTTTTTACAATTTGGTTACTTAAAACATGCAGTCATTGCGAATTACGTAAGAAAAGAAAATGTTCCTTTTTTACTGTGAACTTTTCTTGCGAGATTCTCTTGACGAAGGACAATAGTGAATAGTTATAGCTGGTCCCTGAACAATAATATCCACATCTATTTTTGCTGCTAATTCCCTAAAGTTTCGCATCATTCTTGATTCATTTAAACAATATTATTAGAAAGTACATTTGAATTTCGAAGAGGAATAACTTATTTCATACCTTCATTCTTCGTTCGCTTTCTTTATCCTTTTCTTATCTGTTTCTCGTTCCCTTCTTCCTCCGCCAAAACAATGAACTAAAATGCATATTCTCACTTGTCAATGAGCAGCATCGAACAGAGTAACCACCAAGTAAGTATTTGTAAACAAATATGGCGTGAGAACAACATAGCATACACACATATGTAAGGGACGTACATGGTCTTAAACTGTCTCACATTATGTGTACATACGTGTACATAAGGAAAGAAATATGAAAGTGCTGCATTTGAAGCGAAGTTTTGTATGGTGCTGAAACTTGTACATTCGAATAGTAGAGAACAAATACATGGACAATTTTGAAATGTGCTTGAGAAGGATGGAGAAGATATGTTGGACAGATCGTGTGAGAAATGAAGAAATGTTACAAAGAGTGAAAGAGGACAGAAACATCCCACACACAACAAAAAGAAGGAAGGCTAACTGGATTGGTCACATCTTGGGTAGAAACTGCCTTTTAAAGCACGTTGTTGAAGGAAAGATGGAGGTAAGAATTGGAGTGAAGGGAATACGAGGAAGAAGACGTAAGGAGCCACTAGATGAACTTAAGGAAAGGAGAGGAAAGTGTGAACTGAAAGAAGAAACACTACATCGCACTACGTGGAGAACTCGCTCTGGAAGAGATTTTGTACTCTCGTAAGCCAGACTACGTAATGACGATAGTAAATCTTCATCTAACGTGGGGGTTGGGTTCCTGGAAAGCGGATATTAGGTGAATCCGCGTTAAATAAACTCAATAATCTGTGTACGGTTAGTAATGATACGGGAACGCGCCATGTCAGATACACGTAAGTAGATAATAAAATAACCAACATATTCTAATGATTACTTTGAAACTACTTTTTCCGCGCATTTTGCTTAAAATATTCACCTATAAAACGAAACAAATGCGAAATGACAAACGACATCCGTATAGTCCTTCACCCTTCTACATGTTTCGGCACGTGCGTACTATCCTGAGGGAACTCATACACCAAATTCACAACTTGTTAAAATATAATAGACTATGTTAGTAATATTAATTATAAGTAGCATGCAGCAATATGATAAATATGAAATACTTTTATAACGTACGTACATACCCATAATATGTTTATGTATATCAGCCACACTACACTTTTAATTTAGCTGATGAATAACTATGAATACGGGATTTTACCAATGCCGGAACTTCCACTCTTGGCACTTTTCCTCAACTGCCGATGAATGAGGGTACCTGGTTTATCATCTTCCGGATTAAAGGAATTTTACTGTATTTTATATACATGGGTCCGTGCATCGTGAATCGAATTTAATAATTGTCCGACAAGATGTGACTTATTCAGTTCGTTAGATTTCTGTAGGCAGCTCTACATGTTTCGGATGTTGACACCAATCATCAGGAGCTGGTACAGCTGTAATTACAGCTTCTGGTATTGATTAACCGGATCTACTAACATCCGCTCTGTTTGTTGAGTTGGAACTGAATCAGTTCGAAATGAACAACGAGATCAGATGGTAGTAGATCCGGTTAATCAATACCAGAAGCTGTAATTACAGTTGTACGAGCTCCTAATAAAGGGTGTTAACACCCGAAACATGTAGAGCTGCCTACAGAAATGTAATTAACTGAATAAGTCACATCTTGTCGGACAATTATTAAATTTGAATTCTACTCTATTATGAAAGTAATACCTGAGGAAAGAATCTGGCGATGTAATCGGCACATGGTTGCTCTTGGGTCTTCCCAGCTGGAGTGGCGGGCCAGCACATGATTGTGTCCCATACTTGTGGACACTGCAAGCCGTGATCTACAGTCAGAGAATAAAGAAGACACAATTTTAACGCTCTTCAGGTGACGGGGTCAATTTAGGTCAACAGCTACCTGAACGGTGTTTCATATTGTTCACTTAAAAAATAAAACTGATTGCTGACAGGTCACCGAGTAGGCAGATACCTGATGCAGTACATCCATCCACAATAGGGACTCTATACTGCGTACATCAGATACATATTGTTTGTTATAGTTACGTCATAACAGGCCTGAACAAGTAGTTAGTGCTCCAGGAGGTTCAGGCTCCCAGAATTTCTAGACAATCCGCACGTAAGGGTGGTAAGTTTGTCAGCCCTAAGCACCGGCCGCCTTTACCCCCTGGTACTCATTTACGTTAGAGGCTAAGTCGACCCCAGTGCCATAAAGTGGCCGGAAGGAATAAATCAATAAAGAAACCTCTATGAACCAACTGATAATCGAACACGCGAACTTCCGGCTTTGCAGCGCATTGCTTCAAACAGCCGCACCACCGCATACCCCACGTCACACCAAGACACAATATTTTATTTACGCCGTGTTGACTGCTCAAGAAGTCCTTGGACTGCTTGACGCTGAAGATGAAGTCACAACCACCCTTCGAAACTTCGGAAATTGTTGACCAGTCGAAATGGCATGACGTCACAGACGACCTGAACTTTCAAATATATCGTTATTGACACAAGCAGTTTATGTCTCGAAATAATTTTTGTCAGTAAAAAGATTAAAGTTGTTCCTTCACACGCCGTGAAGACACAGAGGGTGAGCAGAGGTATAGCTACACTTGTTCTTAACTCGGCACTAGATGGGGTTGATTGGCCATTTTCACGCCCCGGCTGCTTTATCTCCTGGGAAGGAACCCCCGGTACCGATTGAATTTGAGGCTGAGCAGGTCTGGAAGTTTTGGAGAATAGAAAAATCTCTTGCACCTGCCGGTATTTGAACCTGAGGCCTTCCAGCCTCCAACCCAATTACTACTCTAACCGAACTATCTCGGCTACACATTTTAGTGAGATACGCTGTTTTGGAGAAATGTTATAGACTGTAGTTTGAAATTTCATTGTTACCAGGACATACGTAAAACACTTCTCGACGCACCTGAGTCAATAGACCGTATTCCGTATTTACATGATTCTGCAGTGTGCTAAATGTCGCGCAAATATCCCACACATTTTCATTACACGTAAATGTCGCTGAAATAATTGGTAGGTTAATGGTTTAGCCGAGCACTAAGAACCTTGAGCCTTTCACGGAGGCTTTGTCCAGACTTCCGCAATAATTCAGCTACTTGCGTCTGCACCAGGTTTCCTAGCCTCCACATTGACACACACGAGCAGGGCGCTCATTATTCTTGTTCTGCGCAAAATCAGAGAAGCAGTCGCTTTAAAAGGGTCGTATAAATATCCACATTCATTTTCTGCCTGCACTATGTGATGCTGCACTATGTGATGCTACACTATGTGATGCTGCACTTATGTGATGCTGCACTATGTGATGCTGCACTTATGTGATGCTGCACTATGTGATGCTACACTATGTGATGCTGCACTATGTGATGCTACACTATGTGATGCTGCACTTATGTGATGCTGCACTATGTGATTCTGCACTATGTGATGCTGCACTATGTGATGCTGCACTATGTGATGCTGCACTTATGTGATGCTGCACTATGTGATGCTACACTGTGATGCTGCACTATGTGATGCTGCGCTATGCGATGCTGCACTATGTGATGCTGCACATCGGTATTATTAGAAGATACGGAAAAAAGTACAGCTAGCAAATGTGATTAATTGTTTTGCAGCATGGGCATCATCAGGATTATTTCCCGGGTGAGAAGGGAGAGAGGGGGAAGGGGGGCCAACGTGTTTCTTACGAGATTAGGTTATAGCGGTTTAATGAAATTGGAAAGGATTTTGATGAAGGAGTTCTTAGACCTTTCCATGTTCGGGACATTTCTATGTATGCCTTTCAAATTAATTTTAATTCTGAGTATTAATACTTACAAATCTTTAATTTTTATTTTTATTTTTCAAAATTCCAGAAGGATAAGTTCCCCACTTTCCCTCCCAATTCCTTCAGTGCCCATATTCGGAAGCAGGTTAATGAAATGATGCGTGAAAGCCTGTGCTAACAGTGAAGGAAAGTGACAAAAAACTAAGAGTGGAGTTCTGCATCTTTATAGCTAAAATGAAACTCATGAGTAGAATCTGCAGGTTACAAATAATTACTTAATTTAGTTAAGCTGTAATATTCTTTTAATAATATGCCATCTGGGGGCCGCGGTAGCAGAGTGGTTAAGGTGCTGTGCTACAAATCGGAAGATCGCTGGTTCGATCTCAGCTATAGTGTCATTGGACTGGGACAAATCACAAGCCTTTTGTAACTTTAGGTAATAAATATATATTAGTCTGTTGTTCTTGACTGTTTATTTGACATTTAATGTTATAGGAAAGAGCACACAAGAACAGAGGCGATACTTCGCCAGTTCGTTCTACTAATCAGAATTTGCCGACTCATAAGACTAGCAGAGAAAGCAATGGGGGATATGAGAGACCGTAACACAACTTTGTAAGCAAGCCAAACGTAATTAGAACTGCTACTAGAAACATCAGCGGTTAATACCCCACACACTAGCGACCTTGTACATCGTGTAAATGTTGACAAAGGAGCTTATGATGTAATCTTACTATTCGGCGTGCTTTGGAAAACAGAAACAGAACATGAAGAAGATGCCTGTGTGGAAACGTAATGTACTTTCCACCACTGAGCATCCCTGATCATAAATATTATAGCCGAAAATGCGTTGTCCTCTCCCACCTTTAGAGTTAAGATGTACTAAAATCTCTTTGATGTAACAATGTATGTTAAGATATGCTGCACAGAAAATATGGTTGAGGGTTTGGATGTGGTTTGCTTGCCCCAGGAAAGTGAGATGAATGAAGTGAAGTCTCCAATTCCGGGTTCGACCCCGGAACAGGCTTCCCTGAGATGTAAGGGTTTTATTTAAAACTCATATAATTTTTTTTTTGTAAAGTTTCTTATCGGCAAGTCAACGTCCGTTCTGCTCACTCTGCAAATTCCTGCTTTGGACCATCTGCTTAGCAAGCCTTGTTGCAGGTAGACGGTGCGAGGGGGGAAGGGTGGGGGGATCGTGTGACAGAATGAATATAGGCTGGACAGCAGAGTAACTTACGTTTGTGGCGGCGGCCAATTAGCTCCGACCCTGAAGTCAGGTGATACCGGCCCAACTTTGAATGTTGGTAACGCGTGATGAAAGAAAGACAAGAAAACGTTATCCACGGGAATCTTTCGGGAGTATCAAGGCAGCGGGTAGGATGTACGTGTGTGTGCTTTGGTAGAACATCAAGTGACTCGACTACAATAAAAGAGGCTGTTTTCTGTAGCTTCGTTTACACGTATCTTCCCTACTGTCTCCACCCCCCGCCCTGATATTCACTGTAATGAAGAGCATCGCCACTAGAAGGCCGGGTACAGAAGGATTCTAGTGAAAGAATCTTCATGTTCTATAGGAGGCAGGAAAGTTTTCAGTAACTCTACCATCTTTTTAAGAAACAGTCTGGTCCATGGAATTGCTTTGCAAGTTAAAGTGTTTACTTCCAAAAGCACAAGATTATTTCTCCCGTTCTGACAATGAAAATATATACAACGTTAGAGGAACGAGTAGAATTCGATATACAAAGTATTCGCACATTGGTGTTGAGTCCTAGTGGTTTTCATAAAATCCGGCTGAAGGAAGGTCGTACTCTTTCTATGGGCGTAAGTGCTATTACAGTCACGCGTGCACCATGAAACCATATAATATTTTGGAGGTAATGAACGCCTTATAATCTTGTTAGTACATCACATTTTGCTCGGTAACAGCTTTTCGACCATGGTCTCCTTGGCTGGTAGGGAAAGATGCATAGCGACGAACCAGTGTGTTTGAATTTCTTTTGAATTCCTAGTAATCTTCAGAAATGCAATGATATATTACATCTTGCAGCTATTCTTAAAGTCCATCCGCTATCCTAACCTCTGAAAATGGGATAAAATCTTTCACATGGTTTTCAAGAGCAAGTAACGTATTTAGATTTGTCAAAATAGCTCACATAATGAAAGCCATTCATAAAGTTAAGATAAACAATATATTTCAGGAGTTTTAACGAAGTAGAAATAAAAGCGCCTCATATAGAGACCCCGTCCGTCTGTCTGTGACATGGTGTCAGAACCAACCGTTTGTCGGATTGTCGTGCCTGTCGACATCCGAATTTCTTTTACACGACATTTTGAGAGCATCAGTTTCGTAGAGAAAGGCTTAATGACAGCCATAATTTACTTATATGAGTAATTAGTTATTACCCTACATTCGATATATATTTATCAAGTCTGGTGAAATTCGGCGAATAAAATCTTTACGTAATTCCGCTCAGCAGTTACCAGTTCCGTGGAAATCGGCGCAGGCACATCTACACTTTAGTCGAGGGTGGAAATGGATGTCGACTAGCATTTTCCGTATTTAATTACGGAGTTGAGTGAAATTAGATACAATGAAGTTGGGGGGATGTGGAGTTTCCTCGAAACCTGTCCAGTGGAAGCCACAATTTACACAATGGAGTAAATTGTTTTGTAACTAATATTTCAATATTTTTTTGAATGATTTAGATGAAATACTGTATCATCAGACCAAAAAAGCCACTGGGTAATTATGATTATCGTGAAAATCGGTGCAGTGAAATCCCTACATTTCTTCAGTGCCTACTTGTGGGCGTAAATGCATTTTAACGGTACTGATCCATGCACTCGTGTTATGAGATGAAATATTTCAATGCATGGCAATTGAATGTAATCGATGTGCTTTAATAAAGGAAAGATAAATAAATGTGGAGATTGTCTATCATGAGTACAGGAAATAGAAATGCTTACAAGCAGGACGTAACAGATCATCACTTCTTCCGTTATTGTGTTTGCACACTTTATCGACCATGTGAGCTGTGTTTTTCAACCGACCTTTCACTAGTGACAGTACCGTGTTGCAAACTATTATTATAGCAAACTGAGCACAACTAATGGAATGTTCCGTGTTATTTGAAAATACAGAAGTCATATGGCTTCGGTGGTCTAGCGGTAGCGTGCTGGCCTGTAGTACCCAAGTTTGCGGGTTCAAAAAAAAAAAAAAAACCGGCCGAAGCCGTCGGATTTTTAGCGCAAAAAATCCTCAGCACGCCTTCCTTCGGAGGGGAAGTAAAGCCGTCGGTCCCATGTCGTAGATTTATGGCATGTAAAAGATCCCTAAATTTATGTGGAAGTAGGAATTTAGGTAAAATTACTACCGGACATCTTTCTCGCCTTTCGCTGCTAGGATCTCTCGCGTCGTTGCATACGGAGGCACCTGGCGGCTAAAGTGGGAACGTCTAAAGGCGGGGAAAAGCAATGGCAAACTACCCCCAAGTACTTGCCCCGGATGCAGTGTGCCAGAGCCATGCCGGTCACATGACTGGGCTCTGGTTCCTGCCAAGCCCGGCCTTCAAGGCTGAATACTAATGAATGAACAGAAGTCATGTCTTACAATTTTAAGATGTTGTATTTCACTTGAATTTTTTTTTTCGGTGTGGTTTATTATTTTGATAATTATGCATGTAGCTCGGCCATTTTAAGACTAATCTAAAGGCGTATTAAAGCAGTAAAATTCTCCTTTGTATAAGGCTGACTCGTCTCCTCCTCATTTTCTTGGTTTATCGGACTCCAATTAGCCTCAGCGACAGGATATGTGAAAGAGGAAGTGGAGTGTTGTGAGCAGATATCAGATCGTTGGGCTATCACAAAATATCCGGATATCAGCTCCACCATTTATTTTAAACATAGGTGAAATTTTGTAAACCGCCGATTTCAGGAAACGGAAATTAGTCTTTAAAACCCACTTCTCACTTCATATTGCTGTTATGAAACACAAGTGGTTTGCGGAAACACGAGGAGGAAGATGTAAGCAGCTGCTGGTGATGTGGTTGCTATGGTTGTTGCTGTTTGGACCAGGCTGTGTGTAATTTAAATAAAAGAGAAGATAGTGGAACTTGCAAAAGGAAGTAATAGATGGCCCTCGGTGGAGAGTTGGCTTTGTAGGAGCCTATGGAACTTCTACACGATAAACTGGGCAGTGAATGACGGCTATATTTCGACATATTTGGTCCAGAAACTGTTGGTTTATGATGTCTTTTTATGTGTACGTATTTATGATTTTGTGTATTAGTAAGATATTTAATACTTAGCTGCTAGAACTCCGCATTCCACTTGGGGATGTACAAAAGGGGCAACATTTCTAACTTTATTTAGAAAACAGAGGTGAACCCTTTATGAAATAATGTGAAATACCAACTTGATGCATCGAGGTAATTTTATTGATGTATTCTTAGCTCGACATGTTTCGGGTGCATACGCCCATCATCAGGAGCATTAGATGTTGAGTTGCAGCATATGGTTTCCTGCACCGAGTTTTTGGATGGGTGAT
>Ga0123355_10015697_pt1 | contig 11906 bp, 4 predicted proteins | sample TergutEmb28metaG_3_FD_89872 | JGI IMG/M metagenome (GOLD analysis project Ga0123355, IMG submission 89872) | Embiratermes neotenicus P1 segment gut microbial communities from Petit-Saut dam, French Guiana - Emb289 P1 | ecosystem: Host-associated > Arthropoda: Insects > Digestive system > Gut ... | reverse complement strand
GCGGTAATGAACCTTCGGGTTCCGTGAAATGCGGGGAATTTCTTGACTAGCTGCAAACCAGTTAGCTTCTCAAGAAGGACTCTGCACCATGGAGTAAGTAAGTAAGTAAGTAAGTAAGTGTTATATTGAATACGTTGGTTGATGGATATGTCGAATGTCAGATTATGAAGGGTATGATTATTATACAGTTCACCCAAACATAAATGTTACAAAGTAGAGCTTTTTCTAAGACAGAATCACAATGAACTCCGTTGGTGAACTTCTTTGCTAACTGTGATAAATCTCGGCTTCCATTACGTCAGTTGCCAACTAATCACTGCGTCCTGAACCATAATATTTAACGTTGTTTCTTTCATTTCTGAAGCAAAAGTTTGCCTTCAGACAAATCGCAGCTGCTTCCTAAATCAGAGGTTTCATCGCACGAAGGGCCGGTCCCAGTACTCGCGCGGTCTAAGGCGTAGATCTGTGGGCCCTCGCCTACTGAAACTGTGCGTTCGGATCCCACAGGCGGCATGGATATCTGTCTGTTGTGAGTGTTGTGTGTTGTCAGGGAGTGGTCTCTGCGACGGTCTGATCACTCGTACATAGGAGTCCTATCGATTGTGGTGCGTCGTTGTGTGTAATCTAGAAGCCTCGTGAATTAGGTGGCCCTAGCCCACTGGGGGGGGGGCCTATTGCGCCTAAATAAATAAAAAAAAAGTCATAGGAAAGAAAATCTTTGACACCCGGCAATCCATGTGATGATTTGTGGTGGATTAAGTAACAATGCAACAGTTTTCTGTCCTAAACTTCTTTATTCTTTTGTCAGTTACCAGCCCACTAATCATCAAAACGTGAAACGGGTAGCTCAGTCGGTACAGCGACTGGCCACGGGCTGGGCGGTCCGGGGATAGAATCGCCGTGGTGGCGAGATTTTCCACACCTATCCAGACAGACCCTGGGGCCCACCCAGCCTCCTGCACAATGGGTACCGGGTCTTTACCGGATGTAAAGAGCGGCCGGAGCGTGACGCTGACCCCTCACGCCCTTCTAGCGCCGTGGTCAAGAAAGAGTAGAGATATACCTCTACTCCCACTGTGAGCCGTACGGCCTGTACAGAGCCTCAGTGCCTGTACAACGGTGCACTTTACCTTTACCTATACCGCTACTCCCCCTGTGGGCCATACGGCCTGTACAGAGCCTCAGTGCCTATACAAGGGTGCACTTTACCTTTACCTATACCTCTATTCCTCCTCTGGGTCGTACGGCCTGTACAGAGCCTCAGTGCCTCTACAAGGGTGCACTTTAACTTTACCTATACCTCTACTCCCCCTGTGGGCCGTACGGCCTGTACAGACCCTCAGTGACTGTACAAGAGTGCACTTTACCTTTACCTATACCTCTACTCCCCCTGTGGGCCGTACGGCCTGTACAGACCCTCAGTGACTGTACAAGGGTACACTTTACCTTTACCTATACCTCTACTCCCCCTGTGGGCCGTTCGGCCTGTACAGACCCTCAGTGCCTGTACAACGGTGCACTTTACCTTTACCTATACCGCTAGTCCCTCTATGGGCCATACGGCCTGTACAGAGCCTCAGTGCCTATACAAGGGTGCACTTTACCTTTACCTATACCTCTACTCCCCCTCTGGCTCGTACGGCCTGTACAGAGCCTCAGTGCCTCTACAAGGGTGCACTTTACCTTTACCTATACCTCTACTCCCCCTCTGGCTCGTACGGCCTGTACAGAGCCTCAGTGCCTCTACAAGGGTGCACTTTACCTTTACCTATACCTCTACTCCCCCTGTGGGCCGTACGGCCTGTGCAGACCCTCAGTGACTGTACAAGAGTGCACTTTACCTTTACCTATACCTCTACTCCCCCTGTGGGCCGTACGGCCTGTACAGAGCCTCAGTGCCTGTACAACGGTGCACTTTACGTTACCTACCTTTAAACATAAAAACGCATCTACCTACAGCCCACGGGGTGGATAGTGTGACGGTAGATGCCGTTAATATCTATTAGAGAGTATTAGAGGAGATTAGGGTCATTAGAAGTCATTAAAGTTACTTCAGCACACGAGTGGTGAAGGAAATCTTGAATAGTTGCATGCAGATGATTTGTGTACATTCACGACCAGAAATCATTTAATTTTTGTTACGAGTATGCTTTCTTCCCATAAAGTTGACTTTAAACATGTTTCACCATAACATTCTAGCTTCATAATTCATTGGCCAACAGAGAATGAAGCCGGACGGTCAGTGAGTGTTAACAGTAATGAAGAGCCTGCTGGCGAGATTTGTCACCAATACAGTTCCGTTGTAACTGCAATTATTCCCTAATCAAGCGCAATAAAACTCCAGCACACTCTACTTGGGGATTATTGAGAGTGTGTGCGGCCTGCCCGACTCCCCGTCTTAACCCGAGTTACAAGCTCCGTCCCTCCTGGGAACAACATCCAAGATAAGTTCCTCATCGGGTCCGCAACGGATACAACATTACACTCGCTTTTTAAATTTTGAAAAAAAAAACTTCTAAAAATGTGCTACTAACTAAGAAGTTTGCAGTTTTTTTAAAAATTAATACTGCTCTTTATATTTTCTGTTTAAAAAAAGTAAAGTTATTGCAATTATTTTCAGATAACTCAATACGGGATGCGGGACGAAGTAACAGTATAAAGACTGATAACAGTTCCTTTTGAAAGGTTGGAAGAGTTCAAATATTTGGGAAAAACCTTAGCAAATCAAATTTCTATGTATGTATGTCGGTTTCAAAACGTTGTTCTACGTTGTCCGACACTTAAACTCCACTGCTTCCTATCTTCCCACTGGCCTTCATTTAGGTTTCTTTCGTTCATGGCCTTCCTTATACTTTCCATCCATTTTTTCTTCGGTCTTCCTCGTGCTTTCTTTTGTTTCGGCATCCACTTCAATGTTATTTTGGGTAATCTTCCTTCTGCCATTCTTTGAACATGGCCGTACCATGTGAGTTGGTTCTGTTCAATTTCTTTTATAATTGGTTCCTCTAATCCAATTTGTTGTCTTATAGTTACGTTTCTAATTCTTTCTTTTCTTGATATTCTAGAGGATCTCCTCAGGGAATCCATATCAAATTTCTATTCAGGAAGAAATTAAGAGTGGAATGAAGTCAGGGAATACTTGCTATTATTCTGTGCAGAATCTTTTGTCTTCCAGTTTGCTACACAAAAATATAAATATTAAGATACACAGAACTGTAATTTTGTGTGTTGTTATGTATGGCTATGAAACGTGGTCGCTCACATTGAGGGATAAAAGAAGGCTGAAGGATTTTGAGAATAGGGTGTTGAGGAGAATATTTGGGCCTAAGAGGGACGAGAGGTAACAACAGAATGGAGAAAACTACATAATGAGGAGCTTAACGATCTGTACGTCTCACCAAACGTTATTTGGTTGATCAAATCGAGAAGAACGGCATGGACGGGGCATGTAGCATGTATGGGGGAGAGGGAGAGATTTATGCAGTATTTTGGTGGTGAAACCTGGGGGAAAGAGACCACTTGGAAGACCCAGGCTTAGATGGGAGGATAATATTAAGATGGATCTTCGGAAAGTGGAATGGGTGGAGCATGTACTGGATTGAACTGGCTCAAGATAGGGACAGTTGGCGGGCTCTTGTGAATGGGGTTTCTTAAAATTTGGGGAATTTCTTGACTAGCTGAGAACCGATTAACCTCTCAAGAACTGTGTTCCGTGGAGTAAGTAAAACTAGAGACGAAATATTTTAGTATGGTCATAGGCGGTATTTAGCCCAAACTGTCACTCTGCGTGCACGTTCAGTGCAACGATAATGCTGCCAAGTTGCTTCGCTTATGTCTATCTCATTGTAACTAAGCACCACGACTCTCAACCTTACAGCGATGCTGGAGATAAGGCTCCATCCCTTCTTAACTTTGGCATTAGGACTGAGTTACCAGCTTCGCATTTAGGTCGCTTTTCCTCTGCGAAACGAGCCTCTTCTACCCACTTAGTATTAGGTAAGTGAGACCTACGCTTTTGTCGGATGTTACGCGGCCCATGTTATTGGCTGGTTACCGACTACTCGGGACGACATGTCGGTCCCATCTTCAAGGGTAAGCTACATCGCGACGGAAGCCTAAGTCTCGCATAACAGTACCTAGTTCCGACCTGTATGTCGTGGCATATACATCAGAGACCCTTTCCTGAATCTAATCTCGCCCCTCCAAGTCGTAACTGTCATACGTTTTGAACTATATCGGTTTGCTGGGTAAGATGATGACTAGTTGCATTGTTCGTACTGTAACCTGGAAAGTAATCACGAGTCGGAACTTGAAGCTTCCCCCATCTGACGGAGGAGTGTGTTACTATAGTCTGGAATTGCGAATTCTCTTCAAAGATGACACTATCAGGCGCAGTGAACTGCTCCGCCATCTGGCGGCGAATTTGCGTACCATTTGTATGGTCTTGATTGCATTGGTGTTTGTAATCGACTCATCGAGTTGCTTTGTGTCTGGGATTTTTAATGTTTTTATTATGATTTTATTGTTTGACATCGTACCAAAATATGTACTTGTGTTAAAAGTGTAGTAAATTATAGGCCGTAGAAGGTTTTAGAACTGCGATCCCTTATCAACTAGTGATACCAGTTTTCATTCTTTAGCTTGGGCTGACATCATTAGGGTTAGATAACATTAAATATTTTGTGTCCTAAGGTTACTGTGACATCATTAAAGCCCTGTATCGTCAGGAGACACGTTGTAATCAGTCATGGTCCAAAAACATCTATAGTACTTTCTTTTAAAATAACTCTTGTCTCTGTGTTGTGGTATAGAGGTTAACAAATCTGCCCTGTGTTTGGAGACCAGTAGATTGAAAATTAAGTCTCAAGACTGCTTATTCTGATAGGTTGATTGTAGTTTTTCTTATGTCTCTCAAAGCACCTTAAATCTTCCCACATATTTACAAAGCAGATCAGCACTAGATTCTTGTTTAAAAAAGTATGATTAAATTTGGCATGATTGCAGAATTTTTCTTCTGATTTGTTACTAACTAGATTCCAGGCCTCAGACCCATAATATATACCATATATTTGTTATATTACCGATACATCCATACTGTAGGCAGAAACAAAGATTAGTGGGTGTTGTTCATTATTCTAGTGTGGATAAATGGAAGTCATATTGTCCTAACATATGTGGAATTTCATAATGTAGCTTTATATAAGATTTATTCACACAAACTATCCATGGAAGAAGTTAATTTTTTTGACATTACTCACTACAAATATTTTCGAGATTAACATCATAATGTAATGTAATTTTAAGGACACAAAGTTGAATTTGGACTTATTTTTGAGAGGATAAATATTTTTTAGCAAGTGTAAGTTGTGATTAATTCCTTGTCTAAAATTATTACTGATGTGTTATTTTCCAGATATTGTCTTGGACATCTTTCTGCCAGCGGTAACAGTGGAGCCTGCTGGTAAGTGCTTGTCACTCAGAAATGTGGTTTATTTTGTTGAAAGACTAGAAATTGGAGGTATTTCCACAAATTTATTCCAGTGTTATTAACAATCTCAGCTAATGGAAATGAGAAAATTTGTGGTTTCCATTTTTGTTCTCTCAGAGTTGTGTAATAATTAAGAATTTTTCTATATTTAGATAGTTTCTGGGTTATCAAAATTTTGCTTTGTTGTGTTATTTAGTAAAGATGTGTCACTGGTACAGACATGTAGATTGTGATATATATTAATTCATTCCATTGGCCTATGCAGAATGCAACAATTCCTTGCTGTTCTCAGGAGCTTCTTCCATTCCTCTCTGTTATGTACTTTTCCCTGCCACCCTTCTCCACCAACTATTCTTCCACCCTCTCTCACCTCATCTTGCCATCTATTTCTTGGTCTACCTCTCATTCTTGTTGTTACCAAATTCATATATAATACTCTTTTGAGAATTCTGTTTTCTTCCTTTCTCTGTACGTGCACAAACCAACATAATCTATTTAACCTTATTGTCTCTATTATAGTAGGATTTTTAACATTTGCATAAATTTCTTTATTGGTTAATATCCTCCAATTTTCCTTTTCATTGTCATATACTGGGCCTAAAATTCTTCTACACACTTTCCTTTCAAAAATGTTCAATTGCTTTCCATCTCTCGTTGTTAGTGTCCCATTTTCTGATGCATATTTTAATGTTTTGTCTATTATTGTGTTCTTTATTCTTAATTTTAGTTTCTTTGATATGTTTTTCTTTTCAAAAATATTTTTGTAGCATAAAACATGTTTGTTAACATTTTTTATCTTTCTTGCAAGTCTATTTGTTTTGTGGTATCTATATATATATATATATATATATATACTATCATTTATTTCATATTTTGATGGTTCGTTTAACAATATCTTTGTTATCTCAGTGTATGTACTTAGTGTAATGGTAAAGTGGCTGGTTGATGATGGATGTGAAAAGATTTGGAAGTAAGCAGTTATAGCATAGTTGAGGAACTATCATAGCATTTGCCCAGATTTTCCAAGTAAAACCGCAGTAAAGGTTTTTGGTATTCTGGCCAAGATGGAGGTAAAGTTTCCCCTCTGCATATCATAAAGGCATGTGGGGGGGGACTGGATGTGTAACATTAGTCATAACCCCAACACTAGATTGAACTGACAGGTCACTTTCACAGCCCAAGCCATTTTACTCCCACAGAAGGAATCCCCTGTGTCCATTAACTCTTTACCTGCTAGTGTGGTGAATATGGTTAGCTCTCAATAACGCTAGCAAAGGGTAGATGGGATTTAACTTGGCGTTTGAAGGTTTAAATAGGAGGCTGGTTGGGCCCCAGCACCAGTCAGGATGCTTTGGAAAAGAAACGAATCTCTTGAACTTGGCAGGATTTGCACCAAGATTCCTCAGACATACAGCTGCTAGCCCAGGCTATGTACTGATTATGCTGCCCTAGCTCCAGTTGGTGTCCTGGTTGAGGTTTATGCTGGCCACCACAGTGTTATAGCTTCATCCAAATTGATCAGTTTGCTTCAACTATTAACCAACAAATGCACTTATATAACTTTCACTTAAAACACTTAAAACCACTCTGACATGTTTCGATCTTTTCAGATCATCATCAGTGAGTTTCGTCGTTCCTTGCTAAAGTTATTACATATTCACGATTTAGTTCATTTTTGTAAACAAGGTGTTGTGGCAGCATATCATGTTGTGTAGGAATCTGCCACAACACCTTGTTTACAAAAACGAACTACATCATGAATATGTAATAAATTTAGCAAGGAACGACAAAACTCCCTGATGATGATCTGAAAGGATCGAAACATGTCGGAGTGGTTTTAAGTGTTTTAAGTGAAAGTTATATAAGTGCATTTGTTGGTTAATAGTTGAAGTGATTTTATGAAATGCACGGTGCAACGATGAGATTCATTGCTCAGTTTGCGTTATCAGTAAACCTAAAATGACAAAAGTCTGCATTGCTTTGAATCAGCACTGATGTTGCCTGTGGGAGGCAGATTTCAACAATTGACTCCATGGAATGGGAAGGTAAAGCAATGCCATTACAGGCCTGGACAGGCCCAGAGATTTCCAGGAGGTTGAGGCTACCAGTTTTTAAGAGAAGCGACACATGAAGATGGTAAGGTCGTCAGCCCTACACACTGGCCGCCTTCACCACACAGGAAATATTCCTGGTACTCATTTCTGTTAGAGTCTGAATTGACCCCAGGGCCATGGTGTGGCCAGAAGGATTATATCAATGAAAAGATGGAATGAAAATAAGGAGGTTAAATTTCCTACGGCAGTCTGTACAAACAGATGTTGGGGATAAGGCGTGTATATCATTGCCTGAGCGCTGACACGTGAATTATTACATAATATGTGGCATCACTGATATTTTCAGAACTGTCAATTTTGCCCAGTATTGATACTAAATTTTATGTTACTCATAACATGCATATTCCTACAATCAAAATATTAATCAATATATCAACTACACTATAACTCTTATGGTTATATAGCCATACTCTTACTAAGTAGACCTATTTTGAACTTACTTACTTGCTTACTTATTTACTTACTTAATTACTTACTTATTTATTTACTTACTTACTTACTTACTTACTTGCTTACTTACTTACTGACTTACTTACTTACTTACTTACTCCATGGTGCAGAGTCCTTCTTGAGAAGCTAAGTGGTTTGCAGCTAGTCAAGAAATTCCCCGCATTTCACGGAACCCGAAGGTCCATTACCGCACTCACAAACATCCGCCACATTTCTCTATCCTGGGCCAGCCCAATCCAGTCCATACACCCACATCCCACCTCTTGGAGATCCATCCTAATATTATCCACCCATCTACTCCTAGGTCTCCCCAGTAGTCTCCTTCCCCCCGGTTTCCCCACCAAGACCCTATACACCCCCCTCTCCTCACCCATATGCGCCACATGCCCAGCCCATCTCATTCTTCTTGATTTTATCACCCGCACAATATTGGGTGAGGGGTACAGATCATTTAGCTCCTCGTTATGCAATCTCCTCCATTCCCCCGTTACCTTGTCCCTCCTAGGTCCAAATATTCTCCCCAACACCATGTTCTGAAACACCCTCAGCTTCAGTAGTTGGTAATACAATTTAAAATTTCGCTTATGTTTTATCTTTAAAATATTAAAATTGTCCTATTTATAAAAAAGTGACTGAAGTTATTTTGTTCTTATAATTTTCATGAAGTCAGTCTGTGTGGTGGTTGTATATAGGACAATTTTAGTACATAGGACAATTTTAATATTTTAAAGATAAAACAAATATGAAATTTTAAATTGTGTTACCAACCACTGCATTGACATACTTATGTAACTTAGCAAGGTAGACTGCATTTGAAATGTGATAGCACACATGCAGAAACCAGATTTCGTCTTTTGGCAAAACAGACGAGTCCATTTAAACCATTTCAGTCGACTACTGGCAGCTGAGATGTGCGCATCAGCGGTAGTAATGCTGGATCCACCATGTACCGAGGTAGTGTGAAGAGTACTGGCTACCCACTCCATTCTCCAGTTTCCCCTTCACTTCCCCTCCCATGCATCACCATGTGCCATCACATTTCAACTGGACTGTACTGACTACAAGTTCCCAGAGGGTGACACAGTAGTGTCGAAACATGTAGGATGAGTGAGAAAATTTGTGAATTAGTTGTTCATTTGTTGGTCATTGTACAAAATAATAAAAGATGCACGTTACATGTATTAAAATAATTTTAATAGTATAAAATACGATTCATGACAAGTATGGAACTCCTGCATGTGTTTTATTGTATTAAGTGCATTTGTTAGTTAGTGCATTGATCGATTCTGAAGTTCTTGTTACTCTGCTTGTCACAAAATTCAACATTTCGCTACAGGTAGTATTTTTCTTTCCTCGCCATAAGTTTAAATGATGTACATTAAAGTGAAAATCTTGCAAGGTTATTTTTTAATTCTAACTTTTGTAACTGTGAACAGTTAGGTAAACTGATAGTTGGAGAATAAAAGACCAACTTCATGTCACTTGCTATTTTATTTCACTTCTTATTTGCTCAACATGTTTCGGACATTAATATATCCATCATCAGGAGCTTCAGACTATTCTGTCGAATTACCACATTGGTCGTATTGTTCTTGGTTCGACGTGTGTTGGAGTTTCAGTGTGGTTGGGTTGGAGTGGTATCCGTATTGCAGGCTGAAGCAAAGTTGAAGAATAAAAGACCAACTTGATGTCACTTGCTATTTCATTTCACTTCTTATGTGCTCAGCCTGTTTCGGACATTAATATATCCATCATCAGTAGCTTGCGACTATTCTGTTGAATTACCACATTGGTCATATTGTTCTTGGTTCGATGTGTTTTGGAGTTTCGGTGTGGTTGGGTTGGAGTGGTATCCGTGTTGCAGGCTGAAGCAGGTTGAGCACATAAGAAATTAAATAAAATAGCAAGTGACATCAAGTTGGTCTTTTATTCTTCAACTATCACAATGATGCACAGTCCGATAAACATAAAATTAATTAAACTGTTTGACATAGATTCTTCAATGATGCTTTCAATGTTCGCTGAAGTCAAATTTTAGAGTAAATTATCTTATATGATAAAAAGTTATATATTGTACCTTTATGTATGTCACTATTTTAAAATTATAGGTAATTTTCAGTATTTTTTTTTTTCTGAAAGAGAGTAATATCTGTTGGTTCAGTTGTTATAGAACTTGCACAGTAATAATTTCACTATGTTGTATGCTGTTATGGATACTGAGAGTTCCATTGATAGCACTGTTTCTTGGTCATGAGTCACCAGTACTGGAAATTTAGTGACTATGTACAGTAGGAAATAAGTGTATTAAGTTTGCAATTAAATTGTGCACCTCCTTGCCAGTAAGTCATCAAGGCATGGCAGTGTACTTTACACCGAAGTCTATTTCTTATGTAGCACATCGAACATCCACGACATTATAACTGGTGACATCATACCACAACAAACTGTGAGTCAGTTCTGCTACACATATTTAAGTTACATACATGTGCTCCACCATGAAACTTACCTTCCATAAGAATCTGTGACAGTCCCACACCTATTAATGAGTTAAACAACAATAACTACAAGAGTAGAAGAAGAACTGGAAGATAGTGACTTGGTGAATACAAAAAACAACTCTTGATCTGCACAACTTTGTGATCCCACATACCCATACAAGACACAATAGGCATAAAAGTACCTGTCTGCTGGGATACGATGCACAGATTCCACTTTGTTGTTGATATATACACAATACCATTAATGTATGAACCATTCTGAGTCCTGAATACAGTACATGAAGGTCAGTTTTAACATTTTACCATACTATTCCACTCTTTTAATCCTAAGTAAGAATTTTCAGATTTTATCAACGTTTAATGTGAACGAAATGGGATCCCATTGAGTAATATTATACTGTACCATAATTGTTGTTCTCATTTGGCCTGAAGATGGCCGGTCACGGCCGAAACATGTAGCCAAATATCACCTAATTGTGATTATTGCATCCTGTTTGATGTATGTTGTGTATTGACGGTGCATAATATATTATACAAACATCATGGCATTTATTCATTTTCAGTAATTCATAGTGTTTCAAGTTTATCGTTTCAAATGTAGACTGGGGAATGCGTTTTACTCATAGTTTCTCACATTTTCTCAGATAAATTTTGGGATATTGGTTGAAGAATAAGAGACCAACTTGATGTCACAATTTATTAAGTTATATTTCACTTCTTCTATGCTCAACATATTTCGGACATTAATACATCCATCATCAGGAGCCTGTGACTTTTCTATTGTATCACCACATTGGTTGTGTGTTCTGTAAAGATCCCTTACGAGCAATACTACATCCAATCGCTCCACCGAGAAGGCAAACTCATTCCTGAGTAGAACCCAGGAGAAATAAACCCCCTGTTGAAAACGGTCATTAACCCCCAGCCCCCGCACTCCACATGAACAGACCAGTAGTGCTTCAGCCTGCCACATGGATACCAACCCAACCAGCCACACTGAAACTCCAACACACATCGAAACAAATTATGTGCAATCTCAAACTCACAGTACCACAGTACATTAGCAAAGCATTGCCAATCAACCACTAACACACACTGCACACATGAGAACACATAATCTATAAGCAGAAAATACTAGAACAGACAGCGTACCAACTGCAACAAAGCGACTAAACACATCACACCAAGCATTCACCTATATATATTATAATTTATACTAATGCTAAAAACCTCCATCTTTACAGAACACACAACCAATGTGGTGATACAACAGAAAAGTCGCAGGCTCCTGATGATGGATGTATTAATGTCCGAAACATGTTGAGCATAGAAGAAGTGAAATAAAACTTAATAAAT
>Ga0123355_10015696_pt1 | contig 11906 bp, 5 predicted proteins | sample TergutEmb28metaG_3_FD_89872 | JGI IMG/M metagenome (GOLD analysis project Ga0123355, IMG submission 89872) | Embiratermes neotenicus P1 segment gut microbial communities from Petit-Saut dam, French Guiana - Emb289 P1 | ecosystem: Host-associated > Arthropoda: Insects > Digestive system > Gut ... | reverse complement strand
CCCCCCCCCCCCCCCCCAACGGAGTTGTATCCCAGCACCATCCATCCCGTAGCAAATCGCAATACCGACTGAGCTATCCCTACCCAAAGGTGGAAGTGACTGCAGCAAGCAACTAAAGACATTATGAGATTAAGATCGGTTCGGTACTCCAAGTGCTCATGCTGTGGGGTAGTGAATAGGCAAGAGATTTGCTTTTCCCCGTGTTTTCAAAACCGGGTTTGGGGCCCTATCTTTCTAACCAGTGGGTGAAGCTGCAGTGCTGTGTCTATGACCAAACGCTTGCATTTAGTGTACAGAATGTTAGTGTATGTTAGTGTATCTCAGCCTTTTTGGGCTGAGACCCAGACTGGGCCAATAGCTTTGTCTCGTGACCCCAGGGGTAAGAAATAAAGACACGTGTTAAAACACGTGAACCGGTGTAACGAATGTGCCATTTCAATAATGGTTTAATGACACGAAGTTTAGAATATGTGTATGTGCATTTACATAGGTCTGCGTGGGTCTCAGTTTGGTGTTGCGATTCTTCTTGTGACTCGTATATCTAGAGTTAGTCTTGGTACTATCGTAAATTTGAATTGTTCCGTGTTTTGCAAGGTATTCCTAAATGAGAAATTTTTTGTCAACCGTTCGATAACTCCGGCTGATCCGATACGTTTCCTCTGAGAGGCTGACAACCCTGGTAGTCATTTGTCTGCGTCATTTTTATAACACGGCGATACAGCAAGCATTGCTGCAAAGTCACTGCACGAGGTCACATTGACAAAAAATTCTGCGTTTGGTACACTTATTAAGCTTTGTGAGTTAGTAGTAAGACTAATAGATTTAAGACTGTTTTGCATACAATTTAGAATACCTTCGTGACCCACATTTTGGTAACCACGTCTGCTAGCTGCATTTGTATGTCAAGGTTTTTTATTTTACCATGCATTATAGAGTATGTAGAAGTTAAGTTGAACCCCAATATAGCGCCACTATACGTTCATCGCAATTTGTGGTAATACGAATATCGAAGGTGGCGGTAAATCGAGGTATTGTGTAACAAATTTCTGTTCGCAGATTTGCATGGACCCTGAGTGAAGGTGGCGCTATATCGGGGTTTGGCTGTATGTACGATATGGGAATCAACAGCGATTATTTCCCTAGAAAATTTTAATCAATTCCTCTTTGTAATGGAGAATCAGTATCTTTTTTGTGACGTAGAACTGCTTTATTTAGATATCATTGGGACGAATTTCATGTTTTAAAGAAGAATAGAAACTATCTTCCTTCGTGCAGTGTCTGCTCCAGTGTTCCAACATTTTTCAGTTTCGTGCTGTTACATAGACCTGGGGCATCCAACCTTTCTGGCAGAGGACCACAACAGTTATTGTGTGCTGGTTCGTGGGCAGCACGTTTAAAATTCACAGTAAGTGGAATTATTGATTGCTTCCAATTTCAAAAATTAAGCAGAATATGTACCAGGAGGAGGAGAAGAAGAAGATTACACAATGATGTCACACATTTCATAGTTCTGGGAATTACTGTCAAGTAACACAGTGTCATTTACTGTATTTGAGACGCTGGGCGTGGGTTCACCCCCAAGGGGTCAGGCGGGCCTGATAGCAAGACCTTGACTGCCATCTTCCGTACCATTCTTCTTCATGAAAAGTATCTCTTTTGAAGGGGTAAATTCCGGAAAATTGGAAACCTGCTGTGACGTTCCCAGAAGAAACCGCGAGATGGTGCGTGAGACGACTCACTGAGAAAAGATAGGATAATCTTATCACGCATCCCTCCGCGAATCACACCAACCCTCATCTTTAAAGCCACTCCTTGATGAAGTTCTGAACATGTTATGGGAAGAAAAATGAAATACCTAACCACCTAAAGTACTGTGCAACGTTTACAGTATATGTGACCGCGGGTCGAATAAAAGAACCTGACGGGCCGCAGGTTGAACTCCGTGATATAGACACTCCATGTAAGACTGTGTTTTTCCATCTGCTGTTACAGCTGCTTAGGGCCTATTGTGCGTACAGGATTGCAGTGATTCAGGAGGAAAACTCAATGTTTTAGGATGTGATAGTATCGGTCATTGTGAGAAAAAAAAGTTCTTATGAACGTGTTTATAATTCTGATTGCTTACCGAGACATAGCTGTTTGAATATACAAATACAGAAGCATTGCGAGTGTTAATAGAGAAAGAGAAATAGCTTGGTGTTAATGTTATTTTTTTTCGTTTGATGTTTAAATGACAGATTTGTTACGGGTCAAAATAAATTTTCGAAAATCCCACCGTCAACCTCAATTCACTTTGCAACTCCTATGCGAAGATCGCCTATTTTTTTCTGAGTTGATCTTCACAGTTCTTTTATGCGGGAAGCAGCATCCAAAATTCGAGCGAGCAATTCGTCTGGTGTGTCCAACTTCCTTTTGTAAACTTCGTTCTTCGTCTAACCCCCACAAACGAAAACCTAACGTAGTTAGACCTGCAGAGTAAGACAGCTCTAAATCGGTAACCATGACACGTGTTCATATGAACTTTTATTTCCACATTGATCAATGCTATCACCTATTTCCTCCTGAATCACCGTGTATTTACACATCCATACGCAAACTGACACTAACACAGGAAGTTTCCAGCCTATTATGGCACTGAAGAGCGACAGTGATTTGTTCTTAACCGATGTTTGTGGCGTGACTAGTACGACCACGTACAGTCAACTGGGTTTGCAGATATTGCCTCGTGCGGTGTACTTGTTGACGAGTCCTACAAAATTCACTCAAAGCCTGATACTGTTTGCTTGCCTCAATTTGTGTGTCGGGGTTACGACATATCAAACGCGGCATTAAATCGAAATGCGTTGTTGGAGGGAATTTGTTCACAGACTGAAGAAGCCTGTGAGGGTGGCGCTGTATCAGGTGTTGACTGCACAGGATTTCATTGAATATATAAGTGTGTAACGTGAAATTCTCCTTATAGTCGAAAGTGTTGGTGGAGTGGAGATACAGCTCCACGCGTTCATAACCTTGCCACTGTATGAAGCTTTACTATGTCCCGACCGCTTCACTCACGAGGAAGACCCCCTCCCGTAGCGTCTGCTTTATAGAAGGGCGGATAGATCTCAGGGTCGATCGGGACGCGGTGATGAAAAGTCTTCATCTCATCTGGGAGTCGAAATGCGATTCCATAGTTAACCAATCTTCTTCTGGTCACTTTCGTGGTCTATGCTGGTTGACTCAGGTTGGCTGTAGTTGAGAATAAAGACAATAATAATGTTTAAATTCCGATCCTAATGGTCGCGCGGTCTAAGGCGTGGGTCTGCCGCCGCTGTCTTGCTGGGGTAGCGGGTTCGAATTCCGTCAGGTGCAGGGGGTCTCTCTCTTGTGACTGTTGTGTGTTGTCAGGTAGAGGTCTCTGCGACGAGCTGATCACTCATCCAGAGGAGTCCTACCGAGTGTGATGAGTCTGAGTGTGATCGTTAATCCTTGGGAATGAGGTTGCTCTGGCCCACTGGGGGCTATTGCGCCATGGGGAAAAAATTAAATAGACTGGCGTTTTTCCGATATTGAATGTGATGCCGGAACTGCCACGCTGTCCAACCCTAGGCATGTAACACCTATAGTCTAAGCAGCAGGGGAACACCCAGCATCGATTTTATACACGTACCCTCCTCCTCATCTACCCTTCGCATATGAATACGTTCCGTACGATAACAGGGGAGGGTCTCGCGGGGGCACTTGGATTCGCTGTCCGACTACTGTTCTTGGAAATTGCCCTGTGCGTGGTGGAGGACCACTTGACTTTCTGGATGGCGTCTGGATATATCGATGTGGACACACAAGAGGGACACAGAATGCTTACAGAGTGTTGGTGGGAGATCCTGTTCGAAAACGTCAAAGCAGAGGTGGTGCTGATATATCATTGGATCGAAAGGAAATACGCGGGTTGTTAGGATGCGAGGTAGATGAATGTGTATATGTTTGACACGCCGCTGTGCTTGTACACCTCGCAATATGTTTATTTACGTCATCGGCACAACTAGTTATGTCTAGGACGTGTGTCATCCCCATTGTGTGTGTATGAGCTTAGGTTGGTTTGTAGTCTAGCACAACTGTGTCAATATAGGTGTATTTATTGACTTTGTAGAAAAACAACTACATGTTTCGGCCTTTATAGGCCATCGTCAGGTTGTCTTACGAGAGGTAAAAGAGTTTCATTGATCTTAATCACTTAAGATCAATGAAACTCTTTTACCTCTCGTAAGACAAACTGATGATGGCCTATAAGGGCCGAAACATGTAGTTGTTTTTCTACAAAGTCAATAAATACACCTATATTGACACAGCTGTGTTAGACTACAAACCAACCTAAACTAGTTATGTCGTATGTCATATAGAATGTGGCTACACGTTTCGACCAATTATATTGTCATACTCTGGCCACTGGTGTATATAAATAGAAAAATACAGGTTGCAAAGTTCTGTTTTGTGTTGCAATGAGATTTCAGTCTAGTATACAATACTTATTGTTAAAATTTAAAGTTGTTGAAAAATAATTTAGATTTTAGAATTAAGACATTTATGCCAAATCTGTCCTTATTATTAGTTAGTCATTAGAGAGGAACTAGTTATAAGGATAAATTTCACATATATGCCTTAATACTATTGTTTTCAATTATTTTAAACAAATTTAAAATTTTATCTGTATGCAGTGTATAAAGGAATGAATCTCATTCTAACCCAAAATGAAGTTTGCAATTCTAATTGTGTTGTTATGTGCACGAGTGGCCCTAGGATGACCGCACAATCTGTAGAAACATATAGCCACATTTGACGGTTTAATGTAATACAGTTAGTTGTGTGGATGACAGTTGTTTCCTCCACTAGAAGAGTGATTGGGGTGTCTTAGAACAAGGCGCTGTGGAAGGTATTTGGATCTAATTAAGTGGCAGTATTTGGGAAACGAAGAAAATTCTTTAGTGAGTAGCTGTATACTTTCAACTCTTTGGCTATGTTGGTGAGCTGATTAAATCAAAGTTCAGCCGATCATGCCCTGTGCGCCCCCTGAAGGCATACAGGAGAGCAGAAGTGTAGCTCCACTTGTTCTTCACTTTGGCACTAGATGGATAAACTACACTCTCCGGCCGCTTTACCCCGAAAGAGGATCCCAGTACCCATTGAGTTTGAAATTGGATGGGCTCGGACCTGGAACCGGTCTGGACGTAAAATTTCTTACTGCTGCCGAGATTTGAACCCCGGACTGTCGAGGTTGTAGCCTTGTAACTATGCTGACTATGCTATTGCGGATCCTTTTAGGTGCGAAAATATGACAGAGAACACGTGTGCGTAGGTAGAAGGTAACATTAAATGCGGATTGGAAAAATATAGAGCATGTGTAAGGCCTAAGAGTGACGAGGTAACAGGGGAATTGAGAAAACTACATAATGAGGAGCTTAGTGATCTGTACGCTTCACCCGATGTTGTTCGGGTGATCAAGACGAGAATAATGAGATGGGCGGAACTTGTGGCACGTGCGGGGGAGAGGAGAACTGTATACAGGGCTTTGGTGGGGAAAGCTGAGGGAAAGACCACTTTGGAAGACCCAGACGTAGATGGGACGTTAATGTTAAAACGGATCTTCAGGAAGTGGGATGGGGGCAAGGACTGAATTCATCTAGGGACAGGTGTAGGGCCCTTGTGAATGTGGTAATGAACTTCCGGGTTCCATAAAATACAGGGAATTTCTTGACTAGCTGAGAACCGATTAGTTTCGCAAGAAAGACTCTGCTCCGTGGAGTGAGTAAGTAAGTAGGTAGGTAAGTAAGTAAGTAAGTAAGTAAGTAAGTAAGTAGGTAGGTAAGTAAGTTGAATGTGCCACGGGATAATGCAAAAGAATGGCTTTTTGTGAGCACGGTGGTGAACCTTTGACATCCCGAGACAGCAGGGGGTTTGGCTGGCTGCTGGTTTTCGATGAACATCTGCATGGTTTTGTGACGTAGTTCTACATACTGACACATAATTTTCTTTATGAGCTCTCTAGCAGCTTTTGTATTACGGCTGCCTCACGGAAAAAAAAAAAATTTGACACTTCTTATAACGTCGAAGGAATTTTCAGCTTTTTGCTCAGCAGACGGAAGGGAAGCTTAAAGAGCCTCATTTGTCTCCAGAACTGGAAGTTCCTTCACGTGTCATTATTTCTCGCAAATATATTGCTTCAGTGCCATTTATTTCAAGAGCCCATCTTCAGTTTTTGGTAGATGTAGCTTACGGTTCCAGCTGCTCCACAGTTTGGTACATGCAGCTTCCAGATCCACTTCAGTTTAGTGCTTACAGCTTCCACGTCCAGCCACAGTTTGGTCTTTACAGCTTTCACATCAGCTACAATTCAGCGCCATAGTTGCTTTTGCAGCTACCTCTATTCTTGAAAACCCTAGTAGTTTAAAATATATATTGAATACAAGGAAACCTGTCTACGTTTTCCACCCTTGGCTACATTCAGGGCCGTCCACCTTATACAGGTGGCCAACTTACGGAGCCACAATATGTCTTTATTAATGTTGTAAAACACTTGGACACATTAATTGCGTGAAAGAGAAACATAACTCTGTACATTAACCACACTATTTGTAAGATTGTGATACTGGAAAATCGGCAACATCATTGTAATTCATTTGGTGAAAAATTGTGATTGTCGACTTTCTTGTCGACATCCAAGCTGGGAGCCACTGTGTCTCTATATTCCTGTAAAGACGAAAACGAACTCCCGTGAACTGAGGTTGGGCTTAGGAATAGGCACCTAATTAAGCCACACACCGAGGAGCTTCCCGATAGCTAGGTAGTGGCCTGCTGCGTTTTTTGTTTACTGTGTCTCTTTTGTTGTCACTGTCACGATTTTTTACAATGTGAATTTTGGTGCTGTTTCTGAATCGAAGTACTACTTAACCATCGAATCGATTTTTTTTGCAGACTTTGTGCTATTGGTTTCTCCGACTGTGACATTGTACTGTAACGTATGCTGGTGATATCGCGATTTTGCAGATCATGTGATTCCCTGGTCTAAAAGTTAAACTTCATATGTTAGGTCTGGGAGAAGGAATGTCACTGTTACGTGGCTCATCCATCACCTTTGTCGCTCAATCACTGATTACATTGGCAACAGAAGCAATAGTTGCCTTCGTCATACGATCGCACGATCGCTGTGCTAACGTACAATTCAGAATGCAGAGAAAAGTGGTTGATTTGGAAAGCTGTTAAATAACTCTGTAATTGGTCGGTTTCCACCAGAAAATTTCAGCTTGTTTTGTATTCTTAGGGAGAAAGAGTGGAGGCTAATTGGGCAGAAATTAGTTTTGCTATTGAATGAGTATTTCGACCCATTTACTGTACGGCATAAGCACAATACGACACTTCAGATGGCCAACATATGGGAGTTTAACCGTAAAGCGTAGCACGAAATGTGAAACTGTGGTCAGGTTTCATGATACGCGGGTGGTCAAGTTACGGAGTAATGGCCATGTGTAATATAGGAATTTGTTAGTGCTTTGAAAGTGTGGCAAACTGTGAGAGGTGTCCGAGTTGGATACTGGGATGTAGCCCAGTCATTATAGTGATCAGGCTACAGCGGACCTGCTCGACCCTTAGCTCTCGGCTAATATGTTGATCGCAACAATGTTACATTGTCCACGGAGACATATTAAACCCCTTTTCCTGATTAAGCTGAAGTAGAGTACCGAAGGAATTTTGAACACTTACGAGCTATGTATGGAGATATAGGCTACATTACATTACTAATTAGTTTTGCGAAAAGTGCGCTAAAATAGTTACATCCTAGCTTACATACTGGATTGCATTTTTATAAATTTTACTTATTTTGTCAGCATATTTTGTATTGCACATGATGCATAGACAAATACAAAGGTTCATTTATACTTTATACGCGTACGGATTCGTTCTTGATTTTGTTTATTGAAGTTCATGTTGCCTGCATGCAGTTCAAATGTGTCCGAAGGTGTCTGCACAGTATAAAAGGTTGTTTAGGCCTGGGGTACGGGCTTAGATTTTCGGCTGGCCCTGTCTTCTCCACTGAAGTTTTTCATGGCTTTGCTCTGTCCCTCTAGGCTAAGGGCGGGGTAATAACTATGGCACCCACATTTTCCTAACACATAATTTACTTTCTTATTCATCATTCGTTGTCTTTCAAAGATGTGCACCTGTGGTTTGAACTACTGGCTGTCGTACAATAAATTATATATAAATAGCTCTGTATTCTGAGCTACTGGCTGTCACTAAATAAACTGCAGATATATAGGCCTGTAGTCTGAGCAGCCGGCTTTCGGTTAATAAACTGCTTATATAGGCCTGTAGTCTGAGCTAGTGGCTGTCGCTAAATAAACTGCAGGTATATAGGCCTGTAGTCTAAGTTGCTGCCTATCGTCAAAGAAACTGCACATATAGTCTGCCTGTAGTCTGAGCTAGTGGCTGTCGCTAAATAAACTGCAGATATATGGTCCTGTAGTCTGAGCTGCTGCCTAACGTTAAGTAAACAGCAGATACACGCCTGTAATATACATGCGGTTATTTGACAAATGTAGTCAAACTAAAACATATGCTGATGTTGTGGTCATTATGGGAGGAAGAATGCAAGATGTTGAAGAAGAATTTAGATCACTGGTCGAAAAAACGGATTAGAAATGAATGGTAGAAGACCAACACTTATGATAGTATCACGAAAGCTTTACGATAAATATGAGTATGTGAAACTTGGTACATATAAGTGTTTATTATATACCAACATTTGACTGTAAATTTATATTAAATTACTCCAACGTGTTTCGATTTTAATATACCATCTTCAGGGAGTTTAAAAGTTGTGTTAGCTAAAGTTATGAAATATTAATATGATTAAATACAATATAGTTATGTGTTGTGATAAAATTTTTATAAATGTGGCCGAATATGTAATTTCTGGTTAGGTGTGTATGGTGCGGAATAAACAGGAACCGGAAGTGGGTTTAAAAGTAACTGGTACATATAATTTTGATACAGTGAAAGACTATACATATCTCGGTACATTTGTAACAAATAAAGTGAATTAAGACTAGAGATTGAAATAAAATTACAAATGCAAGTAGAGCATATTATGCACTTCTTCCTGTGTTGCAGAGTCAATCAGCACTCAGAGCAAAAAATAAATAAAAAATAAAAAAAAAAATAAAAAACTATAAGACATCAGTAAGACCATGGGCAACATAAGGATCAGAATCTTGGACACTGAATAAAGATATTGCTAAACTGCTGGCTACTTTTGAAAGAAAAGTTTTTAGAACGTTTGGGGGAATTAAAGTAAATGAAAACTGGAGGAAGCGACATAATAAAGAATTAATGCAGCTGTTTGGAGATTTAGATATACTTTCATTTGTCAGTATAATTGTGTTGAATTGGATTGGTCGTGTTAGTGGAATGGACAGGAAAGGAAAAGAAAAAGTATTTAACAATAATCACCAGAGAAGTCGACTAGGAGGACGACCAAAAAACAAATTGGGAAGAGAGGTCAAGCAACAGAGCTGACTGGGAGAAGTCCTTTATGGAGGCGAAGGTCCGAATTTGACTGTAGTGCTATCTAAGAAGAAGAAGGAGGAGGAGGAGGTGAAGAAGAAGAATATACATGCGGTACTGCAGTAGGTTAGCGTTAACACATAGTTGAAGAAAGCAGGAAGCATATCTTTGCATTTTCTTCCAAACCCACCGCCAAGACATCTGAGGCCTCTACTGGGTGGATTTACAGAGTCATCAGTGCCGGATTTTCGCGTGTTTCTTCAGTCTCCTTGTGGTCGTCTCCAAGCCGTATTTTTCGGAGTGAATATGTGAGGTCTTGCGTTCCGCCTGTAGGATCGATAAAGATGAACGCATGAATGAGCTGCCGGAATGCTGAGGGCGGGGCAGATGCACAGCGGGGGTAATTGGCACGTTTATTGGGACAGAAAATTCCAGCCTTTGGGAAGCAATTTGTGTCTGGGCACATTTTAACCAATAGCTGTGGGTGAATGCGTGAGTGCCAGAATTTGGATCTGTCCTTGTTTTTTAACGAAGTAATTTTTGAAGCAGTACAAATGCACAGAATCTGTAGAGTAAGGGCGTCAGTCTGGTAACTACAGGGTGTTTACCGCTTGTGTCATTTGCGCGGATTTCATGTATAGGCTGTAGAGGCGGCGATAAGAGAGAAATTCAAAATGATGCGATCGTGGTAAAGTTAATCCAATAAACTGTCATGAAGGCACAGAAGGGGGGGGGGGGTTAAGAGGTGTAACTCTACTCTTTCTTTAACATCGGCGCATGTTGGGCTGGGCGGTTAACACCACTCCCCGGCCGATTTACCCCCGGGAATGACCCAGTTACACATTGTGCAGGAGTTTGGGTGAGCCGCAGGGCAGGTCTGGACGGGTGTGGAAAATCTCACCCCCAACAGGGACTCGATCATCGGAGTGCCCAGCCCGTGGCGAGTCGCTTTACCGACTGCTCTATATTTGTTTGTTTTTGGCGCTACAGCCCCCAGTGGGCGAGGGCCTCCTCATTCACGAGGTTTCTAGATCACACACAACGACGCACCACAGTCGGTAGGACTTCTCTGGAAGAATGATCAGCTCGTTGCAGAGACCTCTACCTGACAGCACACAACACTCACAACAGACAGACATCCATGCCTCTGGCGGGTTTCGAACCCACAATCTCAGCAAGCGAGTGGCTGCAGACCCACGCTTTAAGACCGCACTGTCACTGGGGCCGACCGGCGATTGCGCTATATAGCCTGTGAAAACAGATGCGGATTCTTGTCGGACATGTTGACCCTTGAAGATGAAGGCACTGTGTTACTTCGAAATGTTGGGAATCGATTACCAAGTGACACAGCGTCATACCTGAAGAACGTAATCCTCATATACTTACTTACTTACTCCTTGAAGCAGAGTCTTTCTTGAGAAGCCAACCAGTTCACATCTAGTCAAGAAATTTCTCACATTTTATGGAACCCGGAAGTTCATTACCGCGTTTACAAGTGCCCACTACCTGACCCTATTCTGAGCCAGATCAATCCAGTCCATGCCCCCACATCCCACTTCCTGAAGTTCCATTTTAATATTATCCTCCCATATACGCCTGGGTCTTCCAAGTGGTCTCCTGCCCTCAGATCTTCCTACAGAAACTCTGTAGCACTTCTACTGTCTTCATGCGTGCCACATGCTCCGCCCATCTCTTTCTCCTTGATTTGACCACCCGAATAACGTTTGATGAGGAGTACAGATCGTTAAACTCCTTATTATGTAGTTTTCTCCACTCCCCTATTACCTCGTCCCTCTTAGGCCCAAATATTCTCCTCAGTTCCCTATTCTCAAACACCCTCAGCCTACGTTCCTCCCGCAATGTGAGTGGCCATGTATTCTCATATACATGGCTGTAAAAACTTCAAAATTCGCACTAGGTGAACTTGATAAGCCTTTGAAGCACAGTGATTGGTTTATATATCGCTCACGACACAGCAGTTTGTCGTAACCCACACAGTTCGTCAGACTGAAATTCCCGCATCACTTGACCGTTGGGTCACAAACACACCTTCTGTCAAGATACTGTGTCCGAAAAGAAAATTGCCTCTCCTTGCATTTTCATAAAAGCATCACTTGCTGACAAGTTTTTCCTGTCTCTCCTAAAATTGTGTACCGAGACAAACTGCGTTTTCATGAGCGATATGCATATCACCCACGCTGACATACAAAACTCTGCTCCCTCCACAGAGTGTACCTGTGTGTTTCAATGGCTGTCGGGGGGGGGGGGGGGGGAAAGCGGTTTTTTTCCCCCCAAAAAAAAAAAAAAAAAATGGGGGGGAAAATTTTTTTTTTTTTTTAAAAAAATTAAATTTTATATTTTTTTTTTTT
>Ga0123355_10015694_pt1 | contig 11908 bp, 4 predicted proteins | sample TergutEmb28metaG_3_FD_89872 | JGI IMG/M metagenome (GOLD analysis project Ga0123355, IMG submission 89872) | Embiratermes neotenicus P1 segment gut microbial communities from Petit-Saut dam, French Guiana - Emb289 P1 | ecosystem: Host-associated > Arthropoda: Insects > Digestive system > Gut ... | reverse complement strand
CTTTTTTTTTTTTCTCATTTTTTTTTTTTTTTTTTTGACCACAAGCTCCAGAACTCAAATCTATTCTACCGTTTTAATTAACAGAACGAAATTTTATATTCCATTCAATCTGCGATATTGATAACCCAGGCTGCAGAATCGTCATAAGAAAGAACAGGATAGGGAATAAAAATAGCTACTGATACAAATCCGTGTAAATTCGAAAGTGCGTCTCAAATCACAAAATTATTTTGATCGACCAACAAATTAAAACTCACCGTCCCACACATCGAACAACTGACCTGAAGATATGAGCGCCCATCATTTTCTTGTACAACTCAAAAACACAGATCTGCTTAAACTTCATTACCTATTCACCAATATACACGGCGCGTATCCCAGAAGACTGGAATCCGTACAAGCAGCGTTGTGACAACCACAGTGTCCCTCACATCCCACATAAACAGGCTATTAAATCAGTAAGCAAAGCGACAGACAGAGGATTGAAAGACTGAATTACATTTCTGAGCCTTGTCAGGGTTTTCACTCCTCGCCGTAAGCCTGTCAGAATCCCAACCAATGTTTAGGCCGACTAGAGCAAAACAGCCGATACCCTTTGCCTCCGTCTACTGCGAAAGCTAACGATATACGAAATTCTGTCTCACCTCACACGTATTAATGGCCGGCCTTAAGCACATCTTGAATTAAGTATGGCGATTCCGAGAGCGTGACCGTACAGAAACGTGATGACTTTATTAAAACGGCTCTTAACCACTCCGACTCGTTGGGGTGCGTGCGACACCGAACACCTCCCTGTCGACACCTTGTAACTTTTACATGGCAGCCGGGACAGCCCCACTGCACAGGGTGACCGGAGCAGTGGATGGAACGTAGAGGAAACTGGTTGCAATTTTTAGCAGGGTCAAGAGAATTATCTGGTCTCCAAAGCGCCAGTACCGGCTCTTGTGCCCACACAGCCTGCCATTCGGAGAGTACGATGGAATTAAAGAGATCGTGGCCTGAAGATGACCATTCTTTTCCATCTAAGGCCGAAGTAAAAAATTCATGGAGCTATGCATGCACTCCACCATTATACATGTATAATATGTTGCTTACTTCAACAAAAGGAAAATTTGACCTCAACCCTTACAAGTTACGCCTACGTATTATTTGCAGAGGCACTATCGACACAAAGACCCTATTACAATATAAGCAGTCTGTGTTGCTTGGTGAAAGGAATTTCTGGTGAAGGAAGGTGGCACAATTATCAAATTTTACTCACGAATACATGGCAGGATATTTGCAATGATGATTTGGCGACAATGAATGGGAGAAAAATTGCAGAACTTGATGTTCTGCATAAGAATACAAGTCACTGAAACGAAAGGGAACTTCCAAATGCCTAATAAATCACTGGGCAGAGAATTCGTATGCCTTGTTTCTGGTTTGTAGCGCGTTAAGTACACCAGGCATAACGCTTCATATATAGACGGGTCAGCAGTATTCACAGATAGAGAGCCAGTCCACTGTTATCCAGGCTGTTGGCGGACCAGACTTTTAAAGTTTCTCATATTCAAATTTTATGATATGTGCGTGGATCAAATATATACGACGCTTTCAGCGCTGCAGATAGAGCCCGTCCTCGCAAATCCCTCAGTGCGGGATCCCGTGGGTCATGGGGAATACCAAACGCACAGAATGTTTAAAATTGGACGTAGGTTGTTCCGGGCTGGAGACCGTTTTTGTGTAAGCAGGCAGTATTGTGGATCCATTGTATAAAGTCTAAGCATAACTTCGCTAATAATTAAAGTAGTCCACGATCATAGATTGTGGGTCGGGTAGCTCAGTCGGTATAGCGACTGACTACGGGCTGGGCGGTCCGGGATCGAATCCCAGTGGGGACGAGTTTTTCCGCCCGTCCAGACCGATCCTGGGGCCCACTCAGCCTCCTATAAAATGGGTACCGGGTCTTTCCCGGGGGTAAAGTGCGGCCGGGGCGTGCTGCTGACCACTCACCCCCTTCTAGTGCCGCGGTCATGGAAGAGTAGAGCTATACTTCTACCCACTCTCTGGGCCTCTAACGGTATCACTTTACCTTTTTTACGATCACAGATTAGCAGGCCCCACTTTAAACGTCAATAGACCTCTCAAAAAACTTGTGCTGACTCAGTATTAAAGTAGACAAAAGACACCTGAATGTACTGTAGAGCTGATCCGCATCTTCATGCACAGGCTTAGTGTTACGACATTTCAAAGGGCTACATATACTCGTATGTATGCTTATAGTGTGTACATAGGTGACTGCTGGTATGAGCGGCGGTTGCGTTCAATGAAATAGTTGCGTATAACAAAAACGTGTTAAGTGAAAATATGTCACACGCAATATTATGGGTTACTTTACCGAGCGAACAAAAATTAAGTCTTTGTGGATGAAACTGAATTTTAGTATACTTACATTTCATGAACACTAAGGAACAAAATCAATTATTAGTTACGCAAAGCACAATAACAACTTAGAAACAAAGACTGAAAGCAATAAAAGAATGGGTAAATTTTAATCAATATCCAGTAGACATGCACGGACTATTGCGCTTTACAGAATGTGGCTGGTTTAAGGAGCTATGGGGCATCCATGTCATCAGTGTTGGAATGACGCGGACATCCAAAGCACATGTAACCTGGGACGGTAGTACATACACGGCCATCATTTTACATAACCACACTCGTTGGCTACTTCCCATCGGGTCACCTAGGTTACGCTCAAACCCAATCGTCACGCTGCCTATGGGTGAACCTGCAGGCATCAGCAATCGCCATGCGCATTTCGTTATGATGAACACGCCGAATACAGCTTACTGCAAGATTTGTTGGCAAATTCGGGGAAAATCTTCCTGATGCGCCACTTCCACATTAGATAATTTACATACACGTTCAAGGCTCATGACCATCAGGTTCCAATCTAGTCAGCAAGAAAACAGGCAAGTTACACGTCTTAAGTTAATGAAAACTGGAGGAATTTATTCTAAATTGAGCATTATACCTTGAAGATAGAAGCAATTTATTGGTACGAAACGTCAGTACGCACCTACTAGAATACACACTGTAACAACACAGTACATCATATTATGTACGTTAGCCTCTGCGATAGAGCATGGAATGTTAAAGTTTTGGAAGATATAAAGAGCACAAACATACACAATTGGAAGAAAGTAGTAAAGAATAGAGATAGTTGGAAGAAAGTGGTTGAGTAAGCCAGAACCTTATATAGGTTATAGCGCTTTATAAGAAGAAGAAGCTTCTGAGATAACCTGACATCTGTCACATACAGTCTGTTCCTCAGCACTATTAATCCCCTGCCAAAATAATAATAATAATAATAATATTAATAATAATAATAATAATCTTCCCATCGAATTACAAGTACGTAGTATGTCTTTTAGGAACAAAATAAATTATTCATGCTACTGGGAGGTCAAGGAGAAAAAAAAAAACTCCCCGTAACTTCAATTACCTGCGGTAACTTCTACACACGAATTAAACCTGACAAGTTTATTTGAGGTTCAGTATTGTTCTCTACAGAGCGTTCAGTCGAAATAAATTCGTTTCGTTATATCTGAGCACAGCCGACTCCAATAAGCCTATATTCCTAATGTTCACATCATAGTCTAGGCTACTCACCTGTGTCATTACTGAATTAAACATTGACGGTAGCAATAGTTATATCCGTCCGCCTCAATACTTGTACAATCAGATACGGCAATCGTCAATAATCAATGTGGTCATTCAACATTAGAGCAATTCGTAATTTCATCCATCAAACGAAAACCATATGCATAAATACCAAAATACATTTCCAACAGAAAAAAGAAAAAGTGAAAATTCATAAATACGTAATCAGAAGCATAACCATCATACAGTGGGCTACTTAGCTTCTGCAGGTTGCAAATATTAGTTCACATTTAAATGTAATTAATTTTAATTGACTAGGAAAATTGTTAAAAATCGTCCCAACATAAGGTTAGTAAAACATAACTATAAAATCTTAAGGCTGGTCTCTACCGCGCATCTACGAACGTCCATGTTCATGTCACACAAGAAAAAAAGTGAACGTCGCGGAAGTACCGTTGGTGCTTTACAAATTTTTAATTACGTTTGATTCAAACAATACTAATGTTATACTTATTCCGAGCAGCTGTTTTCTACTTAAAACTTTTATTTTCAACTTCGGCACAAAACTAGATTTTAGGTTCTTACACGTTTCGGCTACCTGTTGTAGCCATTATCAGGGAACAACATTACAAAGACACAAGCAGCATATCACACGTCGGTAAACAAACATACATTATATTTTCATAACCATCAAATGACATACAATATTACTAAAATAATTCAGATTGAAATTAAAATATAAGCGAATATTAAAACATAAAACGTTAGAATGTAAAAGGCTGTCTCCAAACGTCTTGTAATATTATATATCTCCTGTTTTTTATGGAGTGGAGACTCAAGCTTTTGATACTGTATGAGTGATCGTTCTGCATAGGCAGTGACTGTTACAAAAAGCTAATCCGCCTACCTGCTCGTAGATCTTCGAATAAGCCTCTTCTTTTAAACGTTTCCCAGTAAACGTTTGTATGTATTTATAATCCCTCCTCTACCGGCTACATAGCACACGAGTCTCGTCCTAGTTCATTTAATCAAACTAACGAAATGTTATCACCTACAACTGTATGGTTAGTACATAATTCATTACGAATATATTTAAGAAAAGTGATCAAATTTACTTGACTAAAAACTACTTATTTTAAACGCAAAAGAATAACACCATTACAAAAAAAAAAACATACGAAACATTTTCTTAATTCCTTATAGCAGGGTTGATCGAAATCCATAAGCACAGGAGATCAGAGTGGAAATAAATGCCGAGAAATCTCAGTAAGTGATAATGTTTTCATCAGAATGCAGGATGATGTAAAAAAGAGAGAGAGCAAAAATCCTTGCAAAATGTCAGTCCAAATATCTGGAAATGACAGAAAACAAATCAAAACTGCTTTCACCAAAATAATTAAGAGCAGAATAAATCTGGGGAATTCTCGCCGGCACTCGGCTCAGAATTATTTTCCGAACTTCTATCTAAAGGCAAGATTACAATAATTATACAAACCATAACTTTACCTGGTATGTTGCAAGGGCGGAAAACTTTGTCTCACATACTAAAGAAAGAAAGAAAGGAAGAAAGTGGATGGATTGTGTGTGACAATAAGGTTATTCGGGTAACATATGAAACGAAGTGGGAGGCACTCTCAGGAGGATGGAACAAAATGTGTAATGAGCACCATAATTTATACACCTCACCAAATGTCATTTGCATGATAAAATCGAGGAAAACTAGATAAAAATGATAGCGAAGGTAATCATCCTTTGACATTTATTTTGTATACGTACGTGACGGTAATTATCCTTCCGCACCTATATCGAGAAAGGAGTCATCAGGATATGTGCTACATATGGGACATATAACAAATGATGTTTTGCTGACCGTGCATCATAATCTTAGTAATTGACCAACTTAATGCACAAATTCTTGTTTTATAATAAGTTTATTATATTCCTCTACATGTTTCGAGCACTATATGCTCATCATCAGGAGGTCAAAATTGTATTATACAGCATCTGGTATCATCACACTCAGTAGGTGGCCGTCCGGTGCACTTGTTGACTTGTGCACCGGACAGCCGTCTACAGGTGTGATGATACCAGACGCTGTATAATACAATTTTGACCTCCTGATGATCAGCACATAGTGTTCGAAACATGTAGAGGAACATAATAAACTTATTATAAAACAAAAATTTATGCATTAAGTTGGTCAATTACTAAGAATATAAAAAATGAATACAAAGTTATCGTCGCAAAACCTGAAAGGAAAACGTTATTGGAATATCTAAGAACAGTTATTTTGCATACACATTAAAAAATCTTATAGTTTCATAAATTGCGTTGAATTCCTTTAGTAAAAGAATGAATATAGCTTGTCAAGAAGGGCTACACGCCATGCGTACAAGTTAGTTAATAAGTGACGACAGCTACAGAACATGAAGTTCTTATTTACGCGCCACTATACAGTCTCCAGTCACTTTATACTTTTAAGATCGCAGTAATCACCTCAGCATCCTCTTCCCACACACAAACAATTTTCCTTCTTTAGCGCAAAAAAATAATTTTCACACCCACACGAAACTGGAAATGAAAAATATATTTATATATCTCCTTATCAACGAGTACATTTGAAGTCTTTGGTTTTTAAACACAGACCCCCAGATTATACTTCCAATGCCGAAGCACATCTGACATTATGATATTCAAATAAACCTTATTTCAGTAGGTTATGAGAATATAAAGAGAGATTAATTCTATTTACTGAAATACAGTTTTGTAAATGTAGAGGGGATAAATACTAATAAATTCCCGGTGCTTTTAGATTTATTCATGCGACCATTATAAATGTAATGAAACATAAGCCTGCAGCCGTACAGGAACTCTCTGGAACTGTCATTATCATATTACATTACGCATAACTCCAAACATTCCGTCATACAATCCACATAAATTCCACACCAGATATCTGCCGAGCGTTTACACTGAATAAAGTCTGTCATAAAATATCGATTGAAAATGCAGTTTATTATGTTTTTCATCGGTTGTTAAACTGAATTTTAATTACAGTTTTCAAAAAAAAAAACTTTGCTTTTATTTGTTGTAATATTTACAGTGAACGATAAACAAAGGGAGGAATGAACAAAGTCGGATATGGAAAAGAGAGACAGAAGATGAGAGAGAGAATCGTTTGTTCACTGAAATTGTAGCCCAAATAATAATTCAAAAAGGGAAACTGCGTATAAAATTCGAGACTAAGCCCTACTGTACGCTTCTCTTTGGTTATCAAGTAACACAGAGGCATAAGAGTTGTGAAAGAGTAATATGCTGTGTCGTGTTATGCATTAAACAGATATTTGTATTTACAGAGTACGGTTTAAAGGTAAAGCAGTCCCGTTACAGGCCTGGAGTGGCCCAGAGGGTTGCAGGAAGTTGAGGTTCCCAGATTTCATGACAACGGCGCAGGATAGTGGTAAGGTTGCCAGCCTTACGCACCGGCCGCCTTTACCCCCAGGAAATACTCCCAGTACTCATTTCTGTTAGAGGCTGAGACGACCCCAGGGCCATAATGCGATCGGAAGGATTTTATGTCAATGAAAAATTCCAATGACACCAGCAGGGATCGAACCAGCGACCTTCCGATTTGTAACACAGCACCTTAACCACTGTGCTACCGCGGTCCCCCAGAGTACTGTTTACAACATCAAAATTTACACATTTTCTTGTCTGCCTCTGAAGACCTGAAGGTTATACTGGAAACCAAACAGGCCACCAAAATGTCGAGACCACGCCTTTTAGCTGTCGTTATTAGCGACTGAGACTCTGCGGTCTAATTTGGTTCAGTCCTCTTGATAGAACTGTAATTACCGGAAAAAGTTCTACTAAAACGAATTTCGATATCGATTATTTACATTATTTATAAATATCAAATGATCGGACACCAAATTTGTCTGGAGGGCACAAAAGAAATACAAGACAATGCAATGTACGTATAACCTTCAGGCGCGATCATGCGACCATTGTTGTTGTGGATAAACAAAAAAAAAATATTACAGAATCTGAGTGTGTGTCTGTAGCCTTAATTTTCCACCTTGAGAAGCGCATGCGTCATATTGTCATCTGTGGCCTGTCATGCTCCACCAGATTTTCCACATTATCTCATAAACGGCACGTTTTTCGGAACACAGTTCTTGCATATAAAATGTGTGTTTTGATTTTCTGTATAACTTTCGTCTGAAACGTTTCTTTTTCTAAGAAGAATTGAGCGAGATATTGTCATAAATGTACATCCGTCTTAATGTACAGTACCTGTTATTCTGTTTATTTTTTAATAAAAATTGAATTTTCTCCATAGATATTCCAAAAATAAATAAAGTTGTTCAATTCGGACCGACAGACAGACATGGCAAAGCTACTAGTCAATTCTCGCAATTTTGCAAACGCTCCTAAACAGACTGGGGAAACATAAAAAGGTAAAAAAGTGAAATGCCAACTTGATGCAACTAGGTAATTTTATTGATGTATTCTTAGCTCGACATGTTTCGGGTACATATGCCCATCATCAGCAGCATTAGATGTTGAGTTGCAGTATATGGTTTTCTGCACCGAGTTTTTGGATGGGTGGTGGTCTTGAGAGCCGCTGCGTAGGTCGTGTTTATGGTGCGGATGGTGCCGTGCGACCGAACGGCACCATCCGCACCATAAACACGACCTACGCAGCGGCTCTCAAGACCACCACCCATCCAAAAACTCGGTGCAGAAAACCATATACTGCAACTCAACAACTAATGCTGCTGATGATGGGCATATGTACCCGAAACATGTCGAGCTAAGAATACATCCATAAAATTACCTAGTTGCATCAAGCTGGCATTTCACTTTATTTCATGAGGAAGATGCACGGTTATACAACCCTCAAATAAAGAAATGACTCGCAACATGTCCCAAAGTGATTAAAAGTCATAAAATTTCCCAACCCAAAAACATTTCTCATCTCATATGTGCCAACTAGCCTTACATGACTGCTAATCTCGTCCTTCTTAATGCTTACAAATTTGCTTCCATCATACCAACAGACTGTACTATTTACGCACTTTCGTATTTTCTACTTCGTCATCAAAATTCCCAGACCGTTTCTGCAGCTGGTATACTCTCGCATCAATTAAGCTATGAGGGTCAAAGCAATGGAAGCCTGAAGCTAACTGCTAACCCCCTCCCTATTACCGAAGTTAAAAACAGGCCCACTCGTAGCTTTGTCTGAATACCTCCAAACGTTCTCATGGCGTGGCACAGACAGTCGCGGACAGACATTAGTTCGATCCAGTGAACCCGAAACAATACGCTTATTGCGACACTTGTACCTGACCAAGGAAACAGAGTCAGTTTACGAAACACAGTGTGCCTCAGACAGTGGAAAATAAAGGTAAAAAGCTAACGTTGTCCCTGTCTGTGCCCTGAAGTTACAACATCTACACTAGATGGAGGGGAACGGTCAACACCACGCCACGACTAGTTTAACCCCACCCCCGGAAAATACCCGTGTACCCATTGAACAGAAGGTTGTGTGGGCCACACAGCCGGTCTGGACGATTTTTAGGACAGAAACATCTCTTTACCATGCCGTTGTTCGAACCCCGGATCTTCTAGACAAAAGACTGCCTATGACATCCCGACTGAGACAAACGGACAATGTCTAACGTAACACTTTTTTCATCATGCATAATTTGTTGTACCTTGCAGTCATCAGGAACTGAAAATTCCAGCACAGGCGCTCTTTATACATGGCCTTCATTTTTCTCTTTTACCCCATAAAGGTATTCCATAGTATCCAGGTATAGAGTGAAACAAAGGCAGGAAGAAAGGAAGAGTATAAATATAAGTAACAATGACAATAGGAAATCGAGGGGTGGAGAAGGAAAGACAGATGCAAAGGGAATTGTGCACCGAAGTGTTAGAATGAAAGAAGGCAGGCACTGTAACCGAAATCACACAAACATCAGAGCAGACTATTTACTCACCATGCCTTATTAAGCACAGCGGTGATTGACTGCTGAACATCGGCCACCGCCAGGTCCACGGTAGCACCAACTGTGGACAATTAGTAGACAATGGACGTACGAACACATTGCCACTCTGCATGTCACCCCACCCTCGTCGTTGGAACTAAAAGTACGTCACACCCGACGGCAAAATACACACTTCCGTTGTGTTACAGCAAATGGTATACATAGTAACCCAGTACATTAAATGGTTAATTCAGTAACGTCCGGATAAGACGACGGCTCTTTTATTACGAGAAACAGGACATCAGAGTGAAACGAAAAATCGCACCGAGGCAAGAAAAGAAATCAAACCTAGAATATTTAAACGTTCTTAAGAAAGAGTGCCTCTTCTTCTCTCTTCCCTGCGTACTACTTGCCTTAAGTAGTAGCAGCTCCTTCTGCCTAAAATCTACAACACCACCTTGCAGCAAGAGAGGGACTGACAGGGAGAATATCTGAATATACAGAAGGCATCACGAAGTGCTAGAATGAACACATAATGAAAATAATTATATACGTCAGCACTACTTATTTATTAAAACATAGGCTACATGTTTCGACCCATCATTAGGTCATCCTCAGGCCTACGGCAGACCAAGTCATTGGTGTTGTGTGTATATTGGGATCCCAACATACACACAGCACCAATGACTTAGTCTGCCGTAGGCCTGAGGATGACCTAATGATGGGTCGAAACATGTAGCCTATGTTTTAATAAACAACTACTGCTGACGTATATAATTGTTTTCACTATACTGAATATACAGCAGAGAAGGCAAACGGAAGAAGAAAAATGTCATAATTAAGAGCGGTATAATCTCTAAAGGTCAGCGCTAGAAGGAGGTGGGAGGTAAGCACAACGCTCCGATCAGATTACCCCAGGGAAAAACTCGGTACTAATTTTACAGAAGGCTGATTTGAACTCGTGGCCGATCTGGATGGCACGGAAAATCTCCTTCCCCCCCGGCACTTGATCCCAGGACCGCCCAGCCCATAGCAAGTCGTTTTAACGACCGTCGGCTATTCTTCGTACCCGGAAAAAAGTTCGTTTTATATAATGAATGAGATAAAAGTGTTAGGCAGCGCGTAAGGGAGAGATTAAAAAAAAATAGGAAAATATCGCAAGGAAGATCTAGGTGCAGATGGTTAAAAAATATTAAAATACATCTTTAGGATACGGGATGTGAGGTACGTACTACCAGCTGATAAATGTGGCTTAGATTATGGTTCACTGGTGGGTTCTTGAAAATATGATAATTTCTGGCTGAATGACAATCGGCTTGTCAAGAAAGGTTCTGATTTATGGAGTTGGTGTTGACTAATTGACGCACATAGGACAAAAATGTTTTAAAATTTTTCAGACATTCGTAGAATCATTGAAAGCGGGGACCCCCACGGTCTTAAGAATAACTTTACGATGACCAGGTAAATTAAGTTTTAAACTTTCATCCGCTTTGCGTACCTCCGTACCCTTACAACAAGAGCGCCCAAGAAGAAAAGAAACATACAAATTTCACTAACATTCCAAGATATATCCAGAGAACGTGCACTCTCCGGGTTACCATATACACAGAGATACACAGCACTGTGGCACATGCAGCCAGTGTTCTTCTCTGTCACAGTCACAAATAAACGGCCGTGGCTAGTAACAGCTATGTTCTGTAGCTACATCACAACTTAGTAAACAACTGTCTGGCCATAAACGTAGAAAAGTAAGTTCCACATTATACATACATAGTATTTACTACGCGTGCTAACAGGATATAATATCGAGAATTAATCGTCACTGCAGATATTACACTGCACAGAGACAGTAATTATATTTAATTTCTTTAAGATCGTTAAATACTGAATACACGTAAGTAGATTCTTGTAAAAGTTGTAGATAAAGATTAGACATGCTGTATGCTGTATCAGTTGTTTTTACTGTCAACTGATTGCAAGAAAGCCGAATAACAAAGAATTTAGTGCATTATACTTACAGTCGAACACAACTATATTTCACCTAGTAGTACAGTAGGATTACAACTACATGTTTCGGCCCTATATGTGGGCCATCTTCAGGTTGTCCTATGACTTACAGAGCAGCTATAAAAGATGTGTGGGGTGTTCTTTGAGAACACCCCACACATTTTTATAGCTGCTCTGTAAGTCATAGCACAACCTGAAGATGGCCCACATATAGGGCCGAAACATGTAGTTGTATTCCTAAAAGATGTGTGGGGTGTTCT
>Ga0123355_10015693_pt1 | contig 11908 bp, 8 predicted proteins | sample TergutEmb28metaG_3_FD_89872 | JGI IMG/M metagenome (GOLD analysis project Ga0123355, IMG submission 89872) | Embiratermes neotenicus P1 segment gut microbial communities from Petit-Saut dam, French Guiana - Emb289 P1 | ecosystem: Host-associated > Arthropoda: Insects > Digestive system > Gut ... | reverse complement strand
TGTACTCCTACTAAGGTGGCACATCTTAATGCACTAAAGCAGTTCTCCGATTTGATTAGTGATAAAGGATTGCTTAAAAAAATACGCGAGGCGAAGCAAATTGATGAAATTGTGGATATTTTAAAAAATATAAAGTTAAGTTCATTTTAGGACAAGAACAAAATGTGTTATAATCATACAAATTTTAAATATGCCGGAGGACAAATATATGGAAGTTTCTATTAACGGACAAACATTTAATTTTGTTTCAAATACTATAAATGCTATTAAAGATGATAAACTTAGGAATAGTTATTTTAACTTAACATATAAAGTGTTTGGACTTGATTTTATACCGTGGTACAAATCCGGGTATTCAGGAAACAATTTTATTCCCCACACATTATTTTTAGATGATGTTGCTATCTCAAGTGTTGGAGTAGCAATAAATAATTTTAAGTGGCATAATAATTCAAAAAAATATATTCAAATAAGCACTGTTGCAACTGATCCCGATTATCGTCAGCAAGGATTAAGTAAATGGTTAATGGAATTAGTTTTGGAAGAATTGCATAAAAAATGCGATTGCATATATCTTTATGCAAATGATTCTGTGATTAATTTTTATCCTAAATTTGGATTTATTCCGGCACATGAATACAGGTATAGTATGCCTGTTACAAAACGCAGTGGTGATTTTAGAAAAATTGACCTATCAATCAAAAAGGATGTTGATTTACTCATTGAAAAACATATAGAATCTAATCCTTTTGCCCTGTTAGCGATAGATAAAAATATTGGTTCAATGATGTTCCATTGTATAAACTTTTTGAGCGATAATATATATTACGTCGAAAAATATGATGCGGTTGTTATAGCGGAACAAGAAAACAGCGATATATTTTGTTATGATGTATATACAAAAAATCATTGCGATTTAGGCGATATTCTTGGAATTATTGCTTCTGAGGGTATCCATACTGCAACATTAGGTTTTACACCTAGTAGTGAAACCGGTTACACTATTGAAAAAGCGATTGAAAAAGACTCAACATTTTTTGTGCTGGATGGAAAGGAAAATATTTTAGCAGATAACAAAGTTACTTTTCCGTTTTTATCTCGTGCATAGCAAGAACCTACGATCAAGTGAACTGCTATGCTTATTTTGAGTGCAAAATATATTTGCCAATGGAGTAGGTACGCAAAAAGGCGTGCAGGGAGTCAACCCTAAAGGTTGAAATCACCCACACGCCCAATTATCATAAAATAAAACAATATGTAAAAGGACTCAAACATCAAGCACACCTATAAATCCATCTGTATAATAAACACAACTCTGCTTCCCGCGGCCTTTTCGCGCCTTTCTTGTACTACAAGCGGAAATAGAGTATAATGCCTATTACTACAGCGATAGGTTTCCTGTGTTTGTGTGCGGATGATGTTGTCAATCATCCCTGCAAGCGTCGGTTGGCGTATGTCCAGTACCCTTCCGAACGCTGTAGCGAACTTCTCATGCTACAGCAAGCTAAACTTATAAACAGATAGTAACATGTACTTGTAAATTATGCAAGTGCTGATTTCCGCCTAAAATTTAGGCGGTTTTTTTATACCGTTTACCCACCAAACAGTCTGTTGTATAATAGACTTACTATTTAAGAAGAGGTGAAAGCCATGCCAAAATTAAAACATTTGATTACCGGAATCTTCTCTTGGGGCTTAAAACTTGCTATTCTTCTAATGATTTTGACCATAGCATTATACAATGTAAGCTTTGGCAGACGAGTTGAGCCATACAGAGGATTTTTAGAATACGAGCATAGGCTAACCGGCTTTTATTCCGGGCAAAATAGGCTTACAGGTTATATTTTTGGAGAAGATAACGACCGGGGCTTGATTGTAATATCTCATGGACTTGGAGGCGGTGGCCTAAGTTATTTAAGAGAGATTATGTTTTTTGTAGATAATGGATGGCGAGTTTTTACATTTGATAAGACCGGAAGCCACAATAGCGAAGGCAGCGGTACAAGAGGGCTTCCGCAATCAGCTATCGACCTTAATGCGGCTCTAAATTATATTGCAAGCCAAAACCGAGAGCTTCCCATAATGTTGTATGGTCATAGCTGGGGCGGCTTTGCAGTTACCGCAGTGTTAAACTTTGACCATGATATCAATGCAGTTGTAAGCCTTGCAGGTTACGCAGAGCCTTTGATGATGCTTCAAGAGGGAGCCGGGCTTATGATTGGCCCTTTTGCTGTCCTTGTCACTCCATATCTTTGGGCATACCAGAGAATACTTTTTGGTGACTACGCCGGGCTGTGTGCCATTGAAGGGATAAACAGTGCGGACATTCCTGTAAAGATTATTCATGGCAGAGATGATAATGTGGTGTCATACAACGGAGCCGGGATAATTGCGCATAGGGAAAGAATAAGTAACCCTAATGCAGTGTTTGTATCCAGGTATTATCCTAACCGCAGCGATCACGTTTACCTGACTCTTGACCCTTTACTTATGCTTGAAATAAATGAATTTTTTACAAGATATTTGCCGTAAAAATAAAAAAGCTGTATTCAATATCTCAAGAATTGAATATAGCTTTTTTATTATTGCTTTTATGCATTAAATTCTTCAGCTAATAGTCCATAAAGGTTCTCGTTCCAGTACTGCCCTTTATGGAACACTTGTTGCCGTCTTGTTCCTTCCGGCCTAAAACCTAATTTTACAAATACAGGTTGATAAATCGTATCGTTCTCAATAAAACCTGTATGGCAATTGTTTAGCCTAAGTTCATTAAAGGCATAATTTAGCATAAGCGTTGCCCCTGCAATGGCATAACGCTCTTCTTCTGCACTAACAAACATTCCAAATGTACCGTTGCGTTCATTTATGCCATGAAGATTACCACCGCCCACATACTTGCCGTCATGTGTTTCAAATGCAAGAAGAATCCGCTCATCGCTATTCCAATTTGCTTTAATGTAATTTTCCCAGCTTTCTTTCCTTAGATCTTCGTCTTGCGGTAATTCTTGTTCATAATCTGAGAAGAAACGCTCATCGCTATCATAGCTTGGGTGCTGATGATGCTTCCAATCATCCGGTTTTGAACGGCGTATTCGCACTAAGTCGTTTTGCCAGAAATATTTTCCATAGTCTGTTTCGTTTGCGTTCATAATAACATCTCCTTTTTTATAGACAATTTTTTTCACCGCCTCTTCTGAGATGGAATATTCATTGCTTAGTTTTTCCATATCAACTCCGTGCAAAAACCGATTTCGGATATCAAAGTTGCGTTTAGAATAGAATGTTTTTGCCCCTGTCCCTTCTCCCCAAGATCTGCGTTTAACCTTTGGGATATAAAGCGTTTCGCCTTGTGCGTACTGTTGCAGTTCTTGTAATAATTGCAAGGGCAATATTTCTGTTGCGTTACGGTATTTCATGGGCATCAATCCTCCGTCGTGTCGGTGATATGGTTATGATAAGCCACAAACTAACCAAGGCACAAGGGAAAGAATTTTTTAGAAAGCTGTATTCAACTCTTTTTTCGTCGTTTTAGAAAATATAAAATCATGGCTACGGCATCTACTTCTTCAGATTTTTCAATTTCGAAAAATTTAAGCAATATCTCTTCAAACTCACGAGGGAGCATATCAAATCTACAGGGTCTGCCCATGGACAACTCAACTAAATTCATAAAGCGGCGCATTTTACCATTGTTGTTTGGGATATCCAGTACAAATTTTCCGCCCGGTTTAAGTATTCTATAAGCTTCTGCAAGAGCTTCTGAGACAAAATCTTTTTCAAAATATTCCAAAACGCCTATGCACGCACCAAAGTCAAAATAGTTAGCATCAAAAGGTGTTTTGTGTATGCTGCCACAAAATAATTCTCCTACATTCAGGTTGTTTTTTGCTGAATACTCTTTAAGTAGTTTAATAGTTTCGCTACTTATATCAACCCCGTGATAAATTGATGGCCATTCAGCATATCCGTTAAACATAAGGTTAAGACAACACCCAAGGTCTATAAAGTACATGTTTTGTACGGGAGACAAATACTCTTTAATTCTTTTATCTCCGCTGCTAGAATCCAAGCCTTCTGCTCCGGCTTTTTCAAACAAGTGATAATCGGGTTCATCTTTTAGATGATCCGGTAAATCTTTATATAAGTCGATTCCTTTTTTCCCTAGCTCTATAGCTTTGTCGTAAGAGCTTGCTACTACATTTAAATGATTTTTCATAGTTTCAACCCTCTCCTATGCGCCACCTCTATTTTATAAGAAGCTGTTTAAAATTATTTCTTGGGAAAAGTTAAAGAAGTGAAATAAAAAATCCGCCTAAAATTTAGACGGAGATCATCACCTGCACGCCTTTTTGCGTGCAAAGGCATTCCTATTAAAAGTCAACAAAACCAAGAAGCACTGCGTAGAAATTTTCAACTATAGTACCGCCCTCCAATCGTCGGTTACTCAACTTGGCGGTTATTCCATAAGAAGCGGCCACTTCATCAACTATCTGACGAAGGACATCATTATCATTACGACCATTTGTGTTTCCGTTTATATATTCAATCGCATATAAAACGCCCACTTCAACCGCTAACGTATCAACAGCTACCGGCCGGATAGAAATACGCCCAACAGCACCACGGGCATTGACTTCTTCTCGAATTCGGTAAACAAGGAAATTTTCATCACCTTCGTGTCCTTCCATAGAAATATTAAAAACATCAGGGAAAACATGAAAAGGAATGGGGCAACATTGTGACGGGGAAAAGCCTCCATATGATATAATTTGGGCAACTAAAGATGACTGTATAGCACAAGGAGTAGCAAAAAACGCTGTATTCTGGCCAAGCTCTTTAATCCAAAGAGGTGCATTTTCATAAGTGAAAGAACGCGCATCAAGTAATCCCACATTCATGGAATCAAGAGCTGTTATATCAACCCATTTTATTCCCAATTCGGCAGCCGTTTCCATCATCTGCTCACGACGGTAGGCAATGCCTCTCATATTCAAATGACGCGGAAACGAAATGTGCGCAAACGTATCCGCCCCCATCCTATAAGCTTGTTCTACTATGGGTCTGCCCATAGCATGATCATGTGTCAACATAACATCTGCATAGAAGAGATATTCAACCGGATACGGATACATAGAAGACATTACAGCAAAAAAAAGTATATCATCACCCAATATTTCACGAGTCGCTTGGATAGCCTCCATAGTAAATGGAAGAGTTGGTGCAAATATAATAGCTTGAGCACCGGCTTCTGCTAAAGCTAATGTATTTGCTATGATCTCCGTTACATTCCAATAGGCAAAAGAATGTGGGTTCTTGATAATGCGGTCAGATCCAAACTGCTCTTGCATTCTTGCAGCGGCCTGATATTCGTGCCCCCATCCCCACGCATGGTCAGTCATAATACCAATTTTCCAATCGTTGTTAACATCTGCCTCGTTAGACATTCCATTGCTTGTGTTAGCCCATACCGGTGTTATCGAAAACATAATTGTTATTATAACAACCGCTACAAGGCTCTTGGCTTGCAGTTTCCATAATCTTTTTTTATGCATAAGTGCCTCCCTCTTAGAAATTACGTTTACAGTCTAAATATAGCGTTTTAACAAGTAGAATGCAATAGACCTGCCACTAACAAAAATAAAGGAATATGTTAAATCACACTATGTTAGATTTCATGAAAATTTAAACCCAAAAACCGCTTGCTTTTTTTGCAAAATATTGTTATAATTTGCTTGTTGACTTTTATACCATAACAAAGGTCATCAGGTCGCTATAATAAGGTTGCCTTTAACAAGGTACACCGTACAGCTCTAACGCCCTGCTTCTATAGCAGGGCGTTATCTGTTTAAAAGGAAGGAGAAAATTACAATGCGTTACGGCATAGGACTAGACGTAGGAATAGCTTCTGTAGGTTTTGCAACAGTAAAATTAAATGAAGCTGACGACCCAATTAGGATTATAAAAATGGGTTCACGCATATTTGATAAAGCAGAACAGCCCAAAACCGGGGCATCTCTTGCAGCTCCTCGCAGAGAAGCACGAGGTATGCGCCGGAGATTAAGGCGAAAAGCTCATCGAAAGGAACGTATCCGTAAATTATTTGTAAAAAGCGGATTGGTTAGCGAAAATCAGATCAAATCCTTGTATGATGGAATTTTACCGGACATATACAAGCTTAGGGTAGATGCATTAGATAGAATTGTAAGCAATGAAGAGCTTGCGCGCATACTCATTCACCTATCCCAAAGAAGGGGCTTTAAATCTAACAGAAAAAGCGAAAAAGGCGGACAAGATGGAGAATTAAAAACTGCCACTAAAGCAAATAAAGAACTTATGGATAAAAATGATTACAGAACGGTTGCAGAAATGTTTCACAATAAAAGTGTAAAGCGTAATAAAGAAGGGGATTACAGTAATACAGTACTGCGGGATATGGTTTTGGATGAAGTTCATAAAATTTTTGCTGCACAACGCAATTTAGGCAATAAATTTTGTTCTGAGGATATAGAAGAAAAATATTGCCAAATTTTGTCCGGCCAACGCGCTTTTGATGAAGGCCCCGGTAAGCAATCAGACGGTACTGACAGCCCTTATAAAGTAGATTTTGAAAAATTAGTAGGGGAATGCACTCTTGAGAAAGGTGAAACACGTGCCCCAAAAGCCTCCTATACATTTGAACGGTTTAATCTATTGCAAAAAATAAACCATATGCGAGTAGAAGATGAAGGAGTTAAACGCCTCTTAACCCCGGCCGAGAGGCAAGAAGAACTTGATAACGCATATAAAAATAAAAAATCCAAGTATCTTTCAGCATATCATAAAATGAATAAAGCCTTGGGCAATATATCTATTGATATTTCTCAACGCAATGAAATAGCCGGAATTTTTTCACTTTACAAAAATGACGCCAAGTTAATAGAGGAATTAAAAAAGTCCGGCTTTGAAACGCTTGTGATAGATGCATTAATTGAAGGTGGCTTAGAATTTTCAACATTTGGAAACCTATCTATAAAAGCAATGGATAAAATAATTCCTTTCTTAGAAGAAGGATTGACATATGACAAAGCCTGTTTAGCAGCAGGGTATGATTTTAAAGGAGATGAAGATAAGGAACGAAAAGTAACCATTTCCCTTGAGGATTTAGCAAAAGAATCTGAAAAAGAAATTACAAGCCCGGTAGCTAGGCGGGCACTTTCCCAATGTGCAAAAGTTGTAAATGCCATTATAAGAGATATGAATAAAATTCCGCCCGTATATATTAATATTGAACTTACAAGAGAAATGGCTAAAAGTTATGAAGATCGCAAAAAAGCAGAAAAAGGGATGTTAAAGAACCGAGATAAAAATGAAAAAGCAATGGAACGGATTAGAAACGAACATGATGTATCCAACCCTAAAGGGCAGGATCTAGTTAAATTTAAACTTTGGCAAGACCAGGATGGCATATGCGCATATTCCGGGGAAGTTATGAAGATAGAAAAGCTATTTGGCCCAAGTTACGAAATAGACCATATTATCCCTTATAGTATTTCATATGACGATACTTATAAAAATAAAGTTCTTGTGTTGGCTAGGGAAAATCAGCAAAAAGGCGACCTCCTTCCAATGGAATATTTAACAGGTAAGCAAAAGGATGATTTTGTATTAAGGGTAAATAGCTCTAACCATCATTGGAAAAAGAAAAATGCCCTGCGTAAAGAAGCTTTAACTGAAAAAGACAAGGAAGGTTTTATACAAAGAAATTTAACAGACACCCAAACTATTACAACATTTATGTATAACTATCTACGTAATAACCTGGAATTTTCGCCTTTTTTAAGTAATCAAAAACGGCACGTTATGCCGGTAAACGGAGCGATTACAAGTCAGATACGGAAGCGTTTAGGCTTAAACAAAATCCGTGAAGATGGAGATTTACACCATGCTATAGATGCCTTGGTAGTGGCATGTGCAACGCAAGGTATGATTCAACAAATAACCAAGCAGTCGCAAAGAAAAGAATTACGATACAAGAATAAAAGCAACAAACCGGAAAAAGAAGAGAAATTTCCAAAGCCTTGGGAGTATTTTTCAGAGGAGTTACAGGCAAGACTATGTACAGATCCTTTAAATGCTATTAAAAATCTGCAACCACTACTGCTTACTTATCCTCCCGAAGAGTTAGATCCAAACAGTAAAAAAGCTATTAAGGAAATTTTTGTATCCCGTGCGCCTTCCAGAAAAGTGACAGGAGCTGCGCATAAAGAAACAATAAAAGGCATATCAGAAGATGGAAATCAAATAAAAAGAGTATCCCTTACTGCATTAAAATTAGGTAAGGATGGAGAAATTGAAAGCTACTACCGCCCGGAAGAGGACATGCTCCTTTATAATGCTTTAAAAGAACAATTAACTAAGTATGGCAAGGATGCCTTTGTTAAAGAATTTCGCCGACCTACGGATGGACGCTTGGTTAAAAAAGTGAGGATTTTAGAAAAAAGCAACCTTGATGTAAAAGTACATGGTGGTAAGGGCAGTGCAGATAATGACAGTATGGTTAGGGTTGATGTGTTTTATATTCCGGAAGATGGATATTATCTGGTTCCCATTTATATTGCAGATACTTTAAAAGCAGTACTGCCCAATAAGGCAATAGTAGCTAATAAGCCATTTGAAGAGTGGAAAGAGATGGATGATAATGATTTTATCTTCTCACTTTACTCCAACGACCTTATTTTTTTGAAGCATAAGAAATCCTTGGATTTTAAAGTTGTTCATAAAAATAGTAGCTTGCCTGAAATTTGTTCCGTGCAAGAAACTTATGCATACTATAAGGGCACAACCAGCTCAACGGGATCCATTAAAATTATCAAGCATGATAACAGCTATATTATAGAAAGCACAGGCGCAAAAACCTTATTGGAGTTAAAAAAATGTCAAGTAGATGTACTGGGTAATATATCACAATCCGGCAAAGAAGAACGTAAAGGTTTTTTTGAGAATAAAAGAGAGGGGAGCCATGGCATATCGTAGTATTGTAATAGGTAGTGATGTTAAATTATCTCTTAAAAACAGGCAATTATGCATAAAAAATGATACTATAAATGACACTGTGCCAATTGAGGACATAGATACTATCCTAATAGAAAGCCCGCAAAGCTCTTTAAGCACAGCCTTAATAGGAGCATTAGCAAAGAGTAGTGTTGCCTTATTTATATGTGATGAATTTCATATGCCTTGTGCCGTTTTGTTGCCTTATTTGCAACATTCTCGGCAGCATGAAATTACCAAAAGGCAACTTGATTTAAGCATCCCGGCTAAAAAACGTCTTTGGCAACAAATTGTTATATCCAAGATAAGCAATCAAGCTAAATGCCTATCGTTACAAGGATACGAAGAAGATGCTTTAGAGCTGGAACGTATATCTAAATCTGTAAAATCCGGAGATAGCGGGTATACAGAGGGGCACGCTGCGGCAAAGTATTTTTCTGCTTTATTTGGTGATGGCGTTACAAGAGGTGATGATTTAGATTGTAGAAATGGATGGCTTAATTACGGATATGCAATTGTACGTGGTTGTGTGGCTCGTACTTTGTCTGTATATGGATTAATGCCTTTATTTGGAATACAACATCATTCACAGTTAAACCAATTTAACCTAGCGGATGATTTTATAGAACCTTTCCGTCCTATTGTAGATTTATTTGCAGCAGAAAATGCCACAAGTGATACAAAGCTTACTCCGGAGATAAAAAGAAGCCTTGTTAACTTAATAAATTATAACATCTTGGTAGATGGCAAAAAATATAGCCTTTCATACGCAATTGAACTTGCAGTAAAAAGCTTCTCATCTGTATTGATGGAAAAACGTAAGGATTTACTTCTCCCGGAGCTTATGTTTTTAGAACTTCATAAATATGAATAAATTTATGAGACTAATTGTATTTTTCGATCTTCCTGTAACAACAGCATCTCAAAGGAAGGCTGCAACTAAATTTCGCAATTTTTTGCTAAATGATGGATATCACATGATACAGTTTTCTATTTATGCAAGGGTATGCAATGGTACAGATGCTGTGGCAAAGCATAGAAAAAGGTTGTATAGCTCCATACCTAATAATGGTTCAATAAGGTTACTTGTAATTACCGAAAAGCAGTATCAAGGGATTGAAATTTTAGTAGGCAAGCTAAAAAGCGAAGAAAAAACATTTGAAACAGAGCAATTGACCCTATATTGAGGCAAAATAATAACCCCCTAAAATGCTGTTATGTGTTGAAACAACAGGTTTTTTAGGGGGTGTATTATACCATAACAAAAATCATCAGGGAGCTATAACGCGCATTACCTGCACGGTGTAGAACTTCCAATTATACCATAACAAAAATCATCAGGGAGCTATAACGCGTAATCGTGATGTTATCATAGATCACTTATTATACCATAACAAAAATCATCAGGGAGCTATAACTCCCGAATAGGTGCGGCCTACGTCCCATTGGATTATACCATAACAAAAATCATCAGGGAGCTATAACTATTAGCGCGTCTGCTCCTTCGTCGCAAGCATTATACCATAACAAAAATCATCAGGGAGCTATAACAGCTTTCGCCTTCGCCCAGTTCGGAATTCCATTATACCATAACAAAAATCATCAGGGAGCTATAACGCAAATGATAAAACATGATTTATTATAAGTATTATACCATAACAAAAATCATCAGGGAGCTATAACTAATAAACCGTCAACAATCTAACTCTATTTATTATACCATAACAAAAATCATCAGGGAGCTATAACCCCGATGACGAATGTGAGTCCAACCAGATAATTATACCATAACAAAAATCATCAGGGAGCTATAACCTTTTGGTTATGCCTTCACGACTTTTTTCTAATTATACCATAACAAAAATCATCAGGGAGCTATAACCCCGTATCTGGCCACGTCCACCCCGAAAGTATTATACCATAACAAAAATCATCAGGGAGCTATAACAGACATTTCATATTGAAAATATTCGTGCCAATTATACCATAACAAAAATCATCAGGGAGCTATAACGCCATCTAAAATGTCAGTATCAACGACAGCATTATACCATAACAAAAATCATCAGGGAGCTATAACCTGCCGATTTGCTCTTGCCTCAGAGACGCGATTATACCATAACAAAAATCATCAGGGAGCTATAACATTCCCATACATTTCCTAATGGGAATATGAATTATACCATAACAAAAATCATCAGGGAGCTATAACACAGACTATGGCACTGTGAATCCGTTTTCTATTATACCATAACAAAAATCATCAGGGAGCTATAACATTCCCATACATTTCCTAATGGGAATATGAATTATACCATAACAAAAATCATCAGGGAGCTATAACAGTGTACCATATGGTACGGTTTGGTATTATATTATACCATAACAAAAATCATCAGGGAGCTATAACGCTGCGGATCTCATAACGATCACGGTGAGAATTATACCATAACAAAAATCATCAGGGAGCTATAACCAACAGGGCACTTTGAAGAATCCTCACGTCATTATACCATAACAAAAATCATCAGGGAGCTATAACATTGTTAGTTTTCATAAATATCATTGTATTATTATACCATAACAAAAATCATCAGGGAGCTATAACTTGTTGACCGGTCATTATCGTGCCGTTGTCAAAACTTCATAAAACTCTATAAGAGCCTTACAAAAGTCTATTCCTCATTCACCGTGTCCGATTTTGCCAAAGTAGCGGCTACTTTCGTTTGATATAACACTCCAGAGGCTTAAATTCCCGCACAACGAGCGGTATTTTATATGAACTTCATTTTACGCAGTGTAACGAGATAGATTTATACTTGCCTGATAATCCCTGTCAATCTCATTATTGCAACTTGGGCATTTGAAAATCCTGTCT
>Ga0123355_10015692_pt1 | contig 11908 bp, 8 predicted proteins | sample TergutEmb28metaG_3_FD_89872 | JGI IMG/M metagenome (GOLD analysis project Ga0123355, IMG submission 89872) | Embiratermes neotenicus P1 segment gut microbial communities from Petit-Saut dam, French Guiana - Emb289 P1 | ecosystem: Host-associated > Arthropoda: Insects > Digestive system > Gut ... | reverse complement strand
GGCTACCATGGTACTACACTCTATAGGCTACCATGGTACTACACTCTATAGGCTACCATGGTACTACACTCTATAGGCTACCATGGTACTACACTTTATAGGCTACCATGGTACTACACTCTATAGACTACCATGGTACTACACTCTATAGGCTACCATGGTACTACACTCTGTAGGCTACCATGGTACTACACTCTATAGGCTACCATGGTACTACACTCTATAAGCTACCATGGTACTACACTTTATAGGCTACCATGGTACTACACTCTATAAGCTACCATGGTACTACACTCTATAGGCTACCATGGTACTACACTTTATAGGCTACCATGGTACTACACTCTATAGACTACCATGGTACTACACTCTGTAGGCTACCATGGTACTACACTCTATAGACTACCATGGTACTACACTTTATAGGCTACCATGGTACTACACTCTATAGACTACCATGGTACTACACTTTATAGGCTACCATGGTACTACACTCTATAGACTACCATGGTACTACACTCTATAGACTACTATGGTACTACACTCCTCTCAGTCACGTTCTTTGATTTTAAGGTTCTAGTTTCGTTTCGTCACAAATTACTGAACAGGCGTTAAGAAATATTCACTTGCATGTTGCAGTGAGTGTCAGAATGCAAGCAGATACACCTCCCTCACTGTGGTGTGGTTCAACAGGAATTGGCGTGGCCTCACATACTAGCCAAGCTGAGTGCTCTACCCTTTCCACGCAATCACATTTCGCCCTTTACGTAGGGCCATTCGCTCTCTTGCGATCCACTTTCAGAAGACAGCCTTCGTGGTCGCGGTGTGAACCCTCAAGTGCACTGAAAGTTAAGTGTGTCATGATGCCTAGATCTTCTGTCGACTTTCTTCCTTCTGCCGTGACAAGGAGCTGAGTCCATGAGCTGCAGAATTCAGGGGAATTGAGAAAGGGCTTAGGATTTGCAGATGGCTCACTGCGGCAACATTCTGCATTATTTAGCGAGCAAAGGAACAGTTCCAAGACGTTCAATCAAGTGGTGTACCTAAAAGAGTTTATGTAGAAAATACGGAATATTTGAGTTACATGTCTACTAAAAAATCGTCAGTCACCTTGTATAAATACATTGGCACCTATAAACACTTTTCTTTGGTGTGCAGAGGGCGACTGAATGAAGCGTGCTCGATCATTTATCGCCGATTCATACAATTATTCGTGAACTTTTGAAATAATAAATTATGTGCTTTGCCTTTTGTATTATTGTACCTAACGTGCATGATGCAGAAATCCAATTTATCACATCAACTTTACAAGCACTAAAATGTGAACACAGTAGATACACAAGTGTCTATTATATACATTGAATTTATGCTTTATCATGGAAAGATACCTCCAGGGATTCTTTGAGTAAAGAATTACACCTCGAAGTGACTCTGACCTACACAGGCTCCTCAATTTGCACGTGCCAAGTCGCACGTTCATTGTCCATTGCTTGCGCTGTGCCCAAGAGCAGCCCAAGTTCCAGACTTTGTCAAATGTTTTGTAACATCTTAAGTTATTACGACTAATTCTTATCAGCACCTCGCCCAAACACCAAGTTGGACAAACACCCGTTGTCGACTGTCCGCTAATATTTATTTAATATATATGCATCTCCCTTCCATATTAGAGGCCACTCCTTCATCTACAGAATATTTAGTTTTCGATTTTGCTGTCCCAAAATATGAAGATTAAAATATACTTAACTATAATTTTGCCTGTTGTGTTGTATGGGTGGGAAACTCCGTCTCTCAGATTGAGGGAGGAATATAGGCTGGGAGTGTTTGAGAATATAGTGCTGAGGAAGACATTTGGGGCTAAGGAAGAAGAGGTAAGAGGGGAGTGGATAAGACTATATAACGGAGAGCACTATGATCTGTATTCCTCACCAAATATTATTCACGTGATCTAATCAAGAAGAATGTGGTGTGTGGGGCATGTGACGAATAGAAGACATCAGACGTGCATACAAAGTTTTGGTGAGGAAAACGAAGGGAAAGAGAATACTTGGAAACCTCAGACATAGATGGTAGGACAATATCAAAATGGATCTTAAAGAATTTGACTGGTAGGGGGCACGGACTGTATTGGTGTGGCTCAGAACAGGTACAGATAGTGGACTGCTGTGAGTGTGATAATGAACCTTCGTGTTCCATAAAACGCGGGGAATTTTTGATTAGCTGAGGATCTGTTACACAAATATTAAAAATCATACTTACTAACGTCTGGTGATGGGTAAAGTGTAAATCAGAAACCAAACCTTCTAACACGTCTAAATAAAAAAGAAAAGGTTAAAATCGACAGTCCCGCCTCATGCGGAGGCCAAAGAAGGTAGATCAATGTTAGTGTTTCTTGGCATGCGTTTGAGACAGAACTGTCAATTCTTTAGTTTAAATTTTTTAAATTAAAAACTATATTTGAGAAGGAATTAATAAAAATATGACAACCTTCCATCATTGCCGATCCATTAGCTTTCTAAAAAGTCTATCTTGAACAGATCCTTTTGGTAATTCAGTGGATCATGATGGTGCAAAAATCTTTACCGTGTTAATAAACGATATTAATACTCTTGACAACTGTGACTTGCCTTATGACAAGTAACGCCTTTGTAATTTGCTAGATGGGTACCAACATATTGAAGGAACGAGCCATGAGCATTAAGTTCCTTCGAAATGTTAGTATTAACCAAAATACACGGCGTCGTACACGGGAATTTTGTAATTTTTTACATTAACCGTCGTGAGGATCTAAATGTCAAGGATATTAAACTCGAGAGTGTTCTGGCCATTGTCCATTGTCTATGTTTATCCAAAAAGTTTCGGTCACTGAATAGTTTTCTCTCTTCAGGAGGAAATAGGAAACGACGATCATACTCTCAAATATTACATCTGTCGCTTGACCTGTAAGAATGTTTCTAATTGATCAAACATATTACGACATCGAACCCTTCTTCCCCTGCAGACGTAGACAAATCCCATGTCCGAAGTATTTTGCTTCTAATACACGCAGACTATTCACAATATCCACAATATCAATAAAATTTATTACATTATTTTATCGTTAGAACCCTGCAAGGCGTTCTACCATGTGTTCTGGCTCATGTTGTGTGCAAAAGCCCGTGTTTGGAACTCAAAAGTAATTCTCAGGTTTAACGTAACTTTCCTCATTCCCTGCAGTCATATTTGGGGGCAATTTCGCCACCTCCCTCCGCCCCCCATTTCGGCCAATACTGTTCCCAGCTGATCTTAAAAAATCATTCAGAAGTTTATCACTCATTCCTATATACACACCTCAAGCGGTAAGATCTCTTGACATAGAAAACACAAATTCAAAAGCAGCATAGATTTGTTCAATATTCTTTATGCCAGTAAATATTCTTACTGTTGTCCGCCTTACGACAGGTGCATAGTGTCTTCCAAAGTTCTGCGCTTCATTCATTCATTCATTCATTCATTCATTCAGTATTCCAGAAATCCAAAAAAGTGGTTATAGAACATGTCATTAAAGTAAGAACAGACATAGTAAAACAAGTCATGACAATAAAATCAAAATAATAATTTTATAAATACAATACAGAAATAAGATGTCAAGTTTATGCAAGGAAATGAGGTCAGATCATAGTACACAATCAATGAATACTTTTGCAATTTACCATAAGACAAAACCTCAAACTAATGCCAATATAATTGGCAATTTTTGTGATGCAGTAAAAAATTCGTGATTGATTAAAACATTCGTCCAACGTATAAAATGAATAAGGGCACAAAAATTGTTTTAGAGCAATTTTAAACTCTTTTACATTATCAGCAACATTCGTAATCTTCATGGGTAAATTTACTAAAGATATTTGTCCCTGAGTCCATGATAAGCGGGTCTCTCTCACCACAGCATGGCTCGTCCTCAGGTTGCGAATGGAGAAACGGCCTCCAATATGGACAGTAGCTGCGAATATATTGAATAAGGAGTCGCGGACAACCGACAAGGTGTGGTCCTCCAGCTTGGTGGTTGGGCGAGGTGCTAACAACTCCTCACCGTCAAAACGTATCATCTTAAGAATCATTCAAAGAATTGGCGAGCACTTGTGAATGCGGTAATGAACCTTCGTGTTCCATAAATTTCGGAGAATTTCTTGACTAGCTGAGAACCGGTCAGCTTCTCAAGAAGGAATCTGCTCCATTGAGTAACAAGTAAGTAATCCTGAGTATTAAGCCTCCTTTTGATAAACAGGTAAGTTTGTTTGGGGCAGGTATAAATTATTTCTTTGTGTAGCGTCTACATTGTGATTCTCTATGTTTGTGTAGCGTCTACATTGTGATTCTGTATGTTTGTGTAGCGTCTACATTGTGGTTATCTATGTTTGTGTAGCGTCTACATTGTGATTCTGTATGTTTGTGTAGCATCTACATTGTGATTCTGTATGTTTGTGTAGCATCTACATTGTGATTCTGTATGTTTGTGTAGCGTCTACATTGTGATTATCTATGTTTGTCGAGAAAAGGTTTTTGTTTTGAATTACAAACATTTGTAAAGGTAACAGAAATTGTGACGTTAAAGGCAAAACGTTTAATTTCCTAAATAAGTTTTTACTTAAAACTATTCGCACATTCGTCCATAATTTTAATTCCCTTATTTTTTGCATGTTAAAAATTTTGAAAATATGCGACGAGTTTCCCCAGAACATAATTCCATAACTCACGGTCGAGTGAAGAAAAGCACGAAAAATTATTTTTTATGCTGAGGCAAACATGTTTGTTTTAATAATTCTAATTATATAATAAGCTGGTCTCCATTTTTTATGAGTAAATCAATCAAATGGCGATTCAGTGCGTCGTATTTCAATTTCCAGCACCCTCTTGTTTCCTTAAGGTCATCAAGTAGCTGTTTACGTCTTCTTTCTCGTATTCCTGTTGATCATAACTTTCCCTTCTATCTTCCCTTCAATAACGTGTTTTAGAAGGCAGTTGCTATGCAAGCTGCGAACAATACAGTTAGCCTTCGCATTTTTTATTGTCTATAGGGGAAAGCAATGGCAAACTACCCCCAAGAACTTGCCCAGGATGCAGTGTGCCAGAGCCATCCCGGTCACATGACTGAGCTCTGGTTCCTGCCAAGCCCGGCCTTCAAGGCTGAATATTAATGAATGAATAGGATATTATATTTTCCTCCTTGGCTCTATGTAATACTTCTTCATTTCTCACACGATCGGCCCAGCTGATCCTTCCCATTCTTCTCCAGCACGTGCACTAAAATTACTCTTCTTATTCACCAACTTTCTTATTGACATTTGTTTACTTAGCTGACGATATTTTGATTTATCTGTTATGTATAATCAAATTATCATGATTTATTCGACAAGACATAGCAGTAAAGTGTGACACACTGTTGTCCTCTGCCAGGTTGCAAGCTGAAAGGTACATTTAGGATGGGAAGTTAACACTTCGTTATATTGTATAATATATAGATAAAACACAAAGACAAAGATAAATTATACTTTAAAATACCGGGTATTTCAATATAACATCAAAGTTACAAAACCTCTGTACCAAAAGAAAGCAGAACATTTGGCAAATTTCATGTTTTTTAATTGCATCATTTGCCTTTTCTACAAGGTGGTTCAAATATGACCGGGACTAATTTGTGTGTAAACAAGCCGGTCATATTTGAACCACCTTGTACATGACAATGGAAACGCACCATGGCAACACAAAGACATTTATCCATTAACGTAACTGACAAGGAATGAGATGTCATGGTATACGGAACGTAGCATTCCCAAACTGTACTAACAAATGTATTCTGACAGATGTCTCTGTCGTCATCAACCTACAGACAACAAAGAGTTTTCATAACATCACATTGTCACGCCTCTTTGTTGGGTCAGAAAAGTCAAAGCTGTCTGAGGTATGATATCGTCTGACACATACAAAAGAAAAGGAGAACATTTTAGCGGGTTCTACGCTGTCTTAAACAAAACTTGATAAAAAAAATAGCACGCGAAAGATAGTATGTACTGTATGTAATTTTGTGTTGCGAAGGAATTTGGAAGAAAATTAACGTAATTAATGATGAAAGATTAAAAATCATTGACAGTAAATTTTTTGAATACGACGCTTTGTAGTGTGGCTCGAATGTGCAAGAGTTTATTTATGTAATCTGAAGATGGAAACAATATGCATATCTTAAACTTCCGTTAATACCGCCACACTATACGTCCTCATTTGCCCGTTGGCAGTTACCTACTCGCTTGGCTGCAGTCAGACTTGTGGCCAGCTGAGGAATCTCCTCTCTAAACTTTCTATCACTTTCGTTTTTTATAGAAAATTATACATTCACGGCATCATTTGGTAGTTGCAATCATACCGTCCCACTCTGAAATATTTTTTTTTCCGCATCTTGTAAAAACGGCACGATTTTAGGAAAGAAATTATGGAATATGAAATGTGTGTTAAGATTTTCTCTACGAATTTGTCTGAAAAATTTCTCACTCTAAGAAGAATTCAGCGAGATATTGTCATAATGTAGATACGTTTCTTCCTGCAAAGTATCCGCGGTTCTTGTCAGATTTGAATGAAACTTGGAGTTTCTCGACAGATTTTCGAAAAATCCCCAAATATATAGTTTTATAAAAATCCGAGGAAGGTGAATGGAGTTGTTCCAAGAGGGCGGACAGACGGACGGACAGAGAGACAGATATGATGAAATTAATAGTTGCTTTTGGCAATTTCGCGAACGCGGCTAGTAAAATCATCCCTTACACTGCAGTCTGAAAAGAACTAATTCACTGATGCTGAGAGCATTTTTGCACCCGTGAGGATCACTTTGTAAAAAATGTTTGGGAAGATTTTTTTTTGTTTGCTTGGATCTGGGAAAAGCAGGCTAAAGAAACTTCAGAGGTATGATAGAAAGCCTGGGGACGGCAAATAACGAACATTCGTACAGTTTTCAAATGATGGAACCATTTTGAAGAAGCGAATGAAAGGGTGGTAGCTGACAGCTGAAGAGGAAAATTCAGTATTGTTCTCACATCTGAGAAACTAAGTGCAGTTCCAGGACGGAAGGTTGACGCTGTCAGAACTGTCTGCCTGCAACTATGGCACTGGAAAAGGGTTCAAAACGGTGTGACAGCGAAAATAGGCAAGTGTGAGTGTATGCAAAGTTGCTGCATATAATGTCAGCGATCACCAGAAACGAAAGCACATGAAATCCTCAGCGAAATGTGACATGTTCAGCAAAACCTTATGTCTTCTCGGTAATAATCATTCTTGATTATACTTGCGTCACCTATTACGACCCAAAATTTAAAAAGGTGTCGATGATTGAAAGTACAAAATCTTGAATTCACAAAAGGAATTTTGAAAAATATTTTAATTCAGTCACTAGTTTGTGTTACGACAGGTCCATAGGCCCTTCCAAAGCGATTTCTTCACACAGTGCTATCTAGTTCTACGTATTTCAATTTCCATTATCCCCTTTTTCCTTAAAGACCTCCAGTAGGTTCTTATGTCTTCTTCCTCATCTTCCCGTTCCTTCTATCTTCATTCAATAACGTGCTTTAGAAGGCAGTTCCTACGCAAAGTTTCTTCATAAGGGAAATTAATACTGATAATAAAATTTGAACTCAAAAGCATTATTCTTAGCACTGGGGGCCTCAGAGGTCCACTGTGAATTACAGTATGGCCAACTACGCAAAAAAAAAAAATTGTGGAGAAGCAATTCGGAGAAAAGAGACCCGAATTAGGGCCGATTCCGCGTTTTTGCTTCAATGGGTGGCCTGTTATCACAAGCATGGCAACGATAGTGTTAGCAGGCTTCGGCGGAACACATGTGGCTACCGACCTGACAACACAGAGCTAGTCTTCTGCGATTTAGGGGTGTTTCCAAAGATTCAACACGATCTACTGGGTAGAATGATGGTAGAGAGAACTGCACCCGTCTAGGTTATTACGCAGCGAGTTGTGGTAATTTCTTACTGACGTTTCGGGACCGATAGTTTGCCCCGAAACGTCATTAAGAAATTGCCACTACTCGCAGCGTCATAACCCAGAAGAGCGCAGTTCTCAACTACTTCGCGGCGAAAACCCCAATTCACGCAAAGGATGATAGTAGGTAAGTTCCAACAAAGAAGAGTTGCAAGCCACTGCTGCCAACCTAATCAAGACGACAGAAAACGTCCAAATGCTAGCGTCTGAGAATATCGTAACAACACCAATATTGGTATCATGTCAATTCGTTTAAATAAATTAACTTTGCTTCCGTCACTATTAACAGACAATAACAGAAGAAAGCAGGCAGTGGCGAAGAGAAGCAGAACTTTGTGTGAAACTATTTAAAATCTTGGGCGCATTTGAATATCCTTGCCATTCTCTTTGGACAACCCTGGGGCCCCAGGCGTATGTGGGTTACGTGTTTGGAACCGCTAATTTAAATGAACTCCGCCGTTCGAATGTTCAAGTAAGAAACGCCTGCAGAAATGGGAATAGGCTACGTGTCGCAAAAAGGTGTCTGTGAATTTGCCGCAGTAGCATGGCGTTCGCTACCTTTACGGTAAAAGCAAGCGGTATGTCGGTGCTTGCAAATCAAAGCCACTTTCAGAGATTTTGCTCTACAGTCGGGGAACCAGTTCTTTCACGATACAGGCAGGTCTATTTTTACGCCAGTCCTTTTTGTGCGATAAAATTCGGTTTAACGCGATGTGGCATAGACGATTCCTCGTGGAACTTTTTTTTGTGTTGGAGGCTAGCAGAAAGTGACGTCACTGTTACGCCATCAGTGGCGCGTAGGGATTGATTACGTTAATGATACGATCACGCGGCTGATGTATTTCCGCCTTCATCAGCATTGTCGTTTGTTACGAAAACGAGCGAGAGACGTAAATCTGCATCGCCTAGTGCAATCCAAGTGAAAAATCCACGAAAGAGGATCAGGATTGAAGATAAATTAGACGTAATACGCCGACTTGAAAAGGGTGAACGAACTGTTGACATATGGCTTAATGTTAGATTCGTTCATAGCAGCATAAGCACAATTCGTGACAATGTTGCTAGAGTTAGAAAAAGTGCTAAGTCAAGAACTAAAGTGTTTGTGTAGCAAGACTACCATCGTCATATCGGAACGAACCGTACCAAAAACCATGGATGTCAGTCTCTTACATATTTATTGCATTAGAAACAAACAAATAAATATTTTATAGAAATGTATGTACACTGTATACACAGTACATACGTGGGTGAGTCAAATGAAAACTTTAAAACGTCTTGCCTCGTAATTGTAATTTGTTGAACACAAAAGGTACACAATGACTTCACTTTTCTAGGCAGTATCATACTGCCACCTGTCGGCCATTCTTCAAAGCATGAGTATCATCGTTGAAACTTACAGTCGAGGTGTGGTTCGAATTTTTATCGCAATTTTAAAGTTTTCAGTTGACTCTCCCTCGTATATATTCTACAGGTCCGTACGTCCACTAGTGGTATAGTCATACACGCAACATGATGAGGTTGTCAATCCCCTAACCACAGAAACTATAATGTTTTAAATGGAAATTTTCTGTTAAATTTGCGCGGTCCTATTAAGGAACGTAATCCTGGAGGAAAGCGAGACCTGCCTGTACTGATTAAGCGTTGCTAGGTTCCGCAGTAGCTGAGCTAACTTTCAATAAACGTAAACATAAACGTAAAATAAATGAAGAATAAGAGACCAACTTGATGCCACTTGCTATTTTATTTCACTTCTTCTATGCTCAACATGTTTCGGACATTAATACATCCATCATCAGGAGCCTGCGACTTTTGTATTGTATCACCACATTGGTCGTGTGTTCTTGTTTCGATATGTGTTGGAGTTTCGGTGTGGCTGGGTGGGGGTGGTATCCGTGTGGCAGGCTGAAGCTGTGCTTCAGCCTGCCACACGGATACCACCCCAACCAGCCACACCGAAACGTTGTGTGAAAACAAACCGAAGGGGTCTCGGCCACGCACTGGCCGATCTGAAGACAAAATTGCGCGAGTGGAACAAATTGTTATGGAAGACGGCCGCTTGACTGTGAAACAGATAGCTGCCAATGCCGGCATATCCGTTGGATCTGTGGACACCATCTTGCATGACGACTTGAAAATGCGAAAAGTTTCTGCGAGATGGGTTCCGCGAATGCTGACCGATGAAAACGAGGCTTCACGCGTCGCAATGTGTCATGCAATGTTATCACGTGACAAGGGTATGAATAGTGCTTCTTTTCAGCAGTTATCACAGTGGATGAGACATGGATGTCAATGTTCAATCCTGAAACCAAACGGCAATCGGCTCAATGGAAGCACACTGACTCACCGCCACCGAAGAAATTTCGAGTTACTGCCAGTGCTGAGAAAAAGATGGTAGCCATGTTTTGGGACAGCGAAGACGTGATACTTACTCATTGCGTTCCCAAGAGTACAACAGTGACGGATGAGACTTATGAAGAAGTGTTTCGAAGTTTCTTCCAGCATTGCGTGAAAAACGGCCCACAAAGCCTGCAGCTGTGTTCTTTCATCACGACAACGCTCCTCCTCATCGGACGGCTCGTGTTCACCAGTTTTTCGACGACAACAACTTTTAAGGTGTCCCTCACGCTCCGTACTCACCTGACGTCACACCAAGCGATTTTTCGGTGTTTTCAAATCGTGCCACTCTTGATTTTCCAGTGGTCACAACGAACCCCTAAAGAAGCGTTTGCTGTGGCCATGCAGTCGTGGCATCAGCACTGTGAAAAATGTGTACGTCTACAGGGTGATTGCGTTGAGAAATGACTGCATTTTCAGATTCCTATGATGAGTAATTTTTAAAATAAATTAGGAGACCTTAGAACTTGAATGCACCACGTATTTTATACATTATGTGGGCAAAATTCAGCGCTCTAAGCACGAAGGGAGATAACACAAAGTAGGCAATGTATGTATAAGGTAATATTGGGCGCGTTCGCTTAACCTTTATTGCCTTGCAAAAACAATAAGCGTTACATATTCTGATTGTGTCTGTAATCGTGCCTTAATTACCCAAAATGCAAAGCGCATTCACCCTATTTTATTAATATTTCTGACCTATATTTCTGTACAATAATCTCCCACATTATCTCATAAAAGGTTCGATTTTCGAAAAAAAAGTTACTAAACCTAAAATATGGGTTTGGATTTCTGTACTTTTGTCTAAAACAATTTCTCATGCAAAGAATAATTCAGCAAGATATTGTTATAAATGTACATAAGTCTTCGTGTAAAGTACCCTTCGGTTTTGCCATAGTTTAATAAAACTTGAATTTTCTCGACGGACTTTGAAACAATACTGAAATTTCAAATTTCATGAAAATCCGTCCAGTTGGAGCCGAGTTGTTCCGTGCAGGCGGACGGTCAGACAGACTTGACGAATCTAAGAGTCGTTTATAACAACTTGCGAAAGCACCTAATAAAAGGATTTATGTACAGCTATGTTAGAAACGAACTTCTGTTTTCCAATTAATCATGCTATGAATGCAATAAACATAATCTTACAAAGAAACCGACAACCTCTTCAGTTAGACCTACTCCGATCAGAGTGAATCTTATGTTTATTTATAGTTGAAGAATAAAAGACCAACTTGATGTCACTTGCTATTTTATTTCACTTCCTATGTGTTCAACATGTTTCGGACATTAATATATCCATCATCAGGAGCTTGTGACTGTTGAATTACCACATTGGCTGAAGCCTGCAATACGGATACCACTCCAACCCAACCATACCGAAACTCCAACACACATCGAACCAAGAACAATACGACCAATGTGGTAATTCAACAGAATAGTCGCAAGCTCCTGATTATGGATATATTAATGTCCGAAACATGTTGAGCACATAAGAAGT
>Ga0123355_10015690_pt1 | contig 11910 bp, 10 predicted proteins | sample TergutEmb28metaG_3_FD_89872 | JGI IMG/M metagenome (GOLD analysis project Ga0123355, IMG submission 89872) | Embiratermes neotenicus P1 segment gut microbial communities from Petit-Saut dam, French Guiana - Emb289 P1 | ecosystem: Host-associated > Arthropoda: Insects > Digestive system > Gut ... | reverse complement strand
GTAGCTGTAGAGCACGTTCGAAACGTGATGGCACACGCGCAGAAACCGGATTTGATCTTTCAGCGAAACGGACGAGTCCATTTGAATCGGCGGGGGTGTCAGTTCAGTCGACTGCTGGCACTCGAGGAGTGCGGATCAGCGGACAGCAATTGTATAGACCATGCTCCGTCGTCCAGTGCGAAGCTGCTGGCTACCCACTCCATTCGCATCTTTCCCCTTCACTTCCCCTCCCGTGCGTCACCGTGTGCCATCAGGTTCCGAACGCACTTTACCTCTCCTCCAGAGTAGACAGAATTCTTTTAAAAAATTAAAAGAATCTGAAAATGCATTATACCTTACCCTGAACTTCTTTTTCAGCATCCAAGCATTGAAATGGGTTGTGTAAATTGGAAGTCTCCATGTTGAAGACAGGCCCACTGTATGGTCAGCATGACAATGAGAAAGGAAATGAACATACTGAAAAATTAGACAAAATGACTATGTTGTTATCAGCTGTCAAAATAACATGTACTTTGTCTACAGATCATATACAATACAATTCTGGCATTTTCTGTGTGTAGAGCAACAAATGGGACTTCCCCAACCAGCACAGGAAAAGTGTAATGGGACATTGAAAACCTAGATTTCCATCCATATTCCACTCTGTACTCTGCTGTCCTAATTTTCCTTCTTCTGATTGGGTCATCCAGAGCATCAGATTTAGTCCATCCCTGCCTGTATATTTCTCTACATGCACTTTACCCTTCACTGAAGATGGAGGCTGTATGTTCCCCTAAAACAAAGCAAATTTCTACCAGGCTTCATGGCATCACATCCTATAAGACAGTAATCTTCAGAGTTGCCACCTGAAAACCCCAAAATTCAGCACAGGTAAACTTCCAGTGTTTTAAATATTTAATAAATATTTATTATGAAGCAATATATGCACAAATAAGTGGCATAAATTTATACTAAAATACTCCAACATGTTTCGGCATTAATACACCATCTTCAGGGAGTTTACAAGTGTTAGTTGAAGACATGAATCATTAAATGACAAAATACAATGTAGTAATACCACATTTACCAAGATTTTATCAGTACTGTTCTCCAGAAGATGAAAATAAAACAAGTGTCAATATATAAAACTTGAGGCATATTTAATAAAAGCCATATGACTATGCACATGACCAGCTTACAAATTCTACATAAATATTATGAATAATATCAATTGGTTTTCATATCATTTTATTCAAACAAATACGCTAGCTTTTAACAGTATTTTAATATCTATAGTATTTAAAGTGGTGATGGATATAACTCAAAAGCTATCGTTTCACATGGAACTAATTTGCTACTACAGTATAAAGAGAAATACTTCAATATGCACTGAATTGTGTCCGATATTTTACCTTCTCAGAATGACTGAATTTATTCATTATATCCAAATAGATCCATACAGGTTCAATACAACCACTAGATATAGAACATGTCAAATAAATATAAATTTACTGTATCACATCATGCTAGCATGTAGAAAATAAAAATAATTACAAATAAATACGCTTCATATAATGTGTATACAATTTCTTACACAAAATTTTATGATATAAGCAAAATTTTACAACCAATATTTACATATGATTTAATAAACATTAAAACAATGTAATATAACTTTAATTTCTAAATACCAACAGACCATGAGAATAAATGTAGTCAGATATGTATATTTGTATATGAAATAGTGTAGAATTTCTCCACAGTATAAAATGAACGTGTATAAAGGAATTTCCTTAAAACTTGCTTAAATTTATTTGGATTTCCTGCACTCTTTTTTATTTCTAGGCGTAGCATGTTAAAAGTTTTATTTATACCTGAGCAGGGAATTCCCTGTTGATAGATAGTTTTAATTTGGCCAGTGGTGGAAGCAGACTGTTACATTGTCTAATATGATTTTCAGAATCTGTCATGAAAAGATCCACATTATTTACCACAAATAAATGAAGAGAAAATATATACTGTGCTTTAGGGGTAGAATTTCTAAGTTTTTGAATAAGCTCCATCAATAGTCCCTACGCCTACATACCATAATTCTAATTGTTCTCTTTTGTATCTTGAACATTTTTTGACTATAGGATGACTATGGGAAGAGCTCCCCGAAAATATGTCATAAGTCATAATTGAGTGGAAAAGAGATTAATGAACCCTTATCAATGTTGAATGAGACATATGTCTTGATGCATCTAAGTATGCATAATGCAGTGCTTAATTTATTTATAAGTAAATCAGTATGGTTTCTCCAAGATAATATATGGCCAACCATTAAACCAAGAAACTTTGTATAAGAAACATAATATATCATAATTTACGCAAATTAAAGGTTTCTCTATAGCACAGAAAATACACCAAACTGTTAATGTGGTGTTCATGGCATTTAAGATTACATTTGTTAATTTTTAAGCGACATTTTTTGTTGTCTGGTTTGTTCTAAAACCATACTTAAATATTACATTTAGATAAATGGTCCATAAGTCTACTTTGCATTATTTTTTAAAAAATTTTTGAAAATGACGTTAGTTGTGATACCAATCTATAGTTAGATACATCACGCTTATTACCTTGATGTGTATAATGGGTTTATTATGGAGTATTTAATCTGTCTGGGAAAATGCTTGTACAGAAAGTTTTATTGCACATATAATATTATGGTGAGCTTATAAAATGGGAGCTTAATTTTAGTATTTCTGTAGAAATTTCATCATCCCTTTGAATTTTTTGATTTAAAAGCTTTATGTTTTCTGTTTCCTTAGTTGTAGTTGGTTTACTGCTCATGTAAGGATATTTTTTTGTGAAGGCTTGTGACTTGAAAGGCATGAAGGTATCATTATTTATATTCTTATTAGTGATGTCATCAGCTATAGTTAGAAAACAATTATTAAAAACATCAGCAATACTTTGCTGAATATTAATATTCACAACACTGATATTTCAAGGTTGTGTCATCATTGTTTACCTTTCACCCTGTCTGAATATATAATCTCCCATGTAGTTTTCACTTTAGTTTTCAAATTCCTTATCTGTTTCACATAGTTTAATTCCTTTGTTGCCTTTTTAACTTTTGACAGTATTTTATAATAATTTCTGTAATATGTTTTTATGGATGAGTTACTATTCTTGCTTGCTACATATACCTTTTACGTTTGCAAGAAATTCTTATTCCCAGTGTAATCCATGAAACATTTGTAGTTATCCCTTTTACTTTAGTTACTGAAAAACTTGAATAAAAGATCCTTAAATAAGTATCTAAAAAAGAGTTAAAATGTTATGTACACCATCACCCTAGAAAAATGTGTCACACGTTTCACAACACAATTTGATACGACAATCAGCAATTGTATACGTATTTATTTTTCTTTTCAAATAAGGTATGGTTACGAAATATTAGTATTTGCACAACGATATGAAATATAACATGAAAGTACTCTTGACTAAATACACTGTATTACCTTATCTGTGCCTCTCTTCCAAATATCAACAGCAATAAGTGTGTTCACTATAATGTGACCATTCACGTTACTCATGTCTTTTTTGGGAATAACAGACACAAGTCTTCGCTGCTGTAGGCGAACAACGCATGAAAAGTATAGCTACACCATCACAACATTCAGGATACTGCTCCTGCAAAGATGGATAACCGGGTCGTATTACAAATGGAACCTCAAAACGAATTTTGTTACGAAGCCTAACACTGAGTAATTCATCGACGTACGTCCAGATAACGTATTACGTTCTTAAATAAACCAAAACACTCCCAACACATTATCTAAAAAGAGCGCGGTATGTACCAATGCGAGTGACCCGCAAGTTTTCAAAACGACCTGAATGCATTATTCAATCATATATTTGCACATCCAAGATTTAAGTCCACTGAGCAGGCCGTTAAACTAAACTTACTCTCAAATAACACTCAAGCAAGCTGTCACCAACCTCCTTTTCGCTTTTCGCCCACCATATTTCAACACAACTGTCCTCTAGTGTGGAAGTATCCTGACCGTAATAAGGATATTTTTGCCACACTTTAATAAACTCAAAGTCCTTTGATTACAAGTACCAATTAATGTTAGCAAACAAATAGTTTTTAAAACCACTTTCACTAAATAAAGGAAAGTACTCAATTATATTGGTAGGAGTGGCAGGGAATAGGAAACTCTTCTCTTTCTGTTTGAAGCTCATTTCAGGGCGCCGCAGGAAATACGTTATTTGCGGGAAATACAACTTCGCGCCACATTCATTGTTGCTACTGGCTGTTTTTAGCAGATGGCTGGAAGCACGGATAGGTGGTTTGTGGCGAGTGACTTTGTGAGCGTGTGTTCATGCAGATTATAAAACTCCGAGGAGCGCTTCTTACCTGCATGTAAGCTATGTATTATGCACCCTAATCATTAGTAAAAATATTATTCTGAATAACTTGATTTGTATAAAGGTAATATACTTGATCATTATGCGGTAACTGCGGCTTGTACGCCAATCACAAAACAAAAGACTACACGTTGATACTCGGCATCCTTGCATCTTTTTTATGAACTTGTAGTGTTTAAATTGTTTTAAAGTTACATTGTTGAATTGGAAGCACCGCTGAATTTCGTATGTGATTCTAGCAGTGATAAGTAATGCCTCAAGGTAACGAACGTGGTATGAAAGTGGGTATAAGGCTCTTGAAAGTTGTGTTGTTTGGGAATGTAGTGGACTTCGAAGATTATCACGATGCTTCGTAAATTAACATCCAGTGGTAGATTATTCGTACGGTAAAGGTATAGAGCATGTACATATTTCTGCATTACGTATACGGTATAAAAATGGACGCGTTTAGTGATATAGCGTAGTACGATACCCATCTCCGGATGTGTTCTGTTATCGTCCAAACGGTGCACGGTTAATTGCTGCATATATATTGAAACACATGCTTTTAAACTTTAGAAATTTTATTGTAATCCGTTTTACATTTGCCTACTAACAACTTGGACTTGTAAACTTATAATTATACAGGAGAAACGTATGTTGTACATCATGAAACTAAAAACTGCAGCTCCTGTTGTTTGTAGGTGGACAAATCGGTTTGCATTCAGTTCTCACGTCCACGGCGTTGCAGCCATAAATGTGGTTAACATAAATGAATCAGTTACAAAAAATAGTGTTTGGTGTTTTCAAAGGGTTAAGAGCCTTTTCTAGGCCTTACTCTGAACACAGACTTTCACTAATTTCAGGTGTGCACGTAATGAAGCAGGCAGAACATAACATGTCGTTGTAAGGACGAGGCGTTCTTATGTGTTGGGTGATGTGTTGAGCTGCAGCCTATTAAGATTGGTTTACCTTTGGGCTAGTTATATTGCCTTCTTAGACACAGAGATGCCTCGTGTTCGGCGAGCAGTGACTTTAGCAGATGAAAGTTCTCGTATCTTTTCTACACCTGATACGGCCACTACAAAGCTAGGTTTGTATATTGGGCATCTGGAGTTCATTATGTTCTGAGTTATATTCTGATCTTTAGTACACATACTTAAGGATTTTGCTCAGTGTTTGGAATGAATTCCTCATAGTTTATAGAGGTGTCTTCAGTCTCCCCTATGTTTAATTGCTAATAGGTGCAAAGACATATGTGGAGGTCAGTAATAATGCAGAAATCACAATGGCACAGTCGCAGTCACATCATGGCCTCACATTGATCAGTCCATCATATCATCTACTTGATCATGAGTATGGCCAAACTCCACAGCACCAAATAATACGAAGACCTACCACAGCTCCGCCAAGGACTGAGGTATGATTCTATATCTAATGGTTAGTTTGAATTATATTTTTTTTTTTGCATTTCATGTCTATGTGTTCACTTGAGTCATTGAAAACCTGATGGAATTCTTGTTTCAGCGTAATTCTTGAAAGTACAAAACTTGTCTATCCTAGGCAGTAGTTGGAATTTACACCCCAATGTCACTGAAGGGTTAAGGTAGCCAGCTCAATTGGATTTCATTTTTTCAGTGCTAGAATTTGAGATGGTTGCTTAGTTGTATTATGAGTAATAGGTAGTGGGTATGCATTGTGTGTGAGAAGTGTATTCATTTGACAAGGAGTGTTCATTTCAGTACTTTCTAAAATATGTGTCATGGATAAGATATCACCAAAATTCTGTAAAAGTATACCATGTCAACAGAGCCACGTGAAGGAACGATGTACAGAATAGTGGAAGGATTTTGAACCAGTTTAGTGTTGGGCAGAAGGAAAATATTAAGACTTGAATGATATTGGTGCTCAGATGGTAAGAAAGCTCCAGAAAATTCTTGTGCTGGTTGGCTGGTTAAATTGGGGCATGAAAGTCCTCAGCTCACAACACATCATTTTTAATACTGTGGTAACATGAAAGTGAAACCATTAAACAGTTCTTTCTTCTAGCGTAGGAAGTGAGAATTGTGGATGGTTTTGGAAATTATTATCCAGTGTCCTTGATCCATAACTGATGTGTTTTTTGGATGAGGCTTGGGTGTATGTTAAATGGGTTTGTAAACAGCTAGCATGATATTCTGGTGTTCAATAATCCCCATGCAGCTTAAGAAGATTCTATGCGCTGACATTTTAAGCTGGAGCTTGATGTACAAGGTGTGTATGCAAAATCATAGGATGTGCGATTGTTGTAACCGTCAGCACATGAAAAATCATTGGACATGTGATTTGTTGAAGAAATCACAGCTGTTTGATTGTGGCTTCAGTTTGCCATATTTGAATCTATGTGATTATTATTTTCAAGGGATGGTGAAAGATGGGGTTTATGTAACAAGCGACATCACCTGCCAGAAGTGAGAGTTAATATTCAAAGAGAAATTGCTGAAGAAAAATACGGATATATTGCCAGTAAGAGAGGTTGGCATAGAAGTAATAGAGTCAGAATTATAGTACAGTGGTTTGGGGTTGAGAAGATACTAATTAAATGGGTTTCTGCCTAAAATGGTGCAATTATTCAGTTCCAAACATGTTCTCATAGGGATTGTATTTTTATCTCATTTCACATGGTCCTTCCTATTAAGATTTCCTGCTTAAAACCTTTATTTTTCAAGTTACATGCCTTAATTCTTCTGAAATGAATCTACTTTATAATTCACTGAATGCTGGTGTTATTGAATATTCCTAAGCTTATTGGGCAACATTAATGACCTTTCTTTTGTGATATTTTTCTCTCAAAAATCCTTGAAACACAGTTTTCTTCCCCCTGGTTCCTTTTAGTATATGCCCATTTTTTTTTAAGGTATGTTTGTTCTGATCATATTGCATAAATGTTATAGCAGTACTGCTTTGCTCAGTGACATTAAGTTGATTGACATGGCATGATGAGGTAAGAAGTGCAGAGGTATGCTGGGTAAACCTTTCCTGATGCATTGCAGTGTTTGGAAACACATTTCCTCAACTGTGTCTGATTTTCCATTGTCAATAACAAGAAACCCCTTCAAGCTGAATAATTACACATGCAGTCTGAAGCAAAACACCTTTGACGTGTTCTCTTGGGACACTGTAGACAAGGGCTAGCCAACTTCAACCCACATGAGGGCCACATACTTAATGAAGGACATGCTTGAGGGCTGCACTTGTGTGAACATGTGTGGATGGGGTGGGGATTGAATTCACTAGAACTTCGTTATTTACAAATTTGAAGTTACACTAAGAGTATGGTGGATTGATGAGGTAATATGCCTACAACACAAAGAACTATTGGTTTACTGTGTGCTGTCTTAAAAGTGATGATTTATTTCCTCTGCTAATGAAGTTGAAATATTGTTTCCCATAGGCCTATTATATTATGTTTGTTAAATTGTATTACTGAAACTATTAAGGTGACAGCCACAAATACTTCCCTCGTGGGTCACATGTTGGTCATTCTTGCAGTAGATATTGATCATTTTATGTGAACTGTATCATGCAGTAGGATGTTAACATAATGAAAGATTAACAATATTCTGAATAAATATTTTTAGTGTTGTGTAATTAGTGCAACTTCTGAAAATATATGGATGTATTTTACAGCTACCTTATGAATGACTGTCCAGTTTTTCACCTGAAGTCTGTGCTTCTGTAAATTTACATTTCAGCCTTGAAATGAATGCAGTATATTGTCATGTGCATATTTTCTTCTGAAAGTGAATCCATACATGCTTTAGGGCTTTGAGATTTGAGAATAATGTAAGGTGAATTTGAGGTATTGTTATAGTACTTGTGTTTGCAAGGTACTGTTAACATATGAGGTCTGGCATTCTCACAGCACTGTTGACTTGTAAATAATTACTGATGTCTTTGGGGGCACTGCACTCCACAATATTCATAGCTTTTTACCAGTCAAGACTTGCATGTTTATTCATATATTATGATAATCATTAAATTAATGATAAGAACTGTTTGTTCAGGTACTACACACCTGTGAAATGTCAGTAACTTTGTGCCCGTCAACATGGTTTATTATCCTAGAAGATTGGAATTTTGTGAACATTTTGTCATAGTATCCCAATACAAAAGTGAAGAATTGCTGGTTTAGTTTTTTGGATGAAAATATTTATTTCAAGCTACAAACTAGTTTTAGTGTATCATGTTTGATGACATCATAGTTATGACACCTGGGTTTAAAACTGGGTTCTGAGTGCTTTAGGCCATGTATCCAGAGGGACCTAAGTGTTTCCCCAGAGTGGTGAATATAGGCAGAGTAGGAAGCCTATTATTTCACCTCCTGTTGCTGGGGGTGATAATTGTGTGGAGAGCCAGTATTTTTCACAGGGGCAGTAAGGCTTGTCATATTGACAACAATTGACTGGAAGGTGTGTTTGACAAACAGTACTTGCAAAAATTACTTGATAGTAATAGTTATATAAGAAATATAGTCATGTGTCACTTAACAACATGGATACGTTCTGAGAAATGTGTCATTAGGCGATTTCGTCATTGTGTGAATGTCATAGTGTACTTACACAAACCAAGATAGTATAGCCTACTGCATACCTAGAGTATGCAGTATAGCCTATTGCTCCTTAGGCTACAAACCTGTACAGCATATTACTCTACTGAACACCGTAGGCAATTGTAACACAATGGTAAGTATTATAATATTATAATCTTATGGGACCACTGTCATATATGCAGTGCGTTGTTGATGGAAATGTTATGTGGCGCATGACTAGTTGACACACTGAGTTTTTAAGTGTTCAATAAAACAATGTGTTTTGTCCTTTTTTAATCAGTCATCAGGCTAAACATGTGTAATATAAGACAAAAGAGAAATGCTTGAAATGCCTTACTTGTTGGAAATTGAGATTAAAAAAAAGGTAAAAACATGTTGCTTTATTAAACACTTAAAAACTTGGTTGTGTTGACTATTTCTTACGTAACTATTAATTTGAAAACACGACGGGGATGTCCAACCTTAAAAAAACATGACAGTAACCATTAGAAGTCATTGAGCTGTAGCTGCTTCAGTTGATGTAAGACTTTACATCCTGTGTGAGAAGAAAGTAGGTAGTGGTGGTTCACTGGTTACTTTTATTGTAGGCAGTGAAACGACGATTAAACCTCGAAACATCTCCTGCCAGTTTAGAGGGATTCAAGACTCCTCGCTCTACACGAAGAATGCGCACCGTCTCCAACTCCAGTGGGGCTTCATCATTCAACTCCAGTCCTGTATCAAAGGGTGTGTTGCATATTGTGCCCACTTCGTAGCAAGTGTTATCGTAGTTCTCCCCAGATATTTTTGTTCTTGTTTCCAGTGCTTTGGATTTAGTGATATGAATCATGCTGTTTTAAAGGAGGCCATACCAGTTTTTTTTGGAGGGGGGAGTAAGCATCTGTATTTGATGTCCACAACAGTAATTCCCATCATAAGATCCCAGCCCTTTAATAATATCTGATTGTATCATCATTGACATTTTGTTCATTGTTAGTGTACAGAGTTCGAATATGTTGTGAGTTAAAGAGAGCAGCGGAATAGACTTGGTCACTCTGGGGCCTATGGTAATTGTGTATTGAGAAATATAAAAGTAAAAACTGTTGAGATGTCATACACCTTACCAGCTTGGATGGTTTAACAGCTCCCAGGGCTGAAAAATCTTGAACTATTAGTTTCATACTGGATTTCTATAATTTTTTGTTATTGTGTCATGAACATTATGCAGTTGTTCAGTTGCCCGCTGTTGTGTCAATTTTGCCTTAGCCTGTGTTTTCAACTTGTGTGTGTGTGTTTGTGTGTGTTTATGTTGTGTCCTGTTGTGTGAATGTTTTGGATGACCAAGTGTAAAACAGTCAAGCAGAATGGCTCCTTTATTGGATTGCACTGCGGTATTGTAACAATGCATGCTCATGATTCTGTAGGCTAATGGTTGCACTTGTTTCAGTTTTCAAACCATTGCCCTGGAGTTAAAATCCAGCAATGAGCATTGTACCAGGGAACTTAGAGTCTTCTCCCATATGAGTAAGGTCAAAATGTTTTGTCACTGAAGAGTGATGAGAATACCAGACGGGGGAAAGTGTTATGGGGAACATGCTTAACTGTTTGGCGCCGGAACTATTTTTTTCAATTTTAGCACACACTGTGTATAAAATGTGAATAAAACAGGAAACAAATACTTTAGAGTTATGAAACAAACTGCATTTTGAAGAGAAAGAAACAGATAGTATATACAATGTTTAAAATATTCAGTACCTGTATTTGTTGAATAAATATATAAAATGCAACGTTTAGGGGTTAGCGGTGCGGTATGACCCCTATAGTGGTCGTTAGGTGTCAAAGGGTTAAAGTTTGGTAGTGTGTTATAAGCCAGTATGTTTAATTCAGTTCGGTTATTAATAGTCCTTCATAGACCTGGGTATGTGGTGTATAAATTTAATTGTTGGCATTTATTATGTGAATAATTAGCCTTTAATTGGCCAACCTGGATGGTGGTGCAAGAATTTGGGAAGTCGTTACATTCACAGCCTGTGGCGAGCAAAATATTTTCTGTAAGTACAGTTGATTTCCAACTTCCTTGTCCATTTCTGTATTAAAAAGAAAACTCTTCCTGGATTTAAATGTCCCAAAGAGAGAAAGACAGTAACTTCCTAAGTACTAAATACCACTTGTTGCCTCTATCCATTAGCAGCGTAATTTGTATATCTTGTTCATAGCTGTTCACAGACAGCTATGAACAAGTTGTAGGTTTATGATTGAGCACGTTGTGACTGAAGCATTGCCTGTTGTGATAAATTGTAGTAATGAAATATTTCTGAGTGAATCACACATACAAATTTTCAGAAATCCTTTTGGATAAGTTATCTGCCTATCACTAAGTGGTGTGGCATACTAAGGAGGTAAATGCACAGTCTTAAATTCACTGTCAAACAAGTATCATTTTGTAATCATAGTAATTCTGTGTGGCAAAAATATTAGAAAAACATGTGTCATAAAGTGAAATTAAGTTCACCAGTCATCTGAAACCCAAGACTATTGTAACTTGAGTTTTTCCTTCATGTGGTAAGCTTGAGGCATTTGAGCATGGTGTTTTGTTCTCAGGGCCGTGACTCTTAAGACTGCAGTAATGGGAGCTTTGGCAACTCCTGGCGGTACAGAAATTATTGTTCTAGCCAGAGAACGCAGCAGAGTAACATTTTCTGTCAAGTCATTGATGGACCCTTAATACAGTCAAACCTCGGTTCATGAACGCCTCGGATCACGGACAATTCCGTTTACGAACAAATTTTCCGAACACAAAGCGTCTCGGATGACGTAATGTGTCTTGAGTTACGAACACACAAGCCGTCAAAACGTAGACAAAAACAAATCACACTGGACAACATTTTAGTTAGACAGAGGCCCAGTGGGTCTGAAGCAGAGTCAAGTGGTGCCAAGAGACAGAAAAAAAGAAAAAGAATCCC
>Ga0123355_10015689_pt1 | contig 11911 bp, 8 predicted proteins | sample TergutEmb28metaG_3_FD_89872 | JGI IMG/M metagenome (GOLD analysis project Ga0123355, IMG submission 89872) | Embiratermes neotenicus P1 segment gut microbial communities from Petit-Saut dam, French Guiana - Emb289 P1 | ecosystem: Host-associated > Arthropoda: Insects > Digestive system > Gut ... | reverse complement strand
TTCAACGGTAAAGTTTTTGCGACTCCCATCGGGAAAATCGAACGCAACGTAATATATGGTATGTAAAGACTTGGTAAGTTGATTCACTTCATTATGCTGCATTTTTGAGACAACAAGCGCATGCTCCGTATGCTCTTTTGCTTTGATATAGGAGGTAAGTTCGGCAATCTTCTGACATGCCACGAGAATAAACCATGCACTCATAAACAATAACCCCACACCAGTGACTGTAAGAAAGATAAGTGCATAAGTCCTACCACCAAATAGCCTGACGAAAAAGCCAAACAATCGACTATCTGGGTATGTGAAGCCATCTAATGCAGCAAGTCCTATCACCATTACTGCGCTCACAATGAGGATGATTGCAAATATGTATATCGCTATACGTGCTCTAATTTCACTCATAAAAATCACCCTCCTCTTTCTATCTGTTTGCGCCACTAGCTGCCCACCGGTATGCCATACAATACATGCTCAAAATCAGGCAATATATGTATCATAGCCCCTTAGTGCGACAAAGGCAATATGCTTTTTTGGCTGTCTCATCTGCATTTCGTCTGGCTACTGCGTGCTTGCATGTGATAGTGCAAGCATTTGCATTTTCCATAACCTCCAAGCTACCCCACCTGCCCAACCTTAGTTACACAAGTAAAAGCAAAAAACCGATACCCAACAACAAACCTATCCCCAGGGCAAGCAGTAATCTTAGGCCGTCCAAACCCGCCCTTAACCACAACCTCAATCTCCATAGGATAAGGGCAATAAACCTCAACAGTCTCCCCTACCTGGCCATGGGCTATCACCGCCCCTTTGTGATAGACGTAGCAGTCCAAGTTAAACATCTGCCCTGCTATGGCTTCAGGAAAGCGGATTTTTATAGTATCACGTCTCACCACAGGGCATCCGCAGCCAGGGCAGTGCGGGGCCTTGTCGGATATGGTTCTTCTGCACTCGGGGCAGTATATCAGCGCCATTATATCCGCCCTCTTTGTGCTTTCTGCTGTAGTATGCATCTGCATTTTTTCTTCATATCCATTTCTCCTCTGCCCTTGGTTTATTCGCTAGCATTATAACCCAAGCAGTCACCATTTCCCATTACAACGCGCTTACAATCCCGCGCCACAAAGCCCCAAATACGGAGGCCTTGGTTTCCTGCGCCCATCTTGCAAACCTGGCAGCCCCACCTGCCAGGTTTTTGCACACAATCCCCCAGGCAACACCAACAGCCATAATCATATCCACAGCTACAACCACAACCACAACAAAACTTGACCAAAGGAGGTCACATAATGACAGAACCATTAGTAACAATCCTAACCCCAACCCCATTCCCCCTACCCGAGCCTACATCCTACAGCAGCACAACCACTACCCTAACCGACAGCGACCTAAGCGTATCCGGTAAACTGCTGGGCTCGGTAATCCGTGAAGACGTAGCCCAAATCTCCCTTGCATGGAACTACCTGGACGCCGAAACCTGGGCCCAAATAAACCAGCGCTTCAAAGATAAGTCGCCCACCGGCAACTATATCAACAGAGTAAGGTTTTTTGACCAAACCACCGGCACATGGGTATCCCGCAATATGTATGTAAGCAACCGCAGCGCAGGCCTATGGCGCAGAAGCGCGGACGGCACAGTGCTTGGCTGGCAAGGCTGTAGTTTTCAGTTTATGGAGGTGTAACATGCATCCAACAAGTACCCAGTGGCGGCAAAACCAAAGCCGCCCCATCACCCACGAAGGCTTTGTAGAGCTTTCGTATTACTTCACAGACCCCAACCTGCAGGTACGCAGCATCCACTACAGCAACCAGCTTGCAAGGGTTTCCCAGGCCAACATGGTTGTAAACCAGCACCCCAAGACGGTAGAGCCCTTTGCCACCCTAGAGCCAAATCTTTGGCTGCTGGACGGCAGCCGCACAACTGTACCTGATGTGTTTCCCTCGCCCAGGCCCTTTGGCGGGTTTATCAGCAATGCCCTTTGCGGCGGCAACGGCGTATTTACCCAAGCCGCAAGCCTGGACATTGTGCTGCAGCGGCCAGCCGTCATACTGCCGGGCCTCACCATTGCATGGGGCACGGCTTTTGAGGAATATCCCGTCAATTTTACGGTAATTGCCCTAAACGAAAGTGGCGCGGAAATTGGCCGCCATCGCGTAGAGGGCAACAACTCCTTAATCACAGAGGTCAGCTTTGTAATGAGACGCGTCCAAAGGATACGGCTGGAGATAACCACCTGGAAACTAGGCAACCGCCGGGCCAGGGTAGGCAATATCTTCTTGGGCCATACCAGGGTATACACAAAGGACAACATCTTTGCCTTTGGCAGCACTCATGAGATAAACCCTGTTTCCAGCCGCCTGCCAAAGTATGAAATCGCCTTCGAGATTGACAACCGGAACGGTGACTTTGACCCACTCAACGAAGACGGCCTGCACCGCTTTGCGCTGGAGCGCCAGGAGGTTACAGCCCGTTATGGCTTCCGCAACCTGCCCGGCGGCGCAGTGGAGTGGATACCCGGAGGGCAGTACTTTGTTTCCGACTGGGTTGCCCCGCAAAATGGGTTGTCTGCGTCCTTTAAGGCCCGGGATTTGCTTGGGTTTTTGGATGGCATCTATTACAAGGGGGTATATCACGGCTACCGCCCCACTCCTGATCCCGATGGATATCTATGCTATGGCTGCTGGCATAATCCGTGCATATGCGATGGCATTGACGATGGCGGCATCATTGGCCCGCCGCCGCAGCTTATTGGCATTTCGCTATATAACTTGGCTGAAGAGGTGCTGCGGGACGCAATGCCTCACTATCAAGGTATGCGGGACAAAAAATGGGTAATTGATGAGTCCCTTAGGCATATCTCTACGCTGTCGCCGCTGCCTATCGCCACACATGCCGAGTGTCTGCAGCTTATAGCCAATGCCGCCGGGGCCGCTATTACCTTTGACCGGGACGGCCTCTTACGCATTGGGCCGCTGCCGGTATTTGAAGAAAGCGGCATCAGCCAAACCTTGAATGATGACAATACCTACGCCAGGCCCGAGATTGAAATAGAGCGGCCCCTTAAGGGTGTGCAGGTAAGCAGCTACTGCTGGCAGGTAGACGATAATGCAGACACAGTGCTCTATGACCAAGTGCTGCCTGTTGATGTAGGCGCAAACGAGTTTATAGTCGAGTACAGCGACCCTGCAATTGATGTGCGGATAGACCTTGCCAAACTCACGCACTCCCAAGGTTTTACGCCATATGCGCGATGTGCCAGCCTGATAATCTTCAACAGAACAAACGCCCCAAGCACCTGCCACATACGCATAACCGGCCGGGTAATCCGTCCAGACGAAAACACCATCATAGTAATGAACAACGATGGCAGCGAAGACTACAGCGCCCGCGGTGAAGTAATGCCTCTGAAAAACATCCTTGTCACACATGTTAATCAAGCCAGAACCGTTGCAAATGCCCTAATTGCCCGTTACAAAAACAGGAAAAAGGCATCTGTAGATTGGCGGGTAGACCCAAGCTTGGATGTGGGCGACTTTATCGCGCTTGAGAGCAACCTATCACGAGGCGGCTCCTTGCAAGGCGGCCAGCAACATGATGTCCAGCCCTACACCAGCAGGCAGCCCCAACGAAAAATGCAAGCCCTGGCCTCAGATTTCCGCTTCAACGGCGCATTTATAGGCAAAACCGAAGGGACGGTGATTCCATGACCTGGATAGCACCAATAACAGACCGCACACAGGCAGATATAACCAACCGCACAGCCAGGGGCTTCCTAAACGCGGCAGATTTAAACCGCATAGAAGGGAATATCGTGTGGCTTACAAACCAGCTGGCCAGGTTCAACTACTTTGCCGACACGCCATCTACCACTACCTGGCACATGGTCAACGTGCCTGTAATCAGCGACTTTGTGCGGATACGCAACAATATCAATACCCTAATCGCATATACCCAGATGGCAAGGCCCGACATAAGGGCCAGCTTCCACACCATAGGCGACGGGGCCTTCACCCAGCTTAACTTCACAACCGTAAACATGCTGGAGACCAATATCTACCTGCTGCGGCAGGTAATAGACCGCATGTCCATCATCTATAGACAGGCCAGCTTCGAGTCTGGTCAACAACTATTTCTACCTCAAAGGAGAGTTTAATCATGACAAGAAACCAACAAATAAGAGACCGCGTTGCCTTCGGTGACGATTTATTCCGGCTTGAAAACCAAGCCGATGGAAGGGTAAGGCTAGTGCCAAGCCCTAATCAGGTAACAACCCAAGGCACGGATGTCAATGCCGAGCTTATGCAGCCTTGGGAAGATATGCTTACTGCCGCTACTAGGGGTGGCCTGGTGCAGCTGGGCACAGATGCCGGAGGGATGCCAGAGCTTAGGATACCGCAGTTTGACAGCTTGTCTAGTGCGGTAGTCAGCACCACCAACCCACATCTTCCGGCAAAGACGGCGGCCCTACCAGGGTTTATGCGCAGGACAGGCAGCACTGTTTGGGTGAGGTTTAGCGACTGGAACAATGCAATAAACCCGACACTAAACATAAACAACACCGGAGCGGCTGCTATCCACCTAAACGGCATAGCCCTCAATGACGCAAATCTTGCCCGGCAGCTTGCGGCCAATGTGCTGTATGGCTTTGTCTTTGACGGCACTGTCTGGCAAATGATTGTACCTGGGTCAAGCCAGCCTTCAATGGGCCAGGGGTTTGGCACTGTTGCCACGGCAGCCAACACCGCTGCAAAAGTGGGGGCTATTTATGGATTTACACGGCGCACAGGCTCTGTTGTATGGCTGCGGTTTACCCACCACAATACGTCAGCCTCCCCTACATTGAATGTAAATGAAACCGGAGCAGCGGCTATCCAGTTTGATGGCCGGGCATTGCCAGGGGGCGCCATTGTCGCCAACGGCCTCCATGGCTTTGTGTTTGACGGCACTAGCTGGCAGCTAATCAACCCCGCACCCCATGTTATGAATGGGTTTCAGGAGCTTGGGCTACCCGAGACCGCATCCCTTGTGGAGGTTATCAATGCCATCCGGGCTTTGCCGCTTACGCATCCTGTTTCCATGCGGTTTAGTATTGGCAGCGCGGCAATTGCTGCGCAATTGCGTGCGCCGCTTAATTCCGCCAGCAGCATGATGAAGATTGAAAGGGCGCATAATCAACATCATGATTTGGCGCTTACCTATCTTACCGGGACTGATACCGCCAATGGGCTGCGGGTTTTTGTGGCTAACCATCGGAATGTGGCGGCTACTGTGGCTAGTGTTGATGCTATCGTATGGCGTGAGATACCTCAGTTGAATAATGGTAGGCTGGCGCTGGGGCAGTTGCCTACTTCTACAGCGGCCAACCGTGTTGTGGCAGTTGGGGCTGCTAACTCTAACCCGGCTTTTATGCAGGTTAATAGCGATATGATGGCTGGCAACTCAGTAGGTACGGTTCAGATTCAAGATAACAGCGTGACTACTGCTAAGATAGCTGATTTGGCCGTGACTAATGCAAAGATCGCAAACAACACCATACAACTGGAAAAGCTTCGTGTTTTAGATGGATTTTCAGAATTGGGGCTGCCAACTACCTCAAATCTGGTTGCCGTAATTAATGCAATACGGGCCTTGCCACTTACCCGCCCTATATCGGTTAGGCTTACAATAAACTCCGCCGCAAGGGCTACCGCACTACACGCGCCGATACATTTTCTCAATAACAGCGTAAACGCAATGCAAATAGAGCGGCCGCAGAATGATGCAAACACACTACTACTAACCTATTATGCAGGGCTGCAGGCAACCAACGGCCTGCGCATCTTTACAGCCAATCATGCAAATGCTGTTGCAACAGATACAAGTGTTGCCGCGATTGTATGGCGCGAAACCCCACGACTGAGTGATGGCAGACTCTTCACTACACAGTTGCCTACGTCTACCGTTGCAGAAAGAGTACTTGCTGTGCGCGGGGCAAACTCAACCCCGGTATTTTCGCAAATAAACCGAGAAATGATGGCGGCAGACTCCGTAACAACGGGACACATCATGAATGGCAGTGTAACAAACCCTAAGATAGCTGATTTAGCAGTAGATAACACAAAGATAGCAGACAGGTCTATCCGGCAGGAGAAGCTTCATATCTTGGAAGGATTTGCGGAACTGGGGATACCCACCAATTCGAATCTTGTTGCCGTAATCAATGCCATCCGCGCATTGCCGCATACCCGCCCTGCCAGTGTTCGCATTACAATAAACACCGCTGCTATTTCCACGGCTATGCGCGCTCCATTCCAGTTCAGCTCAGGCAATATGTCTATGATACAAATCGAGCGTGCACAGAATAACTTAAACACTATACTTTTAACCTTTTACTGGGGACTGCACTCAGCTAACAACGTGCGCATCTTTACTGCCAATCATGCAAATGTCGTTGCCACTGACGAGACTGTTGCAGCAATAGCATGGCGTGAAACCCCGCTTTTGAATAATGGCAGACTATCTATCGGGCAATTGCCAACATCAAACGAAGTGAATACCGTTTTAGCTGTCACCTCAGCAGGCGCGGGCCCTGTTTTTACACGTATAAATGGCAATATGATAAGTCCAGGGAATATAAGCGCAGATCATATGAGCAGCGACAGCGTGACAACTCGCACAATTGTGGATTTGGCTGTGACCAATGCGAAAATAGCTGACAACACAATCCGGCAGGCTAAACTCCACATCTCAAATGGGTTTACAGAATTAGGGATCGCAACTACCTCAAATCTAGTTGAGGTAATTAATGCAATACGCGCTTTGCCCCTTACTCGCCCTGCAACGTTTAGGCTTAATATAACCTCTGCCGCAATTGCCACTGCGTTGCGCTCCCCACTGCAATTTACAACTGGCAGAATGTTTATGATGCAAATCGAGCGAGCACAGAATAACTCGAACGCTTTACTGCTAACCTTTTATTCTGGGCTTCACGCAGCCAACAACTTACGCATTTTTACGGCCAACCATGAAAACGTCATTGCCACGGACGAAAGCGTTGCTGCAATATCATGGCGAGAAATCCCGCTCTTAGATAATGGCAGGCTAGCTATCGGGCAACTACCAACAACCATTAATAACCACAGGGTACTGGCTGTAGATCATGCTGCATTTGGCCCCTCATACATGCAAGTAAATAATAATATGATTGGCGACAATGCAATCAATGCAGCAAAGATTCATAATGTAGCGGCTTTGGATACAAATATAGCAATCGGCTCAAGCGCCAGTGTGCCAGGCGGAGATGCGAGCGGCAACACGGCGATAGGGGAGCGGGCGCAAGCCACAATAGGTGGCAACAATACCGTACTTGGGGCTAATGCCAGCATCACAGGTGGAAATCACAACATTGCCATCGGCAGTGGCGCTCATGTCATATCTGCAAATAGTGCCGGCAGTGTTGCCATTGGGAGAAGAGCCAGAGCAGCCCACGTCAATGCAGTGATGATTTCGCCCAACTCACATGACACGCTGCACGCTTCTCAAGGCGACAACACCGTAACCCTAGGCAACTCCACCACCACCGTAGGCGGCTGGAGCGCCTGGACAAACCTATCCGATGAAAGAGACAAGCGCGACGTCACCCCACTAAAATACGACCCGCTGGCCTTCGTAAACGCCCTAAAGCCCAAGCAATATCAAACAGACTTCCGCTCCAACTACAGGTGCTTCCACGAAATCAGCGATACAGATTATGAAGCCCTAGGCGAGTACGACAAGCACCACCGCGTCCGCGAGGCAACCGTTTACACCATAGACGGCACGGACATCGAATGGATAGAGGACGACTGCATATTAACCAATAACGGCAGGCTCAAAGCCATAGATGATGCCCCAGATTTTCTGGAGCCTACAGATTCTAATGAACCTGCAGCAGCATCCGACCGCTTTGCCACAAAGTATCTATGCAAGTACACCAAAACCAAGGATGTTGCAGTCAAGAAATTCAAGGATGACAAGTGCCTGGAAATCGACATAGACACCAACACCGATGCATTCATTGAATCCTGCATTAAAGCAACCCGCAAAGCAAAGTTCCGCATTGTAGCGCTTACGCCAGACGGCACATATGCCGGAAAGCGCCACCACTGGGGCTTTATGGCCCAAGAGGTAGAAAAGGCCGCAAAGGACATGGGAATTGACTGCCCGGCGGTTCAATACCTGGCCCATAACAAGGACGCGGACGGCATTCCCGAGGGTGATGACTTGTACACCATGGGGTATACGGAGCTTATTGCGCCTTTAGTTGGCGCAGTACAGCAGTTGGCTGGGATGGTGACAGCATTGCAGGCAGAGGTGAACCCCAAATGAAACTAATAATATCCTCAGGCCACGGCCTACACGTCCGCGGAGCAAGAGGCCTAATAGACGAAGTAGACGAGGCCCGCCGCGTAACTGACAGGGTAGCGGCAATCCTAACCGCCGCAGGCGTCAACATCACGGCCTTCCACGAGAATACAGCCCGCACCCAGGCAGACAATGTAAACGCAATAGTAAGGTTCCACAACAGCCGGCAGCGGGATCTGGACATATCCATACACTTCAACAGCACAGCCACAGGCGCAATAGAAGACCGGCCAATCGGCGTGGAGGTGCTGCACCGCACCAACAACCAGCGAACCCAGGCACTGGCAGGGCAGGTAGCCCGTGCCATTTCCGATGCATCCGGTCTCCTGCTGCGCCATCCACGGGATAGCGGGGCCGTGGCGCGCAGTAATCTTGGCTTCCTTAACAATACTACCGCCCCAGCAATCTTGGTCGAAGTATGCTTTGTGGTTTCCCGCATAGATGTTGAGCTTTACCAGCAGCACTTTGACGAGATTTGTCATGCTATTTCTTCGGCTATTAGCGGGAGGGCTTTAGTGCCAGGGGGGACAATGGCCTTACCGGCTACTGCCGCGCCGCCTTCGGCTAGGCAACAACCAAGCCCATGGGCCCGGGACGCCTGGGAATGGGGCATCGCCAATGGCTTAACCGACGGCACAAACCCCCACGGCCAGCCTACCCGTGAGCAAATGCTTACGATGCTGCATCGGTATCATATGAAGCAGCAGAGGTAGAGCCTGTTACTCGCATTGCAGTGAACAGTTAGGGTGTATTTGATATCTCGCTTCGGCGGATTTCAGGTGCACCTTTTTTTGCTATACTTTGTGAACGAACTATTCATCTCCAACCAAAAGAAATACCATAACAGAAAACATTCCATCCTCATAGAGAGTATGTTAAATGCCAGCAGTACTGATGCAAACAGCGCCTGAAGCTCATTTGACAACCTCTGAGACAGCAGCTATTATATTTGCAAATCATAATTTGTATAATCGTAATTATTAATTCGAGGTGTGCTATGTTTATAGGGCGTGAGCGGGAACTGCAATTTTTTGAGGATAAATATAATGCTCCCGGCGGGCAATTAGTCGTTTTATATGGGCGGCGGCGCATAGGCAAGACAGAAACTTTGCATAAGTTTTGTGAAGGAAAGCCACATGTTTTTTATTCATGCCGCGAGTTATCAGATATAAAACAGCTTGCGGCTTTTTCAGAGCGCATACTAAAATCCGGCAGCCCGGCCTCCAAATATATCAATGCTTTTCAAGACTGGGAAGCCGCGCTCAAAGGAATTTTGGAATTGCCTGCCGATGGTGCGAAAAAACTCTTGATTATTGATGAATTTCCTTATATGTGCAGAGGTAATCCATCAATCCCATCTATTCTGCAAATTTTATGGGACAGCCAGCTTAAAAATAGCGATATTATGATTGTTTTATGTGGCAGCGCAATGAGTTTTATCGAAAAGGAAATTTTGTCAGAAAAGAACCCGCTGTATGGGCGCACTACCGGAATATACAAAATGAATGAGTTGCCGTTTGAAGATGCCGTAAAATTTTTCCCCGATTATAGTGACGAAGATAAGATGCTGGCGTATTCAATATTAGGGGGGATTCCGCATTATCTACGGCAGTTTAATCCCGCTCTTACCCTTAGTGAAAATATTGTCAAAAATGTACTAACCAAAGGATGTGTCCTTTATAGCGAGGTGGAGTTTCTGATCCGCCAAGAATTGCGCGAACCAGCACTATACAATACAGTAATCGAAGCAATTGCCCTTGGTAATACACAGCTTAATGATATTTATACTAAAACACAAATTGAAAAATCGAAGATAAGCGTCTACCTTAAAAATCTTATAGAGCTTCAAATATTAGAGCGTGAATTTTCTATTCTGTCTGCGAAGGGGGTGGCATCAAGCAGAAAAGAGCAAGCAGCTTCAACACGGGGCCTGTATCGAATAACAGACAACTTCTTCCGCTTTTGGTATGGCTTTGTGTTGCCCAATATATCAGACTTAGAAACCGGAGATGCGGATGGCGTTTACAAGTATACCGTTGAGCCACAGCTAAACCATTTTGCATCGCCCATATTTGAAACCGTGTGCCGAGAGTTTATTCGCAGGAAAAACAGGTTGGGAGAACTGACATTCAGGATTTCAAAACTCGGCAGATGGTGGGGCAAATTAAATAAAGTCATCCCTACGCCAGACAATAAAAAAGAAAAATTGGTTGCTATTGATTCTGAAATAGACATTGTTGCTATTGATGCAAAGTCTGAGAATTACATTCTGGGCGAGTGTAAATTCCGCACTGCCGAAGCCGGTATATCCGACCTTGAGCGGCTAAGAGAGAAATCATCAATTGTAAAAGAATGCGCCGATATAAAATATATACTGTTTTCTAGAGCCGGCTTTACAAAGAGGCTGGTTAGCAGGGCTGAGATGGATGCAAGCATACAGCTTTTCTCACTATCAGACATTATGGCAGACTGATTCTCGCACATACAGCCTTGCATGTTCACAGGCGCGGGCAGAGCCTATTGCGCGCAGCAATGAACAGCGGGGGTGTGCGTAGTATTTGTAGGAGTGCAAAAAATTAAGCTTATGTACATCAAAAAAGTTGCCAATAAACAAAAAATACGATAAAATCAGACAAGAAAGGCCAGTGGCAGGAAATATTCCACCACTGCCATAAATAGAACGACTGCGGAACCATGGCGGGCTAGGAACCCGACATGGCGCTCGAAGGGATCTCAACCATCGCCTCCGAACACAGGTATACACCTGCCACCGCAGCCAAAGCAGTATATAACATTACCCCAACACCTTCAAGAGGACATCACATGAGTAGGCGTCACTGTCAGATGGCAGAACGACTATACTACCGCTCCCCGTAAGATGCAGTAAGCGTTGGATTATTTTCAGCAACGCAACAACATCTAATTGTGGCAAGGAGTATAGGCGTCCCCTACAAGGTATGGCTGGTATTTATGTATTGTTTTGCGCGACAGGCCGGTTGTATCATCTGTGTGCCAATAAATTTGAACTATTGAATTTACAGCGCGGAGGCATGACGATGAATTAAATCGTCTCCCTCCGCGCTTTTTCTTGTTGCTGGCCTTTACTATTATACAAGGAGCTGAAACAGTATGGCAAACCAGGAGTACAAGCACAAAATCGACGACCTAGGCAGGGTATTACTGCCAAAAGAGCTAAGGCAAGCCGCAGGCTGGGAGATAGGTGATACCCTGTCCCTTTGCCGTGTAAGCGGCACTATAGTCTTAAGCATGGAGGAACCCAATCCCTCAGATGCAGCAGAAACAACCGAGGGATAACAAACCGCCAATTGACAGCATACCCCAATGTAAAACCAACCCAACAAACTAAGTCCTTTGTCCTTACCCCAAGCAAGAGAAGCGGCAGCAAGGGAGGGTGGTTAGCTCTTCAACCCATGCTACGGCTTATGCACGATAGACTCAGGCGCAAGGGAAAACGCCATTTTTGCGGGTGATAACCCGTGAAAAATGGCATTTTCCCAAGCCTGAGGC